>Ga0099364_10008406_pt1 | contig 14534 bp, 14 predicted proteins | sample TergutTh196P3_FD_73070 | JGI IMG/M metagenome (GOLD analysis project Ga0099364, IMG submission 73070) | Microcerotermes parvus P3 segment gut microbial communities from Pointe-Noire, Republic of the Congo - Th196 P3 | ecosystem: Host-associated > Arthropoda: Insects > Digestive system > Gut ... | reverse complement strand
TCATCGGGACTCTGCAAAAAGAATGTTTGGACTACAATTACGGGCCTATGAATGCCAGCGAGCTTAACGAAGTCGTAAGCGCATGGCTGGATAAGTACCACCATTACAGACCGCACGAGGCTTTGGGTCAGATGACTCCGGCTGAGTTTTCTGCTAAAATGGGAGTATCCGTTCCAAGAGGGCTTGTGTCCTATATGTACTGATTACGGACATCTGACTTGACAGAATTGAAAAATTCCGTTAGATTATAGTCATAAGCCGGTTGCGCCGTACCACCTTGGTCTATTCCGAGAAGTGAACGGTTGCACCCCCGGCTTTTTTCATTAATAATTGCTATCTCACTTATGTGAGCCGAATGTAAATTCCCCTTGGATTTCCGCTCTTCATGTACTGTAAAACGCACATAGTATTTTTCATTATTAACTATAACTTTATCAACAAAGTGATGGTATGCAATTATATTTGGATGCTCTTTATGTATTGAGCCATCATGACGAGGTTCAATTATAATGTAATTGCTGCTATATGCGTATATTGATTTTTCAAATATTTCCCTAATGTTAGAAATAATATTTTCTCTTTTATAACTAAAAAAACTTCTAAATGCTCCTATTCTCTTTCCGGGAAAACAAACATTTAAGGTTGTATTTTTTACTCTATTTGTATATTGATCGATTTTCCTTGGATGCTTTCTTCTATCTGCTGATATAAAGAAATCGGTTACAAACTCCTTTACAACAGGTGCAAAATTTTGAAAAATTGTTTTTGCTTCCCGTTTTGTAATGTTTTTTGGAATATAGCTTATTGCTTCAATGGCTTTTATTGAAACAATGCGTGCTTTTCTGTCTTTCTGATCTAGCTTATGTAACATGATACAACCTTATTCAACAATAATTTATGTGTTTTCTGTAATAAAGGTAAACAGGTCTTAATGTAAGTCTAGTCGCTTGTTTCCACAGGACTAGGCAGTCAGATAAGTCATTCTTGGATTAAATATATTTTCTTAATTTTTATTTTAATGCTTGTACGCACTGTTGTCAAGTAATCGTTACCTGCGGTGGTCAGGGCGTGGTCACGATGAAACGCGGATTAGCACGGAAGAAGACGCGGATTAACGCGGGGATATTAGCTAGCTAAGATAATATATCTAACCTAGAAATCTTAAAAATTTAAAATTTTAATATAGCTATGATAGGATTAGTTATCATAGCTATCATAGTTATCCGCGTAAATCAGCGTTCAATCCGTGAAAATCCGCGTTAAATGGTAACCGCGTTAAAGGGTAACCCCGTTCCTAACCCCGTTTTACCGCCACTGGACTTCTAAGTTAACAGGACTTTCCAACACAAGCAAATCAACTAACGCAATATCGAACTCTGCTCTTCTTCCTGAATATGTTCCGCCTCTTACGCTTGTAATTGTACCGGGAAATTCTATAGAAGCACGAATTCTAGATGCGGCAATTTCATCGCTTATGGGCTTGTTATAAAAAAGCTCAATAAGTTCCAAGTATTCGGCTTTTGTAATTTCATCTCCTGTGGCGAATGGAGCCATTAAAGCGTTTAAATAATCATCAACTTCAGAAGAAAGCAAACTGACAATTTCCGCGCTGTTACTGCGGCTTATATTTATAGTACAGCGGCCTCCCGAATTGTTCTGCTCAAAAGTAACAAACCCCCTGCCGCCGGCCCCGGCAAGAAAATTGTTTATTCCGGAAATCCGTACTGTTCCTTCAAGAGCAGACGGACTTGTATTCCTGAATGAAACCGACGAAATACCGGGAGCAGCGGACATTGTTCTGTTTATTGCGGTACTGTCAAGAATTGGGGCATCTGCCTGCCCCCCTGCGGCAGCCATCGACCTTATTAAAGCGGTAACCCTGCTTCCCAATGACATATTTATTGACATCGATGCCGAACCGTCGGCTGAAAGCGAGCCGTCTATCCTTGCGGAGCAGGAAACGAATAATAACCAAAAGAACAGGCATAAATAAACTAAATTCTTCATAACAATAAAATACTCTATTATCAAAAAAGTTGCAACTTTATATATAAAATTGTGTCAAAATTCAAGGTGATATATATTCAAAATTTTAAAGGAGATTAAAATGGGTGTTCCTTATACCGAAAAACCGTGGGAATTTTTAAATGATTACAGGGGGAAAGCTTTTAACGGGCAATGGCCTACTTTGCCGGAAATGTATAAAATTACCGTTTCACGGTATCCTGACAGACCTTGCTTTACAATTTATGACCCGGATAGAATTAGTTTAAACTATACCGAAGCTTTGCAAAAAATCGAAGCTGTTGCCCGTTGGCTTGCCAGCAAGGGAATTAAAAGAGGAGACAAAGTTGCCGTTACGGGAAAAAATCTGCCGGAATGGACAGTGGCATATTTGGGTGTTCTTTTTGCAGGCGGCGTAGTTGTTCCAATCGATTATCAATTAAAAAATGAAGAAACAGATTTATTACTTAAAACCGCAAGCGTACGAATTCTTTTTGTTGATGAAGAAAAATATAATTATTATACGCAGAACCGCGGCAGTATAGAAGAAATAATATCTCTAAAGAAAGGTGTTGGTACTTATATTTATGATCTTGACGGACCGCAGACGGAAATTGAACAGTCTGTGGAAACTGATTTAGCCGCAATTCTTTTTACATCCGGCACAACGGGAATTCCAAAAGGCGTTATGCTTACACATAGAAACCTTGTTTCTGACTGTTATCTTGCGCAGGGAACTCCGCTTATTATTCTTCATACTGATGTTTTTTACGCTATTCTTCCTATTCATCATTCATATACAATGCTTGCCGTATTTATAGAAGCAGTCTCCGTTGGCGCGGAAGTTGTATTCGGTAAAAAAATGGTAACTACGCAGATTCTAAAAGATTTAAAAGAAGCTCAAGTTACCATGCTGCTTGGCGTTCCAATGCTTTTTAATAAAGTATTGGCGGGAATTATACGGGGCGTTAAAAATAAAGGCCCAATTGCTTACGGTCTTATATCCGGTCTTATGGGAATTTCAGGATTTATAAAAAAAGTTTTTAAAGTTAATCCCGGAAAAAAATTGCTAAAATCTGTTTTAGACAAAGCAAGTTTAACCTCAATAAGAATTTGTATATCGGGCGGCGGACCTCTTGCACCCAGCGTGTTTAGAAAATACAACCAGTTAGGAATTGACTTTGTACAGGGTTATGGTCTTACAGAAACTTCTCCCATCATTACAATTAATCCAATCGAACAGTACAAAGAAACCAGTGTAGGCAGAATATGTCCGCAGGTTGACATGAAGATTTTGGATCCCGACGAGCGCGGCGTAGGAGAGGTAATTGTAAAGGGGTCGATGGTAATGCTTGGCTATTATAATATGCCGGAAGAAACAGCCGTGTCCTTTACGCCTGACGGCTATCTTAAAACAGGCGACCTTGGCTATATGGATAATGAAAATTATCTTTATTTAACAGGCCGCGCAAAGAACATGATTGTTACAGAAAGCGGCAAGAATGTTTACCCCGAAGAAATAGAAAACGAATTCCAGTTGTATGAAGAAATAGATCAAATTCTTATTCGCGGTTATATCCTTGACGAAAAACTAAAGACAGAAAGAATAGAAGCTCTTATTCATCCAAGCCCCGATTACAAAAATGAAAAGGGAGAGACACCTTCCAAAGAAGAAATAAAAGTCAGACTTGAAAAAATAATTTCAGAGGTAAATCTTAGACTGCTGTCTTACCAAAAAATAAACAGACTTACAGTTCTTGATGAGCCGTTGGAAATGACTACGACTAAGAAGATTAAAAGAGGGAATTTGTAAAAAAAATTACCCCGTTACCTGAAATTTAAGATAACGGGGTAAAATATCGGATAACTTCTATCTGCCTCTTATTAATTCATTGTATGCAGGTTTTGGCGAATAACTTCTGTCAAACAGCAGGGGATAATCCGTTCTCTGTATTGGAAAATAGTTCAGCCAGCTATGACCATCAGCAACTCCCCATATTAATACCATTTCTAATTTTCCTTCGTTGTACTTTTGTTCAAACATATCAAACAATTCACGGTATCTTGCCGTCTGCAAGGGTAATCTTGTATTTAGCTCACGGTCTGTAAGAGTTCTCTTACTTCCTTCGTTGCCTCTGAATAAGGAAATATCAAGCTCGCATACTTGAACCACAAGATTATTTCCGCCTCTTTGTTTTGCGGTAATTGAATCTATAGACCTGCTAAGATCGCGTACGCTTGGCGAATCAAATCTTATATGACCCTGAATTCCTACGCCGTCAATGGGTGCGTTATTTGCAATAAGATAATCAAGAAGCCTTAAAAATTCATTTAACTTGGCTCCCGAAGTTTCTATACCATATTCGGTAAGATAAAGTTTAACCGCTCGTCCGCCGTTGGCATCGGCATATTGGCGCGCCCACTGGAAAGCTTTTAGCACATATTCATACCTGTCCATTCCTCTTTTGCCCGCATCATTCATAATTTGCGTAAACAGAGAATTTGCTCTTGGAGCTCCGTTGTCACCTACTACTTCGTTGCATACATCCCACCAGGAAATTCTGCCTCCGTATTTTTCAAACACAATTTTTATATGATTTTCCATACGGGCATAAAGCTCATCTATTGTTGCCCTTCCTCCTGTACCGCTTCCTTTAAAAAAATCTTCGGGAGTTTGCTCATGCCAAACAAGAACATGACCGCGTACCTGAGTGTTATTTGCAGCCGCATAACTTACCAGTCTGTCTGCATTTGTCCAACGGTATGCTCCGGTGGGTGTCCAGGGATTAGGCATAATTTCATTTGGCTTCATAACATTCTCTGCTACTACAACATTAAAATGCCTTAGAAGCCGATTCTGAGGATTGGCTTGAGAAAGGGCGTCGTTTGGAACAGCTACTCCAACTTTAAAAGGCCATTTTGTATGCAATGCGGGCAGCGAAGTGTCTATAACTATTTCTCTTTCTATATTAACAACTTCGCCGTTAACTGTTATGGATAAATCTGCAAAATATGCCACAGCATTTTTAAACTGCGGAGCAGAAAGAAATAAAACATTTCCTCCTTGTACCGCTAATGTACTTGATCCCCGTACGGAATGCCATTGTCCTGCAGCCAGGTCTGAAAAACCTCCCGCAATTACCGGCCAGCTTGAATTGTTTATCTGCCAAACTACAGCCCCGGGAGAATCCAGCCATACATCCATAGATATGCCAACTTCCACCCTGCGGCCTGCATACGGACTTAGATCGAAGGTTAGCACAGCCCAGCCATAACTGCCTGCAGGACTTACCTGCAGTACATTGCTTTTACCTCTAAACGATTCATGAACACGGTCTGTCGTTCCCGAAGGAATAGCTAACCCTCTCCATGAAACGGAGAATATTACTGCAATAGCGGCAATAATAAAAAAAACCACCGCTTTGCGAATTTGTTTGAATTTCATACACACCTCTCTTGGTTTTTAGTCATTACGGACTAACTTAACAGGTTTTTATACAATTTGCAACCTACCCTTGGGAGCAGGTTGAGGGTAGTCTGGGGGTATTGATGTCCAATCCTTTTTTCAAATACCCCTTAGAGCCGCACTTAGCGCATGTCCTTCCAAGCCTTCAGCTCTGGCAATTATTTCTGCGGCATTGCGTGTTTTTTCAAAGCCCTCGCCTTGGGTGCAGCGCAGGGTGGTTACCGTTTTTAAAAAGTGCCTCACTCCAAGACCGCCGGTGAAGCGGGCATTGCTTAATGTTGGCAGGGTGTGGTTAATACCAGAGGAATAATCTCCAAGGGCTTCTGCGGCAAGCTCTCCAATAAAAAGAGAACCGTAATTTTTTAATAGCGGAATCCATTTGTTGTCATCCCCTGTTTGCAGTTCCAAATGCTCCGGCGCAATTATATTTGCAATGCGGACAGCCTCTTCCATATTTTCATAAACAATAACAAGCCCGCCTCTTTCCAATGAAGCCCTTGCTGTTTTTGCAGTTGGCAAAACTGCAAGCCGCTTTTCAATTGCAGAAACAAGCTGATCAGCAAACTCCCTGCTTGGCACTAATGCCCTAGCCCTGGCATCCGGATCATGCTCCGCCTGCGCAATCATATCCGCCGCAACAGCATCAGCAGCCTTCTCTCTGCTCTCTGCAATAACCAGCACATCAGAAGGGCCTGCAAGAAAATCGATGCCAACTTGTCCGTACAATTGCCGTTTTGCTTCTATTACAAATCTGCTTCCCGGGCCTGCAATGACATCCGCTTTTGGTACAGTCTCTGTTCCAAAAGCGAAAGCGGCTACTGCCTGAGCGCCGCCAATGGCAAAAACTCGTAAGGGGGAATTGCTGTTTGTGATTGGCACTCCGCAAACTTCAGCGGTAATGTTTGCGGCGGCAAGTATTTTTCGGTTGGGCAAACCGTCTTCTGCCGGCGGAGATACAAGAAAAATCTCTTTTACACCTGCGCTAATTGCCGGAATAAGAGCCATAAGCAAAGAAGAAATCAGCGGAAACCTTCCGCCGGGAGCATAAACTGCCGCTCTTTGAACAGGAATTATTTTTTGGCCTGTAAAAACGCCTGGTTGGGTTTCTGTTTCAAAGTCAGAGAATTGCTCTCTTTGTTTTTTAGAAAAATAGTTTATATTTTCCGCCGCCAGTTTTAATGCGGAAGCAAGAGCTGGATCGTTTTTCCGTAATTCATCACAGGCAAGTTTTAGCTCTGTTACAGGAACTTCAAGCTGCTTCGGAGAAGATCTGTCAAATTTTGCGGCAAATTTGAATACAGCTTTATCACCGTCTTTACGGACAGCGGCAATTATTTTTTTTACACTAGCTTCTGTTTTTTTATCTATACTCTGTATCGTTTGGCTTTTCCAATAAGCATCAAAATCTTTGCTGTTTATAATTTTCATATTATTTCCCTGCAAGCTTTTATTAATTCATCCATTTCTTCATCTGTTCCAATTGTTATGCGTAAATAATCTGAAATTCTATCTTTGTTAAAATGACGGACAAGTATGTTCCTTTCTCTTAACGCCGCAAAGAGCTCTGCACCACTAATATCGGGAGACTTAACAAATAAAAAGTTAGCCGCAGACGGCAGTATGGTAAACCCAATTTCACGGAGTTCTTTTGCCGTCCGCTCACGGGTTGCGATTATTTTTGCGGTTATTTCACCGTAATAAGCTGAGTCCTCTATTGCGGCGGTGGCTCCTGCCATAGCAAGGCGGTCTATAGTGTAAGAGTTGAAAGAATCTCTGATACGGCATAGCCCTTCAATTAATTCCTCGCTCCCTATGGCAAAACCAAAACGGAGCCCTGCAAGGGAAGCGGATTTTGACATTGTATGCACTGTTAAAAGATTGGGATATTTCCCAATGCAGGAATACGCCGTAACCGCCCCAAAAGCGACATAAGCCTCATCAACAATCAGCACCTTGCCCTGTTCCTGCAAATAATCAGCAAGAGAAGTAATTTCAGCTAACGGAACGGGAACACCCGTTGGTGCATTTGGATTGGGAAAGATAATCCCACCTGACGGAATTTTATAATCCTCACAATTTATAGAAAAATCTTCGCGTAATGGAATAGTCTTAAACGGAATATCCCATAAATCTGCATAAACAGGATAAAAACTGTATGTGATGTCGGGAAATAAAACCCTCTGTACCTCAGCGTCTCCGCGCGAGGTCTTCGATTCAAAGAAAGCCGCAAACGCAAAAGCTAAAATCTCGTCCGATCCATTACCTGCAAATACCTGTTCAGGTTTTACGCCGTATTTTTTTGCGGCAGCTTCACGGAATACCATACTTCCCGGATCGGGGTATAACCGTAAATCGGAATTTACAGCCGCCTTTATTGCTTCTATTACTTTTGGCGAAGGAGGATAAGGATTTTCATTGGTGTTAAGTTTAATAAATTGCCTGTCCTTGGGCTGCTCGCCGGGAATATACGGAGAAATATTTTTTGTTTTTTCATTCCAATACTTACTCATAAAATCCTATTTTTTATGACGGCGATCAAGCTCATTAAGAACTTCTTCTATTGTAACACCTTCTTTTGTCATAAGCACAGTTGTAAAAAATAATAAATCAGCGGCTTCCCAAATAACCTCGTCCTTTGTCTTTGCGGTGCAGACTTCTTCCGCTTCTTCCATGATTTTTTCGCGGACAAGCTTATCGTCTAAAGTTGCGGTATAAGAGCCGGGAGCCGGATTGCGGAAACGATCCGTAATAATTTTTTGCAGAAACTCTATCGTGTATTTTCTATTTGTTTCAAAGCATGACCACGCGCCCGTGTGGCAGACAGGGCCTGCAGGTTCGGCAATGGCAAGAAGCGCATCCCTGTCACAGTCGGTGCGCATTTTAACAAGTTTAAGAATATTGCCGGAGTTTTCCCCCTTCATCCATAATTTGTTTCTTGTACGGCTGTGGAAACAGACATTACCCCGTTTAAAAGTTTCAGCTAACGCAGTTTTATCAGTGAAGCCTGTCATCATTACTTGGCCGTCGGCAGATTGAACTATGACAGGTAACATTTCCGCTTTTTTCCAGTTTAGGGATTCTATGAAGGCTTCTGCTAGGGAGATTTTTCCGGTGTAGAGAGCCATTCCAAGTTGGACATCGCAGCCGAGGGCGGCAATTTGCGCGGCTTCTTCCAAAGTGGAGACGCCGCCTGCAACCGTAACAAGGCAGGAGACCGCCTCTCTTAGTTTGCGGACAGGTTCCAAATCGATGCCGCTCATGCCGCCTTCTCTTTCTACGCAGGTAAAAAGCAATTCCCCAACAAAGGGTTCTACCGCTTTTGCCGCTTCTATAAGGTTTAAGCCTGTAGGCGTTTTCCAGCCGTCAACTGTTATCTCGCCTGCTCGTGCATCAACGGCAACTATCAATCTTTCACGGCCAATTTTGTCCGCCATCGATTTTAAAAAAGGAATATTTACGGCAAACTTACCGTCAACCCTAAAAGCGGCAGACCCTATAATAATTTTTTTGGCTCCCCAGCTTATCAATTCTTTTGCCTGTTCAGACGAACGAATTCCTCCCCCAACGCGGCACTCTGCTCTGCGCAAAATGGGCTTTATCATATCGAGGTTACTGCCTTTGTTCATTGCGGCATCAAGGTCGATAACCGCCACTTCTCCGTAACGGTTAAATTCGTCAGCCAATTCCAAAGGATTATCCCTTTGAAGGACAAGTTCTTCGCCCTGTTTTAACTGGACAACTTTACCGCCCTGTATATCTATCGATGCTATAATCATGAGGATATTTTACTATATTGTTTATAATACTTCAATTCCTAATATCAGGCGGTTCGATAATAGGAAGAGCATCTTCTGTAAATCCCCGGCTTATCGTTTTTTGGGTATCAAGCAAGCTAATCTTTAAATCTTGCGCAATATCAAATGTATAAATGTATCTGCCTATTTCTCCGCTTGTTTCCCAGGATCTTCTATAAATAAAATGAACAAAAACCCGCCCCGGCTGGGAGCTTCGCAAAGTATAGGTCTGCCTTTGAGGACTTCCCGTAGCTCCCGGATAAATTTCTTCTTTTTGAATATTATTCAACGCAAATCTTCCCGTGCTGTCATGGTCTATCCATATTTCCCAATCGTAGCCTGTAGTTGGATTGCTTATGGCGTTAAAAACTACAACAGATCGATGCACGGGAGCAGGTTCGGGTGTTGGCTCCTCTTGCACTGTTTTACAGCTAAAAAACACAAGAAGTGTAAACAGCGTAAACAAATAAATATTTTTTTTAAACATATTATCTCCTAACACATACACATTTAGATTCTGCAAAATCTTTTATCTCTTTAATTGTGGCTTTTCCAAAATGTAATATCGATGCAACTAACGCGGCATCCGCATTTGTATTTAGTAAAACGGCGGCAATTTGTTCAAGCGTTCCCGCTCCGCCGGAAGCAATCACGGGCACAGATACCGCATTTGTAACACGGCGAATAAGCTCAATATCATAGCCTTCACCTGTTCCGTCTGCATCAATGGAGTTTAGCATTATCTCTCCTGCTCCAAGCTCCACCGCTTTTATTGCCCACTCAACAGCATCAAGGCCGGAGTCCGTTTTGCCGCCGTGGGAAAAAGCATTCCACCGCAATTCATCGGCATTTGCGCTGTCTGCCATTCGCTTTGCATCTATAGAGAGCAATACGCTTTCTTTGCCGTAAGCACCTGCCATTTCAGCTAACAACTGCGGTCTTTGCAGGGCAGAAGAACACACGGCGGCTTTTTTAGCTCCCGCATTCATTATAGCATGCATATCGTCCAAAGTACGAATGCCGCCGGCTACAGAAAACGGAATATCCAAACTGGCGGCAGCTTTGCTGATAACATCCAACAATGCCGCACGGTTTTTAACCGACGCGCCTATATCAAGAAAAGCAATTTCATCCGCACCGTCGGCATTGTATTTCCGTGCAAGTTCAACAGGATCGCCTATATCTTTAATATCTTCAAACTTAACGCCCTTCACTACCCTGCCTTCATCCATATCAAGGGCTGCAATTATTCTTTTAGCCTGCATTTTATTCTCCATTTTTTTAGATTTTACCTTTTGTAGAGGGAATTATATCTTTGGCTCTTTCATCAATTTCGCAGGCGGCTCGCAATGCACGGGCTGCAGCTTTGAATATTGCTTCTATTTTATGGTGATCGCTTCTTCCGCGCAAAATTTCCAAATGCAAATTACATTCTGCGGCACTTGAAAAACCCTGCCAAAAATCCTCGATAGTATTGGTCTGGAACTCATAAGATTTTTCAGTTTCAGGACATTTGTAGGATAAAATAGGAGCGCCGCTTAATTGAGCATCAAAATATAAAAAAGGTCTGCCGCCAAAATCCACAACCGCACGCGCCAAACATTCATCCATTGGGAAAGCACAACTTCCATTACGGGTAATTCCGCGTTTGTCGCCCAAAGCTTTGGCAAAACACTGACCAAGCACAATCCCCGTATCTTCAACAAGGTGGTGCTGATCAACTTCCAAATCCCCCTTTGCGCTCACTTCCAAATCAAAAAGCCCATGCCGTGCAAAAGTATTCAGCATATGCCCCACAAACCCCAGAGGATAATCAATTTTAATTTCACCCTTACCATCAAGATTTAATTTGATAATAATCTCTGTCTCTTTAGTCTTTCTTTCAATATCAGCAATCCTACTCATAACCTGCTCCCTAATCACATAACAACTTTGCGTAAATCATACTCCACAATATCCAGCGCACCCAGTTTTTTCAGCTTAGGAATAATATCCGGCACCTCGTGTTTTTTTACTGCGATCTTTACCGCATAGCCTGCATCTCCATAAAGGGTTGCAACTGTAGGGCTGCGCATAGCAGGAAGATTGGCAAGCAATTCAAACTGTTCTTTTGGAATATTCATTTCCAGCATGACTCTTTCTCTGCCGTCAAGAACAGCCTGAAACAACATGGCAAGCTCATCAATCCTGCGGCGTTTTTCCTTGTCCGCCATTGCTTCCTTTGAAGCGATAAACCGTGTGGAAGATTCCAGTAATGTATTGATGATTTTTAAACCGTTATCGCGGAGGGTTTGCCCACTGGAAGTGTTATCGATAATCATATCGGCATCATCCGGCGGGAAAACTTCTGTTGCGCCAAAAGTACGGAGTATTTTGTATTGATAGCCGGAATTTTTTAACCAGGATTCTGCAATATTTGCATACTCAGTGGCAACAACCAGTTTTTTGGAGCGGAGATGGTTTTCATCAAATTCATTGGGAACAGCCGCAACAATACGAACCTTGTCAAAGCCAAGATCCATAACCTCTTCTACATTGGCACCGCTTTCTTTTATCCAGTCTATGCCTGTAAAGCCCGCATCATGGCTGCCCAATTCCAAAAGCTCCCCAACATTTTGGGGCTTCATAATCTTGGCATCCAGCCAGTCCACGCCAAGAGAGGGGCGGTATGTCCTGTCCGACAAAGAAATGGGGAAACCCGCCTCGGAAAACAGCCGGGAAACATTGTCAAAAATTCTGCCTTTAGGTATAAGTATTCTTAATTTATCCATAGGGTAATTATAACAGAAAAATGCAGGAATGATAACCTAAAAACTACGGGCGGACAACACGGAAGCCAAGAACATCATCCCGGTAGTACGGGTATTCGTGGACCTCGAACCCGGAACGCATCACCATGACGGAATCGATCCAGTTGCCACCGCGAAAAATGCGGTACGACCCCGAAGACGCGCCTGTGGGATCTGTCTGTGCTCCGACCGAATAACTATTAACCCACCAATCCCAACACCACTCAGACACATTTCCGTGCATATCATATAAGCCCCATGCGTTTGGCTGCTTCCTTCCTACAGGCTTTGTAGCATCACCTGAATTATTCGCATACCATGCATACTGCCCAACTGTAATAGCATCCTCCTGATTTCCCCATGAGTATGTTGTTGTCGTTCCCGCTCTGCAAGCGTATTCCCACTCCGCTTCCGTAGGCAGACGGTACCCATTGGCATTGCGTTTCCATATTACAGTCCGATTAACTCCTTGTCCGCTTATTGTATATGCAGGTGTTAATCCTTCTCTTATACTTAACCTGTTACAATACTCCACAGCATCAAACCAGCTAACCTGTTCTACCGGAAGCTTCGGTCCTTTGAAACGGCTGGGGTTTGTTCCCATTATTTCTTCATATTCCCTCTGCGTTACTTCGTATCTTCCCATATAAAAAGTGCTTACCGTTATCTCATAACCTCTCCTGACAAAAGTTCCTCCCTGTATGCGTACAAGCCCCTCGGGTGCCGCTGTCTGCGTAAAAGACACACAGCAAACAAATAAGACAGGTAATAATACAAATACCGCTTTTTTCATTTTAATTTTCCTATGGGCAACTTTATCATGCTAGAGACGAAACTGTCAATAAACGGGGTCGCAGGCGGGGTTAACATGAGACGCGGATTTGCACAGATTGAACGCTGATTTACGCAGAAATCTATGAGAGCTAAGATAGCTTATCCTCTCATAGCTATATTAAAATTTTAAATTTTTAAGACATGTAGGTTAGATAATTTTATCTTAACTAGGTAATATCTCCGCGTTAATCAGTGCTAAATCCGCGTTAATGGCTCACTTCGTTCGCCGTTGGTGTGGAAATTTATTATACTGGCGTGCAGTCGCACGCCCTCCAATCCGCGTTTAGTCGTGACCCCGTTGGTCGTGACCACGCCCGTTACCCTTAATCACTTGACAAAAGGTTATTTTTATATTACACTAATAAAATGAGGTCTAAAGAAATAAATAAATTTATTGAGGATCACCATTATTTGTTTTGGTACTCGCCTGCGCCAAAAAGCGCAGCTGTGAGTGATGAGTTATTGGTAGAGACGGTTTTAAATTATGGAAGTATGGACGACATTAGAGGCTTGTTTTCCGTAATGGGTATTAAAAACGCAGCAAAAATATTTTTTGATTCGATTGGTAAAAGCGAACGCAAAAAAGGCAATTATCATGAATTAACAATAAACTACTTTACACTCTTATTTAATCGTTATGCATCTTGAAATATTATCAAACCAACAGCAAGAATTACTGTCCTTTGTTGGGCAATTCAAACGAAGCTATTACCTTGTAGGAGGTACGGCTATTGCTTTGCACATTGGACATAGACGCTCTATTGACTTTGATTTATTTACAGGAATAAATATTAACAGATCTCGTCTAAAGCAAAAAGTATTTGAGCTGCCATATCGTAAACATATTATTTTTGATGATATTGATCAATTGCATTTTATGATAAATGATGTAAAAACAACTTTTTTTTACTATCCCTATCCAATAAAACATGATAAAATGTTGAAAAATATTATATCTATGCCTTCGCTTCTTTCGTTAGCGGCAATGAAAGCATTTGCTTTAGGCCGCCGGGCAAAATGGAAAGATTATGTTGATCTATACTTCATTATGAATGATCATTTTTCAATAAAAGACATATCTATAGAAGCAACACATATATTTGGACAGTTATTTTCTGAAAAATTATTTAGAGAACAATTGGCATTTCATGATGATATTGATTATTCCGAACCGATAGATTATATGCCCGGATTTGATATTCAAGAACAAAAAATAAAAGAACTTTTAATAAATAAATCTCTACAGGGAATTTAACTCTCTGTTCTAAACCTCCTGTTGGTATTACCATATCATGCTAGAGGCTAAACTGTCAATAAACGGGGTCGCAGGCGGGGTTAACATGAAACGCGGATTGAGCAGGCGGGGTTAACATGAGACGCGGATTTGCACGGATTTTACTGATTTACGCGGAGATATTAGATTGTTAAGATAAAATTATCTAACCTAGAAATCTTAAAAATTTAAAATTTTAATATAGCTATGATAGGATAAGAAATCTTAGCTCTCATAGCTATCCGCGTTAATCTGCGCTAAATCCGCGTTAATGGCTCACTTCGTTCGCCGTTGGTGTGGAAATTTATTATACTGGCGTGCAGTCGCACGCCCTCCAATCCGCGTTTAGTCGTGACCACGCTCGTGACCACGCC
>Ga0099364_10008405_pt1 | contig 14536 bp, 5 predicted proteins | sample TergutTh196P3_FD_73070 | JGI IMG/M metagenome (GOLD analysis project Ga0099364, IMG submission 73070) | Microcerotermes parvus P3 segment gut microbial communities from Pointe-Noire, Republic of the Congo - Th196 P3 | ecosystem: Host-associated > Arthropoda: Insects > Digestive system > Gut ... | reverse complement strand
AAACTCGAACGGCTCAATCGAAACCTTGCCATACCCACCGTACGGAGGCACGTTCACCACGGCGGATTCCACTACCGTGATTAAACTGCCTTCAGTGCCGCGCCTTTCGTCATATCCGTAGAGCGCGACGTACATCTTGACATTCACCGCCGCGTCGGTATCATTGACGTAGAAATCCTCGACCTGGGCCGATATTTTGTCGCGGTAAATAGTTAGGGATATGACGCCTTGTTCTGGCTTCCACTTGTTCTGCGCGAACAGCCAGTCCATAAAGGTCGTCCCCTCGGTTGACCCCGGTATCCCGCCGTCCGCTACGAATTCATTGTTCAGGAGCATGACCCACGACCAGTGGCCGTCAGGATAGTACCCCGGCCCCGGTTTTGCGTTCGTGCCTGTCCATGGCGCCCCTTCATAATCGTCGTTCGGGATTTCCGTGCCGAAAACGCCCGCAAAGCTAGTGCGGCGGACATCCTTCGCGTTCAGCGAGATCAACCGCTCGTAAGGCGTCTGCGAGTTTACAGGCTGAACCGACCTGTCGTCGTTTGCGTGCACATACCAGATCGGGATATGCCTGATAGGCGTCAGTTGGGCAACCGTAAGGCTAGATCCGCTAAGCGGGCAGATCGGGACCGCGCCAGCAAACAGATCCGGATACTCTCGGATGTAATTGTGGGTTTCCTGACCACCTTGCGATGCACCGGATACGTAGATGCGATCCCCGTCTACTAACCCCTTTTCAACCAAGTCGTTAATGAATGCCACAACACCGGGCCTCGAATACGAGCTAAAGCTTCTCTGGGGGGCGAGGACGTAACATGCCTCCGGCGCGTTCTCGACCCAGCCAGTGCCGCCCATGTTTGCGAACAATTGTGCGCCTTCGTTGCTTGCGGTACCAGATGTCCCGTAATTCTCGCCCGCGCCGTGGTTCCAAAGTATCAATGGGAGCGCCGCGCCCTTGCCAGCCTCCTCCGGCGTGTATAGCCTGTACTGCTGCGCCGTGAAGCCGGCTGCGGGATTGGATACCATCTTGAAGTCGTCGTAGCCCAACCGCCGGGTCGTGGCGTATTCGATATCAAGGTCAAGCCCCGCGATCAGTTTCTCAAGCTCCACCACATAATCCATGTTTAGCCAGTAATTCCTGGACTGGTAAATGATTGCCGCTGACCCGTTAATCTGCGCATTGGTGTTATTGAACCCATATTTGAGTTCCAGCACAATATAACGCCCGCTAGTGGCAGGCTTGCCCTTTTCCTTTGTCGCGCTGACGTACGCTTTTGTAATTTCCCTTGCGCCGTTGTATACGACATTGTTATTGGCCGGGTTGCGCGTTGCCGCAGTGACTGAGAACGTATCCAGCGCTATGTCTGATGCGTTCACTACGGACTGTGCGTCTACGATTAGATGCGTCACAGCACTGCCCCATTCCAGAACCTCAATCATGACGTCATATTTCATTTTGATCTCGTCGACAATTAGCGTAACGTCCGTTGCGGCTACCAGGGAGTCCTTCATGACCTGCTCGCCCGTTTCCTTGATATGCCAACCATAACCAGCCGGCAACTCGGGAAGGTAGCCATATGTACCGCCCATGACGGTATAGGCCTTCTTGAAGCTTGCACCCGTTGTGGGTTCAAAGGTGACGACAACCTGCGTGGGCAGCATTGCGTTTTCGTCCAGGGTAGCCTGGTTTGCGGCGTTAGGTGCCGACGCGCCCGGGTTGACTGTCCGTGCCACGAACCCGCTTGCGACGGCAAAGGGCCTTGTTGCCCTAATGTCTTCGGCGGAAGACGCGAAATACACTACATGGTGGCCTTCCTCGACCAGCCATTGACCGTTGGTGGCGCCGCTGTCAGAATAAGAGGCAAGATCCATTGCGTCGAATTCTGCGGTAATCGTCTGGCTTTCACCGGGCTGAAGCAATTTGGTTTTTTCGTACCACTTCAACTCCTTGACCGGTTTCGGCATCTGAATGCCTGGGGCGCCAATATAGAACTGGACTACTTCCTTGCCCGGAACCGTGCCGGTATTGGTTATCGTAACGCTTGCTGTCAGCTTGTCGGCGGCACCGTCAAACGCGGTTTTGCTCAATGCAGCGTTGCTGTACCCGAACGTGGTATAGCTGAGGCCATGCCCGAACGGGAAGGATACAGGAACATTGAATGTATCGAAGTAACGGTAGCCGACATAAATGCCCTCATTGTAATACACCGGGTTTGCAGCCCCCGTACCGCCGAACTGGCCTTCTGACGGGTTGTAGAGTGCACCATTGGGCGCGTTGCCGACGACGTCAATCGGCACTGACGTAGGCGTTTTGCCGGAAGGGTTAGCCTGACCGAAAAGTACTCTTGCAGTCGGTACTCCACCCGCCATTCCCATCTGCCATGCCATGACAACGGCATCCGCTTTGTCAATCCATGATTCGAAGACCTGCCATGTCCCGTGGTTGATTACCACGATGAACGGAATGCCCTTCGAGCGGGCCAGCGCGGAACCATAGTCAATGAGATTTGTTTCCTGAACCGACAGCCGATAGCCCCTGCGGGCTGTATCCGACGTGCCAGTGGGGGCCGCATTCGGCCCAATGTCGCTGCCTTCGCCGGACGACCTGCCAAGGGTATAAATGACTGCGCTGAGGTTCGCATCCGCCCACTGCTCGCGATATGGCGAGTCTGCGGGGATTACGTAATCGTTGTTCGTTACCGTGAACCCGCATGTTGAAGAATCAATGAATTTTGAGCTTCCAACGATGTTCCCGATGGCTGTGTGTAGCTGGACGATAGAGTCTGTTGATGCCATGTTTACGGCGCCGCTGCCGGTGCCGCCGCCGATCAGGCGGCTTGCCGAGTATCCAAGCGACAAGACCGTCCCGCTCGCCCCGGGGTCAAGGGGAAGCGCAGGCTTACCGTTCACGGAGTCATTCTTTAGCAGGATTACGGCCTCTTCGCCAATCTCCAGCCCCAATGTGCGGTTCTTGTCCATTATGTTTTCGTCGGTATTGCCGAAAATCAGCGGCTTGTTGTTGAATGCCGGCCCCTTCACGACCATAATCAGGAGGTTCCTGACGGCATTGTCCACTCGCGCCTGGGTCAGTGGGTGGCTTTCATTGGCTACCGCATTGGTTATGCCGGCATTGTCCAACGGCGCAAACTGCAACGTGTCGTTCCCGGATGCTAGTCGGCTCGCGCTGTTTGCGGCAAGGGCCCCTGTCCCGCTGAAGCCATAGGTGCTATACAAGTCACCCGCGTTGCCATATCCACCGGTCCCGTTGCCCCAGTCCGTGCAGAAGAATCCCCTGAAGCCCCATTCGTTCCTGGCTATGGAAGTCTGCAAGCCAAAGTTCTGAGCCGCGCTGACACTGTTTACCTGGTTATATGAATTCATAATAGCCCAGGGATTGCCCTCAACAACGGCATATTCGAAGTTCCTGAGGTAGATTTCGCGGAGCGCCCTTGTTCCCAGCTGGGTGTTCTTGTTGCTCCTGTTCGTTTCCTGATTGTTAACGGCATAGTGCTTTATCATCATGCCGACGGGATTGTTCTCCTGGAAACCGCTTACCTCCATCGCCGCAGTCAAGCCGGAAAGAAGCGGGTCTTCGGAATAATACTCGAAGTTCCGGCCGTTCAGCACGCTCCTGTGGATATTCATCCCAGGCGCAAGCTGAACGTCGCTGCTGAAATAGTAGCACTCAGCGCCCCATGCGTCGCCCATCTCGTAGATAAGCTCCTTGTTCCAGGTAGCCGAACGCGCACTGCCGTTGGGCCACCATGTCGGCCTCCTCAAATACGTAGATGTCGTGTTGCCGGTCGTGATCCTTAGCCCCGCAGGCCCGTCGGAGAATGACGTCTGGGGGATGCCGAAATCTATCATGGCAGGTGTATGCCCCGCTGTCCCGGGAACCCGCCCCGTGCCATAGCTGCTTCCGTCGCCGACCGTGAACCTGGCGCGTTCCGTCAGCGACATCCTATCTATCACGGCGTCGATTTTGTCAGAAACTACCTTTGGCATGTCGCCAAGGAAATTACCGTCCTTCCATGCAACGAACTCCGGCTCTGCCTTGATATCCGACAGGCGGTGCCGATCATTGGTGACTGTGTAATTAAACGTGGCAACATTGCTCGTCGCTGCGTTGGTGCTTGTCGCGATTGCCTTGACGCAGAAGGTCCCGGGCGTCGCCGGCGCCTGAATGCTTTCGCTGTAGTCGAACTCTTTTGACGCAAGCGTAGGGTCAGGGGTGTCGTCAGCCGTCGCCCCCGTCGTGTAGAATATCCTTGGGTTGTTCGCAACCGTCGCACTGGTTGCCAGTACTATCGATGCGTTAATGCCAATTATATTGCTCGATGTCGTTGTCCCCGAGTTATAGCTCGCCGTTGGGGCAGCGGTTCGCGCCGTGCCTGCGGTTACTTGCAGCCTTGCGCTAAGCGATTCCACGGTTGTTGGCGGAACGTCGTTGTCCGTTATGACACAGCGGTAGTAAATCCCGCTCATTTCCGTTGTTGCGTCATTAAGTGTCAATATTGCGCTAGTGTAACCAGTTCCTCCACTTGTCACGTTCGACCATGGACCCGACTCCCCCGTGCTTGTCTGCCATTGGAAACTGTATGGCTCCACGCCGCCAAGCATTGCTACGTAAAAGGTGACATCCGTGCCCGCTAAAACATTTTGCGAAACCGGAGGCTCCATTATGCTCAGCGGATAATCCGCCGCCATTGCTGTTTGAACAGAAACGATTGCCACCGATGAAATTATCAGCGCAAGGCTGAGAATCAAAGACATGAACCTCTTAGTATTTTTCATACCTCTCATATAAGCCCTCTCCTTTATTAATATGTGAAACTGCCTGAAAATACTCGCACGAAACAGCAAAAACACTCTCGCCTTACTGCGATAATGCTCGCACAAAACAACAAAAACACTCTCGCTTAATGGCGAAAACACTCCTGCGTAACGGCGAAAACACTCCCGCCTTACAACGATAATGATCTCGCTTAATGGCGAAAACGCTCCCGCTTAACGGCGAAACAACAAATAAAGCCGCAATTCCCCCCCCAGGTTCTCAAGCAGCGTCTCACTAGTATTCCTCCAGCTACCATAGTTGGGATATGGGCTTGTCGGAATGTGAGAATTATAGCGCTTGCATTAATGCATGCCTATACATGAAAGTAACATATCGACGGAATAATTGTCATATCAATGCTGGTGCAATACCTGAGGACGAAAAGATTTGCTTGTTATTGCGTAGGGTTTTTACCACCATCGGTCGTAGGGGCGGATTCAAATCCGCTCAGTCGTAGGGGCGGATTCAGTATCCACCCACCCGTAGGGGCGGATTCAATATCCGCCCGGTTGTAGGGGCGGATTCAATATCCGCCCGTCCGTAGGGGGACAGTTCTTTAGCTTTCCTGGCTGATCTATATGATGCTATTCTTTGCTAATCTATTTCATGCTATTCTTTGGCGATCTATTTGATGCTATTCTTTGGCCGATCTTTTGATGCTATTCTTTGCTAATCTATTTGATGCTATTCTTTGGCTGATCTATTTGATGCTATTCTTTTTGACTTTTCTTGTATGATCGTCCATAATACTATCAAGGATGGTTATCGCAGTGTCAAGCTTATCGTGCGAGGCAAATACAGCGCTTAGCGTGCGAGACAAATACAGCGCCATTCAGCACTGCAAGCCTAGAAACCATGAGTAAGCTTTCTTGATATTTTGCACTATGAATCCATGAGTTACAGGTATGATTCGGGCATCGAATGGAGGACCCTATCGTGAAAAAACTGCCACTAGGTGTTCAGAGTTTCAGTAAAATAATAAAAGGTGGTTATGTATATGTTGATAAGACAAAGTACATATACAACTTAATTGACGGTGTAAGCTACTACTTCTTATCACGTCCCAGGAGGTTCGGAAAATCACTGTTGCTGGACACAATTAGCGAGGTTTTCAGCGGCAACAAGGAGTTATTCAATGGCTTGTGGATTTATGATTCAGGCTATGAGTTTCCATCGCATCCAGTAATACGACTGGACATGAGCAACATATCAAATGAAACGCCAGAGGTTCTTAAACAGTCACTCCTTCATGAATTAAGGATGCGTTCTGCGGAAGAGTCTCTTTCCATAACAGCCGAAATCCCATCGGATACGTTTAAACAGCTTATTGAAGCTTTGTACAAGAAATATGGGCAACGGGTCGTGGTACTGATAGACGAGTATGACAAGCCAATCCTTGATCATCTTACTGACGTCAAAACAGCCGAAGCAAACAGAATGGTAATAAAAGGTTTTTACGGCATATTAAAATCAATGGATCCATTTCTTAGGTTTGCAATGATAACGGGAGTGTCAAAGTTCACTAAGACCTCAGTCTTTTCGGAACTCAACAACCTGCTGGACATCACAATGATGGAGGAATACGCGAATATCTGCGGCGTTGAACTCGATAACCTCAATAAATACTTTGGCGATCACATGGAGAGTCTGTCCTGCCACAAACGGTTTGCGATGCGCGACAGCATCCGTGACGACATTCTATCCTGGTATGATGGATATTCATGGGATGGAGAGACAAGGGTGCTGAATCCATTTTCGCTCCTCAGCTTTTTCATCCAAAAGAGGTTTGTTGGTTTTTGGTATGCGAGCGGCACACCGACCTTCCTGATAAAGCTTCTAAAGGAAAAGCCAGAGATACTTCTCGGACTTAATTCCCTAATGATCAGCGAAATGATGCTTGACAAGTTTGATATCCACAGAATCGATATTGAACCTTTGTTATTTCAAACAGGGTATTTGACGGTAAAAAACAAGGTTTATTCCGGCGTTAAGGAAGACTACTTACTTAAAATACCAAACCTTGAGGTTGAGGAAGCATTTCACCTGAGCATAATAGCTGAGTTTACGGAAAAGGGCAACACATTTGCCGAGACATCCTATAAACGGCTTGAGGAACACCTTAACGCCGAGGATCTCCAAAATGTGCTTATTGTCCTGAGATCTCTATTCGCATCCATACCATACAACCTGCATATTAACCGTGAGGCATATTACCACTCCATTTTCTACGCCATCATGAGAGTGCTGGGCATCAACATGCACGCTGAGGTTTCTGTATCCGGCGGCAGGGTAGACGCAGTACTTGAATTAAAAGACAAGGTTTATGTCATTGAATTTAAATACAAGGACTGCACACCTGACGTCAGTGCCGAAGAAAAACGGAGGCTCTTTGACGAAGCCCTTGATGAGGGTATAAACCAGATATACAATAAAGGCTACCAGAAAAAATACATCGGCTCCGACAAAACCATCATCTTAGTTGTATTCGCTATCCTAGGCAGGGACAATATAGAAATGCGCACAGAACACCCAAAGGAATAGAAAGGATATCCAGCACTGAGTGTTGGCAGGGCAACATATTTGCCATTGCTAGCCACTACTGGTCACTGCTGGTCACTGCTTGCCACTGCTTGCCACTGCTTGCCACTGCTTGCCACTGCTTGCCACTGCTTGCCACTGCTTGCCACTGTTGGTCACTGCTGGTCTGTTTTGATTTTGACATTTTCTTCGCCAAACAGTTCCCCCAAATGGCTAAGCAACGCTTCCGTCGGCCTGACCCAACAGTTCCTGTCCAGTTTTTTGATCGTCTTTTCTTTGCCGTTATACAAGAACACTGGCATATTGCCGGAAAAAAACTTCATGGCGGATATAGCCGCATCCATAATACGCCGCTCCTCTCCCCCGTCAATTCTCACATACAAGGCCCCAGCCCTGTTGTAACGTAGGGGCGGATTCAATATCCCCCCGGAAACGCGGGGACGGTCCTCTTGCTTACCTGGTGTAGGGGCGGATTCAATATCCGCCCGAAAACGCGGGGACGGTGACGCCAGGGCGTAAGCAGAAGGACGGTCCTCTTGCTTTCCTGACGTAGGGGCGGATTCAATATCCGCCCGAAAACGCGGGGACGGTGACGCCGGGGGACGCATGTTACCGCCGTGCATCCCGCGCCCAAACCATTGCTTAATGTCTTGGTCAATGCTGCCTGACTCTATGTTGCTCTTGTTCGTGTCTTTTCCACTGCCAACGCAGATAGTATCCTCGCATAAGAACTTTGCGTCCTCGTCTTCTTTCACGCTGACCGTCCCCATTGCTAGTATTACGTTATCTTCTGAGAATACGCTCCCAAACTTTGTTAGTATTTTGGGAAAAACAATCATCTCAAAAGAGCCAAAAAAGTCTTCAATATCCACAAACGCCATGAGATTGTTCGTTTTTGTGAATTTTGTTTTAATCTTAGAGATAATGCCCCCAACTATTGCAGCCTGCCTGTCCGATTTCACCCTTACTGCTCCAACATTTGCGGTTACGGTATTTGCGGTTATGGCGTTTGCAGTTATGGCATTTGCGGTTACGACATTTGCGGTTACGGCGTTTGCAGTTATGGCATTTGCGGTTACGGCGTTTGCGGTTACGGCGTTTGCGGTTACGGCTTGACTTGTGTTTCCAGAAAATTCAGCCATGCCGTCAATCCCAGGCTCCTGTGTATCGTCCCCGTCAGACGATTTAAAAGACCTGCTGTCGCAATCTGTGTATTTTTCTATTATGTGCCTGTACTCATCTAAAGGGTGCCCCGATATATAAAGGCCCAGCATTTCCTTCTCAAAGGAAAGCATGTCCAAATGCGGGAACTCCTTGAAGTACGGAATGCCCTTGTCGTCTTCTTTCTCACGCATTGGTTGCCCACTTGATTGCCCACTTGATTGCCTACCTGGTTGCCCGCTTGATTGCCCACTTGTTTCATGCCCAACCGCCGATTGCCCACTTGTTTCCCCGCTTGTTCGCTCACTAGTTTCCCTGTTTGTTTCACCGATTGTTTCGCACCCGCCCGCCGATTGTCCACCCGCTGATTGTCCACCCGACGATTGTCCGACCGACGATTGCCCGCTCGCTGCTTGCCCCTCCATCGAGAAAAAGCTCATCTGCCCCTCTACATTTCGCCTCTTTGAAGCCTGCATGCTATCAAGCAGCCTTTCAAACGACGCTGTCATGCTGGCCCGGGTAAGGCCAAACGAATCGAATGCGCCTGCTTTGATCATGCTGTCCAGGCCCCTCTTGTTTAGGGATCCTGTATCAAGCCGCCTCAGAAAGTCCATAAACGAAGCAAATGCCCCGTTTGCCTCCCTGTCCTTAATTATTGAGCACACGGCGTTGTTCCCGACATTCTTAATCGCGGACAGACCGAAGCGGATTTTGCCACCCGACACCGAGAATTTCGCTTGCCCTTGATTGATATCGGGCGGCAGGGTGTCTATACCCATTTGCCTGCTTTCGTTTACGTAATGGGCGACCTTTTCGGAGCTCCCCACGCAGGAATTCATCATTGAAGCCATAAATTCCACCGGGTAATAGTATTTTAGCCACGCAGTTTGATATGCTACCAGTGCGTATGCCGCTGCGTGGGACTTGTTGAAGGCATAGCTTGCAAAATCTGACATGTCGTCAAATATCTTTTGGGCTGTGCCCTCGCCAACCCCGTTTCGAATAGCCCCGGGTACAGTGACGGCGCCGTTTTCGTCCATCGCCCCATAAACAAAACTTCGCCGCTCCTGCTCCATGACCTCATGCTTTTTCTTTGCCATTGCCCGCCTCATCAGGTCGGCCCTTCCAAGCGAGTACCCCGCCATCTCCCTGACGATCGAAATGACTTGCTCCTGGTACACTATGCAACCGTATGTAACATCAAGGATGCCCTCCAACATGGGATGGTCGTAGCTCACAGAAGCCGCGTTGTTCTTGCATGCCACATACTTGGGTATTGAATCCATTGGGCCTGGCCTGTATAGCGCCACCCCCGCAATAATATCCTCAATATTTCCAGGCTGTAGAGCTTTCATGAAATTTGTCATGCCGGCGCTTTCCAGCTGGAACACCCCTGCCGTTTTGCCGTCGCTAATCATTTTATATACATTGCTGTCATTTAAGTCAATATTATCTATTTTTATGTCCAAATTATGCGTTGCTTTTACCATTTCCAGTGTTTGACTAATTATTGTTAGTGTACGCAACCCCAAAAAATCCATCTTCAAAAGCCCAAGCTCTTCAAGCGCCCCCATCGGAAACTGGGTCGTAACACAGTCGTCGTTCTTTTGAAGCGGGACGTATTCGGTGACGGGCAGCTCGGAAATCAAAACGCCAGCGGCATGGGTCGAAGCATGCCGAGGCATCCCTTCCAGCCTCCTAGCCATATCAATTAATTCGGCTATTGCCGGGTCGCTGGAGTAAAGCTCTTTTAGCTCTGGATTGATTTTAAGCGCCAGCTCAATAGTCATGCCTATTTGGAATGGAACCATTTTAGCCACCCTATCCACGTCGCCATACGGAATGTCCATAACCCGCCCCACATCGCGGATGACGGCCCTTGCGGCCATTGTGCCGAAAGTTATTATCTGGGCGACATGGTCTTCGCCGTATTTGTCGATAACATAGTCAATAACCTCCTGTCTGCGCTCCCAGCAAAAGTCAATGTCTATGTCCGGCATACTGATGCGCTCCGGGTTAAGAAACCTTTCAAATAGTAGACTGTATTTAATCGGATCGATATTTGTGATCTCAAGGCAGTACGACACTATGCTGCCGGCAGCGGATCCCCTGCCCGGGCCTACTGGTATACCCCTGTCCCTGGCGAATTTTATAAAATCCCAGACAATCAAAAAATAGTCAGTGTACCCCATATCCTTAATGACGCCAAGTTCATAGTTCAGCCTGTCTTCATATTCAGCCAAGCTGCTTTCGTGTGCGCGGCTTTCGTGTACGCCGCTCTCGGCGCCTTGGTTGCCGCGCCTGTCGCTTTCGGCGTCGCGCCCGCCGCGCCTGCCATACCTCTTTATAAGCCCCTGCCCGCATAGCTCTTTAAGGTACAGGAACGCATCCCCATTTCCTGGTGCTTCGTACTTTGGTAGGTGCAGTTTGCCGAATTCAATTTCCACGTTGCATTCCGAAGCTATCTTCGCCGTGTTCCCGAAAGCCTCGTCAAAACCCTTAAACACATGCCGCATCTCGTCTTCCGACTTCAGATAAAGCTCGGCAGATTCGAATTTCATCCTGTTTTCATCGCTTATTGTCTTTCCGGTTTGGATGCACATCAGGATATCCTGGGCATATGCGTCGTCTTTGTGAATGTAATGCACATCGTTAGTTACTACCAGAGGGACGCCGTATTTTCCGGACATCTCAATCAGCTTGCTATTGACCAGCTTTTGCTCTGGAAAGCCCCCGTCCTGAAGCTCAAAATAAAAATCGCTGCCAAATATGCCCTTGTACTTCAACGTAAGCCGCGAAGCACGCTGCATATCATTGTCAAGAATAGCCTCAGGTACGTCGCCCGACATGCATGCGCTTAGTGCAATAACCCCTTCACTATATTTTTCAATGATATCAAGGTCAACACGCGGCCTGTAGTAGTACCCCTCGGTAAACCCCGCAGACACGAGTTTCATGATGTTCTTATAGCCAGTATTGTTTTTCGCGAGCAACACCAAATGCCCGGAACGCCCATCTGCCCCCGGTTGCTTGTCGAACCTCGTCCTTGCCGCCGTATAAACTTCACAGCCAATAATGGGCTTGATACCGTGCTTTACCGCCTCCTTATAAAAATCAATGACGCCAAACATAACGCCGTGGTCGGTAATCGCCAACGCTTTCATGTTCAGCTCCGCCGCGCGCGCTACCAGCTCTTTTATACGGCACGCGCCATCAAGCAAACTGTACTCCGTATGAAGGTGCAAATGTACAAACCCGTTTGTTGCCATAACCGTATGCCTGCCCCCGTCTGTTGAATATTGGCGCCCTATGAAGCTAGAGATCCGTTACCCCGCTTTGCGGGCGGATATTGAATCCGCCCATACGTTTGGATAGCTAGAGATCCGTTACCCCGCTTTGCGGGCGGATATTGAATCCGCCCCTACGTTTGGATAGCTTGGAATCCGCCCCTACGTTGGCACCCTATTCACTATTATACACCCTGTGCCTTATGTGGCATACATAATCCAGGGGATTTACGCAAGGAATTTGGAATCGGGAATCGGGTATTGGGAATCGGGAATCGGGAATTGGGAATTGGGAACTGGGAATAGGCGATTTTTCTCAACATCCGACGTATCTATATTGATTTTTTATTTCCAGATATGCTCTAGTCGCCTCTGCCTGAGAAAATAATGATTATTCCTTAAAAGGGCTTGACTAATTCTATTGAATGTTATACTCTCCATAGAGTATATAGCATTTGAATGAGCAAGGAGATGGCTTTATGGGTACTGCAGCAACAAAAGCGAAACGGAAATGGAACAGTAAACACTATACCAACGTAACGGTCGCCATGAACCCTGAACTGGCTGCTATGCTCAAAGAGTACTGCGTGGGGAAGAAAGTATCCATGGCCAGCGTAATAACAGGGCTTGTTGCTGGGCACCTGGGAGCCGAGGTTTCACCCCCTAACGAGAAACCGCAAAAAAAAGCTCCCGACAACAGGAGTCGGCGAAGAAGGGATCTTTGGGTGCATATCGCAGCGATTGAGGGCATTTGTCGAGGCGAGGAGGCGTACCTAGGGAACATCCCCGGAAACCTTCAAAGCAGCGTAAGGTATAAAAATGCTGAAGGCAGCGTGGAACACCTGCTCGCAGGTCTTAACGAACTAAAAGAAGCATACCCTAAGGGGGGAAAGTCGAATAAAGGGTCTGTCGATAAATAAGTTGGCAGGTGGTTGCATATGCAAGAATCAAATCGAACAGCTTTCTGTATATTATTAAGAAAGGAACCTTGAACCAACCGAACAATTCTTAGAAAGCCTTGAACTACGGCAAAGTAGTGGTGAATATAATTATGCAGCTTACTTGCTTGCTGATGAAAACGGAGTCTCGGTAAAAATCGCTGTATATGCCGGAACGAACAAAGTTGATTTACTTGAAACGCGGGAATATGGTAATCGCTGTCTAATTACTGCAACGCATCGAATCCTTGACCGTCTTGATTCTGAGAATCGCACATTTGCCATGATAACCGCAAAAAACCGCCTTGAGAAAGAGCGGGTAAACAGCATTGCCCTTAAAGAAGCGGTTATCAATGCCATCGTTCACAACGACTATACAAAAGGAGTACCGCTTGTCGAAATATACGCAGATAAGCTTGTTGTAACCTCGTGCGGAGGCTTAGTAGCGGATTTATCGGAGGAAGACTTTTTTAAATGCCGATCTATGCCCCGCAATCGCGAGCTAATGCGTGTGTTTCGTGACATGGAGCTTGTTGAACAAATTGGGTCAGGGGTGAGCCGTATCCTTGATGCGTATGATCGCTCTGTATTTGAACTTTCACCGAGCTTTACGGTAGTGACATTTCCCTTTGAGGAAGCATTTATTGCCCAATATGACAGTATAAATGGCAAGATAAATGGCAAGATGACTAGCAAGATAAATTCACTGCTTGGTATTTTGAAAAACAATCCTACTGCAACGATTCCTGATCTTGTAGAAGCAACAGGCAAATCACAGCGGACAGTTTCGCGTGAGCTAAAAGAGCATCAGGAAGCCGGGTTGCTCAGACGCGATGGTTCACGGAGAAGTGGGAAGTGGATTGTGGTGTAGAGAGTGATCTAATTATAAACGTAAAGCTATACAGTACTATAGTCGAGGACGAAAAGACGCCGCTGATTGAGCTGGTCAAGCCTTTGCTCTTTGCACCGGTCACCAGGAACCATTACACCCTGGGCGAGGAAATGGGCATGGCGTTTTCTAAGGAGAAGGTACTGGGCGGAGAGTGGAAAGATTGAAACCACTCTGCTACCGACAGCGAGGGGATATAGCATATGAGCGGACAAAGTACATTGACAGAGAGAACAGGCAACAATGCTCTTGAAAAATTGTTAATTGACACCGGGCGAGTTCTGACATATTTCAGGGATTCTGACAAACGTGTTTCATGGGATGGTGAACTGGAACTGTATCTAAGCACAAAGGATCTTGAGACAAAGAATATCCTCGGTAGAATCCCCGTTCAGATCAAGAGCAGTTCTGTAAAAGTGGAAAGCGATGGATGTGTTCGAGATGCGGTAGACGTACAAGACCTAATTAGCTTCCGCGATGATGGCGGTGTTGCATACTTCATTATTCTTGTCCATGATAACAAAAAACCACAGTTTTTTTATAATCTGTGGCTACCAAGTGACATTAATCGAATACTGAAAAAAACAGAGGGGCAGCAAACGAAGACTCTGCCTTTTGGCCGATTCCCGAACGACAGTGAGACAATCATTGTCTTATTGAGTTCATTTATCGATAATCGAAAAAAACAGACAAGCAATGCGAATAGCATCTATTTGAGGGACTCATTGCGTCTTGAGCAGATTGAGCATCTTGAGGGCCTTGAATTCTCTTTGCCTATGTTTAATACTGTCCATTTCACTTTGATGTTTGATGTACCTGTTCATATTTACGCAAGACCTATGGTAGGCCCCCCAATTCCATATGACAAGCAAATCATCAGCGAACTAAC
>Ga0099364_10008404_pt1 | contig 14537 bp, 8 predicted proteins | sample TergutTh196P3_FD_73070 | JGI IMG/M metagenome (GOLD analysis project Ga0099364, IMG submission 73070) | Microcerotermes parvus P3 segment gut microbial communities from Pointe-Noire, Republic of the Congo - Th196 P3 | ecosystem: Host-associated > Arthropoda: Insects > Digestive system > Gut ... | reverse complement strand
TATGGTCTTACACCTGGAGGAGCTGTATTAGATATCCATCCTGAATATTTTTTAATATTACCCAATATGTTTCATGAACAGATTAACTCAAAATTCGATGAATGGGTTTATACGTTGAAAAATTCAATAGTAAAACCTGATTTTAGTGCAGCTGGTTTACAAGAAGCAGTAGTCAAGTTAGATATGCTCAAAATGAGCGTGAAAGAACGCAGAACCTACGAAAAGTATTTACGAAACAAGACAGATGACGATACTGTTATCGAAACTTATCGAATGGAAGGTAGAGAAGAAGGTTTATTAAAAGGTAGAGAAGAAGGGATAATAAAAGGTCGCGAAGAAGGCAGAGAAGAAGGGAAAAAAGAAGGTATTTTAGAAGGTCGCGAAGAAGGTGAAAAAGAAGGGATAATAAAAGGTCGCGAAGAAGGTGAAAAAGAAGGGATAATAAAAGGTCGCGAAGAAGGTGAAAAAGAAGGGATGTTAAAAGGCAAAATAGAAGAAAGGAAAAATATGCTTGAACTATTAGAGAAAGGTTATACATTAGATGAAATCAAAAGTATTCTATTAAAAGGAGAATCAGAATGATTTATATCACTTTCTCACCCAATAATTTGAATAAAAGGAGAGAAACATGGAATCAAAATTTAAAGGTTCTGTATTGGGTTTTATTGGTTATGCGTTATTATTTATAATAGTAACTCCAATAACCCTTGGTCTAGCAATACCATGGATGGTTGCAAGCTTCTATAGATGGATTATTCAAAATTCATATATTGATGGCATGCAACTGAGATTTAACGGAACAGGCATTGGTTTGTTTGGCCATTTTATAAAATGGTGGCTACTATCAATCGTAACATTAGGTATTTACGGTTTATGGATACCGAAGAAAACTGTTCAATGGATAGTGGAAAATACTCATTTTGCTGAATAGGGAATATCCTACAAGATATTACTCATGCAGAAGGTCTGTAGGGAACGCATTTATGCGTTCCCTACATAATAGTAAGTAACGTTTTTAAATTTCTTGGTACAAGGCAATTGAGAGAGCCACATCCGAAAGAATTAATCAAGTCAGCATCCGCATGATCATTTAAAATTGCTTTTGTTTGAAATTCATCATAAATACCGCATTTTACTACATTTCTCATAAAATCAATATTATGTGGACAAAATTTTTGACACATCATACAACCAAACAAAGCATTGTGCCATTCTAATTTTACCCAGTCTGGTGAACCAACATCCATCAGAGTCATCCAACACAAACATTTACCTATATCAATAGTATTTTGATTAATGTTTAGGGCATTAGTTGGGCAGTTGTTTACACAATTCGAACATTCAGAACAGGATGACATGTATCGTAAATGAGCTTTGTTATCATAAAATTCATCATCGCTTGGCAAATCTGTCAAAAACATGGTAAATCTACAAAAACTACCCATTCCATCTACATAAACTAAATTATTTCTTCCATAAACACCCAGTCCTGTCCTCACAGCAACAGATTTACATGGTAGCCTCTTAGCTTCAGATATATGAAAACCTTCTTTATTTAATACAGGTGATAAATATTCGAAAATAATCTTTTCCTTATTATGGGCAGCATAATAACCCGGTGATATGTAAACAGTTTCTATTTTACCCTCTAAAGTAAAATCAATAGATACAAGAGGGGTTGCATAAGCGACTATAATAATGGACTTAACTTCAAATCCTAAATTGCTAGGTGTATTGATGTCAAAATATCCATTTACATTGAAACCAAGTATCTCTAAGTCTTGTCTGATGTCGTCAAAACGGAAGAAAGACATCATAGACAGCTTATCATCATGTTTTTTTGCTTCTGTTTTTAATATATTTATCATAAAGATTTCAAAAACTCCCCCCAGCCCCCCTCAGAGAGGGGGGGGGTAGGAACGAATAAATGCGTTCGTACATCCCCTACTTCATAAGCAACATTCTTTTTATATCAGAAAACTCACCTGCTTTCATCTGATAAAAATAGACACCGGACGACACATTTCTTTGGTTATCGTCTGTTCCGTTCCAATCAATAGAATGCATACCTGCTTTAAAATAATCATCTGCAACTGTTTTAACTTTCTGACCTCTAATGTTGTAAATCTCTATTTTTACATCACCATCATTTTTCAGTTCGAAAGAAATAGTAGTGACAGGATTGAAAGGATTGGGAAAATTTCCTTTTAAACTTGTTTGCAGGACAATAACATCATCACGTTCATCAACAATGCAATGAATAGTTTCAGATGATATAAGTTCTGATATTCCTATTGTATAGACTGATCTTACTGAATATGTATAATAACCTGTTTCGCTGATAGTGTCAAAAAATTCAGTTGAAGTTATCATATCTTCAAGAAGAACGTCATTTTTATACAGAATATATCCGCTAGGAGTTGCATTATCAGGAGCCTCCCAAGTAACATAAACTTCAGAAACTCCATCATATACAGCGTTAATGCTTTTTGGTGGTAATAACACAGGTGGTGCTTCAGACACAGCAACCTTAAAGTTTGTAATACCAACAAGATGCATATCTGTAGAATCGTGATGTCTTATAGCTACGTAAACATTATCTCCATAAAAATCACGAATAATGACATCTCTTTGTTTCCAAACACCAAAAGTTTCGTTTAATGTTTCTGTAAAAACAGTTGAAAAAGCCTCTACTGTTGGTGTTGTAGTAGACACCATAATGGAATAGGTTTCAGTAGGAAATGTCGGACTAATAGTTCCAACCAGAAATGAAACCATAGCAGCACCACCTTGTTCAATTTTAAAAGAATTAGTCACTAAATAGTTGTCTGGAGTAAGCGGAATCCACGAAATGTAGTTCCATGCCGATTCAGAAGCGGTGTACCATTCAGTAGGTGGTGGAGTGTCAGCACTTCCTTGCCAATTTGTTAAAATCCAACAGAAATCATCACCATCAGCATCAATCATAGTCCATCCATCTGGTGGATATGGTGGTGATTGGAAATCAACATCAATAACAGTATTTGTATGTACAAGAGTCAGATAGTGCGTCATAATTGGGTTTTCTATGCTGAGTGAATTATTAACACTTGTCATATAATCCTTATGAGTGATAGTTAAAGTGTAATCACCGAACCAAACATCGTTAAAAATAACAGAATCTGAAGTCGCATTTTGTTGATATATATGATTGAAATCACCAGAATTGTTCTCTAGTTTTACTAAAGCACCATTAATTGACCCTGAATTTGTTGTTGAAATATGTAGAGTAAGTTGTGACGTGTTATTCAAAGACAAAATGTTAGAAAACCTTGGATCTGACATGTTATCACCAGTATATACAGCTTTTACGATGTAATTATAACCGCCGGGAGAAAGTGAATTCCATTCTGTATCTTCATATTCTGTATCAGTTAATCCGGTAACAACTGTAGTCCAGAGTTCGGGGTTGGTTGCGTCTAAATAATTTGCTCGATATATATTATATCCGATTAGATCTCGGGGGGAATAGGAACGATTGGGATCCCACTGAGAACTAGGAACGGCTGAAGGCGTTCCGTACAGAATGGAGATTGAGGGGAGGGAGCGACTGGAATCACGAAACTCCCGATTGGCCCCCTCAGAGATAGGGGGAGCAATCGGGGCGATTGACAATACGGAGTGACTATGAGCACCTTCAGCAAAAGCCCGTATTGAAAAATTATAGTTTAAAGTCGGATTCAAATCTAATAAAGCAGCCCAGCCAAGTGAAGGATGGAACATAATGTTTCCATATCCATTAACAGCGGGACCTGCATCTGTACCCATTGGTGTTCCTCCAAGAACAATATATTGAACAGCAATCCATAGTTCTCCCGTGTCTGGAATCCTAATAGGTCTATTTAAAACAACTTCCACCCAGTTTTCTACTAAAGGTTCAATTACATCTTGTGAATAAATTAAAGTACCAGGGGAAAGTGGCATTGCAGACCCCCCGTGATAAATTTGAACAGTAGTAGAAACGATAGCATCAACAAATCTTGGAACAAATTGAATTTTAGTAATTTCTGCACCAGAAACACCAATTTGCTGTAATTGCGATTGAGTGTATCTATGAGCTTTAATCATAATCGCCGGCATTCCAACTCCAATATGGCTATGTAAAGGATTTGATTGTACGTGTGTAAACCAGTTATTCTCAATGGCACCGGGAGCGTCCCAAGTAATTTTTACGTGACTTGATTCGTCTTTTGCGATAAGATTTCTTACAGGCAATGCACGTTCGTAAAGAATAATATCGCCAATATTTTTATTAATATCAAAAACCTCAAAAGAAGAGTCTATATAGCTTTCATAACCTGTTTGCCTAATAATCATAGTGTAAACGTTATTACCAAATATAGCAAGATTAAAAGAACCATCAGCGTTTGATTCAACCTGATAGTCTTCGTAACCGGAGAATGTTATATTTGCTCCAGATATACCAGTTCCTGTATTTGAACTTAATATTCTACCCGAAACTTCGACTTCAGGACGAGCTGTAAGCACGATATTTTCTGTTTTTGTTACACCAGATATAATTTCAATATTCTCAATAACAGTGTCAAGATAACCATATTTAATTGCTGAAATACCTATAACACCTACAGGAATATAAGGTAAAAAGTATTCACCCTCTGGGTTTGTATAAACTCTTCGTTCTGTACCAATTAGATGAATCTCTACTTCATCTAAATGATTGCCAGATTCATCGGTCACAACACCTGAAAGATGCCCAGTAGAGCTAATCGCAAACCCTAAAATAATATTCGGTACAGTGAACTCTAATCGTCCGTCAGGTAATTGTTCTGGATTGTAATCTGCAGCATTGTCTCGATATAATTGTAATGAACGATAAGCACCTGCTGTTAAAGTATGTTGCCAGTAATTTCCACTTTGCCATGTTCCCACAGAAAACCTTTGTGTCATTATAACAAGGTTACCAGATGTGTAATCGAAAGGTGTATCAAGTTCAATTACAACCTCATAAACACCGGGTACGTTAGTTGGCAATAACCCTTCGTAAACTAATACAAAATCATCATATGGCACCCAGCTGGACTCTGATGTAAAAATATCTTCTTCAGTAATCGCCATCCATACCTTATGATTAATATTAGTAGGAACATTTCCAGCTGCTAGTAATCTATAAGTAATGCTTTCAATTGTACCAACAAATTTAATTTCTTCTTCTAAGTATATTACTTGTGCAAGACTTGCATGATAGGAATAATTAAATGGTACGTATCCGGGTATTTCGCTTTCAATGTTACCGATAAATACATTACCGGGCGGTAAATGCCTTAAAATATTTGAAACCGCAGGTTCAGATTCGTTATTGTTTGTATACATTGCTGTTATAAGATAGCGATAAATTCCGCCATCTAAATCGTTCCATGTATAATCGTTGTAAAATAATGCCGTTAAATTAGTGGCAATAATTTCCCAAGATGAGGGGTCGGTGTGATCATCATGTAAAGCACGATATAGAGTAAAATATTCGAATCCTCTAAGTGGAAGACTCCAAGTTAAATATACATATCCTGCTACAATTTCAGCCTCTAGAAAACTTGGAGGATATGCAATTTCATAAGCAAATAAATCGCCTGCATCAAAATCAGTGTTCTCAATCTCAATATCAAAGAACGATTCTTGATAACCTTCAGCGTTTACAATAATAGTATATGATTGATTTGTGAAAACATCGGGCACTGTAAAAACTCCAGAAATATTAGTTTTTACCTCAGGAAAAGTATCATAACCAGTAATTTGTACAGTTGCATAGGCGACAGGTAAATCGGTATCAGAGCCAATTACCCGACCAGACACTGTTATTGTTGATGTAGGAAGCATTTCAAAAGAATGGTCTGTTGTTTCATTAATAACAATCTCGATATTTTCATAAGAATAATCTAAATATCCAACTTTACTTGCTGTTATGCCGATTATTCCATTATCAATATAATTCATAAAATAATAACCAGAATAATCTGTAATTACTGTTCGGTTAGTGCCTTGTAAGGTAATTATAACTCCAGAAAGCGGTTCCGGTGGAGTGCCTGTTGTTACAACACCAGAAAGATTTCCTGTTGTATTTACATTAAACACAAGTCCTAAATTGGCATAGCTATATTCAATGTTGCCTTGTGGGTATGTATCAAATGGTGGATTGTAAATATTATCGGCTGAAACCTTACTAATAGAACGCCCATGATCTATGTCTGCTGTTGAAGTGTGTATCCATCTGTTTCCATCTGCCCAAGCATTGAAATGCTGCCGGTAACCCATTAATACAAGATTGCCACCTGTGTAAGTGTAAGGAACATCAAGCGGAATCAAAATTTCATGTCGACCAGTTTTTCCATTTAAAGGCAGTGTGCCGGTATAAACAAGTGTAAAGTCGTCGTAAGGTACCCAATCTAAATAAGAGTTTAGAAACACAAGTTTGTCTGTAATTCCAAAATAAAAATGATAAATTGCATTAGCAGGGGCATTGCCTGCAGCGTTCCCCCAAAAGGTTAGTATTATGTCGGTTATAAGTCCTATTTGGTTGATTTCGTGTTCGTGATAAATTGTTTGTGCGATTCCATTTTCCCAAGCAACTGCAATAGGTGCATTTAGCACTGTATGGTTGCTTGATACGTTGCCAATGTAAACGGTGCCGGGTGGAAATTCGTTAGTGCTTTCTAAAACCATTGGTTGTGAATATGTTATACATATAAAAAAGCATAATATGATTAATAGATATAATTTTTTCATTTTTTTCTCCTTTTTGTGGGTTTTATATTATTCCGATTGGGATCCCATTGAGAATTAGGAATGAATAAATGCATTCCGTACAGAAAACTACCCCCTGCCCCCCTCAGAGAGGGGGGGGCGAGGAACGAATAAATGCGTTCCCTACAGACGTATCATCGTCCCTGTCTTTCCTTCAATAGCGTCAACAATTCTTTCAATAGAGGTAATTAACACCTTTCCTCCTCCATTGTTTAGAAATTTAATTGCCGCCTGAATTTTCGGACCCATACTTCCTTTTGGGAACTGTCCTTCATCAAAGTATTTCTGTGCTTGTTCAACATTCATTTCTGGAACTTCAAGTTGGTTTGGTTTGCCATAATTAATGCACACTCTATCCACCCCTGTTAAAATAACAAGCAAATCAGCTTCAATTTTGTTAGCCAGAAGTGCAGAAGCGAAGTCTTTATCGATAACCGCATCTACTCCTTCGAAGCCGCCTTCTTCGTTTACATATACAGGAATTCCGCCTCCTCCACATGCAATAACAATCTGATTGTTATCAACTAGGTTTTTGATAGTTTTAAATGGCACAATATCAAGCGGAATAGGTGAAGGAACAACCTGACGATAACCTCTTCCTGCGTCTTCAATCATTGTCCATCCAAATTCGTTATGCAGTTTTTCAGCTTCTTCTTTGGTGTAGAAAGGTCCTACAGGTTTCGTTGGATTTAAAACGCTCGGGTCATTTTTATCAACTACAACTTGAGAAAGAATAGTAACAACATCTCTTTCTATGTTGTTGTTTTTCATACAGTTCATTAATGATTGCTCAATCATATACCCCATAGTGCCTTCAGTTGCAGCGTTTAGAACCCCTAATGGTAATGGTGCAATTCCTCTGTCAATTCCAGCATTATGTTGAATTAACATATTTCCCACTTGTGGTCCATTCCCATGAGTAATAGCGAGTTGATAGCCTTGATTGATAAGCTCAACTACAGCGGACAAACTTTCGCGTGTGTTTTTAAATTGTTCAGCAACAGTTCCTTTTTGACCGGGCTGAATAATGGCGTTTCCGCCAAGAGCAAGAACAGCTTTTTTGTTCATTAAAATTCTCCATAAATAATTATTTAACAGCTTTAATTAGGGCAGCAAACTCATTAGCATCTAATGAAGCACCACCTACTAAAGCACCGTTAATATCTTCTTGTGCCAATAAATCTTTTATATTTGATTCTTTAACAGAACCTCCATATAAAATAGGAATTGACTCTACTCTATATCCATAAAAGCGGAACAAAATACTTCTGATGAATTTGTGTACCTCTTGCGCTTGCTCTGGTGTGGCATTTCTTCCTGTACCAATAGCCCAGACAGGCTCATAAGCAACAATTAAGTCTTCATCATCATTTATTTCTATATCTTCGAAAATCTCATATAGTTGATCTAATAAAACATCGAAAGTTTTCCCACTTTCTCTATCGTCTAATGTTTCGCCTACACATATTATCGGAATAATCTTACCGCTTCTAAGTGAAAGCCATTTATGTTTGATAGTATTATCAGTCTCTTTGAAATATTGCCTTCTTTCTGAATGACCTATGATGCAATATTTAATACCGACAGAACTTAAAATGTCATAAGAAACTTCACCTGTATATGCTCCTTTACTTCCGTATATAGACACGTCTTGAGCACCTATGGAAATGCCTAACGGGGTTGCTTTCTCAACTGCTAGCGATATCAACGGAAATGTTGGACATATAATTTTAACAAGGTTTGAGTTCTCTTCATTGGGTAGAACTTCGGCTAGTTGCGTAAAAAATGCAAGCACTTGATCTTTGGTTTTATTCATTTTCCAGTTGCCTGCTATAGTTATTGGTACCATAATTACTCCTTTCTTAATTGACAATTGACAATTGACAGTTGACAATTGACAATTGACAATTGACAATTGACAATTGACAATTGAAGGTGTTGCACAGATAAATTAATAAATTGTATACATGCTGGTGAAACGTTTATTCTGCACTTTAACAATAGATAAATGAATATGTAAAACACACGAAGTCCATTGTCAATTGTCAATTGTCAACTGTCAATTGTCAACTAATCCGTTGAATCTATACTTCTAATGAAACCTTGTGCAGATGATCCATATGTAGCGTGATTTACTAACCTTTGAAAATCTGCTCTAGCTTCTTGAAACTTACCGTCAGCATGTGCAATTAAAGCACGAAAATAAATAGCATCCATATCGTTTGCGTTTCTTGTTATCATGTTTTGAATATGTCTATTAGCTCGCTCGAAATTGCCGTTTTCGTAGTATTTATCTACTAGCCATAAAGTTATACTTCGATCATAATCAATTTCTAGAAAAAGTTCATATTTTTGAATCGCCATTGGAAGATTGTTCATATCTTGATATAAACGACCCATATTTCTGTAAGCTATGCCCAGTTGTCGTCTAGAAGGTTCTGAATCTATGAACTCTTCATAAACTTGGATTGCTCTGTTTGGTTGATTAGTATTTATATACAAGCTGGCTAATTTCTGTAACAAATCGGCATCTTGATTCATTTCAAGAGCTTTTTGATACCATAAAATAGCGTTAGTATTGTCGTTTATACGTGCATATAAATCGGCTATCTCCTGCTTAGCTATAAAGCTACTGAAGATATTGTCATAACGCAACCAGACATCTATAGCACCGGCTACATTGTCAAGTCCTACACGGTAAATCTGGGCTAAGTTTCTAACAATAGCCTCATTACCGGGGTCAAGCAGAAGATATTCTTCGCCGTATTGAACAGCAAGATTCCAATCTCTGGCGTTCAAAGCAGATACGTAAAGTTTGTGCATAACGTCTTTAATTTCTGCGTCAAAAGGGGTTAGGTCGGTTTCGATTTCTTTGAAGAGATCTAATGCTTGTTTATAACTAGCAATAGCAGCGTTAAAATCTCTTGCATGAACAAACAAAGAATCACCTGCAGCTAAGTGTTCTCTAGCAATTCTTTCGGGTGGTCTCTCTTGCGTGCAAATTGTTATAGCGACAAATATTAAAACAATCGCTATAATCAGTTTTTTTGTTTTTTTCATAAGTTTCCTCCATATGAATTTTATTTTTTTATTATTTTATGTCCTCTCCGATATGTCGATTTTATATAAATACCACCTCACACCGAAGGTGTGGAACAAATATAAGAGGTTATTAATGCCCACATATATCCAATTATATATTCAAATCGTTTAGGTTCCATACCTTCGGCATGGAAATCATGGTGGGGGTGTCGTTTTCTACATAGCGATCGATCCCTTCGGGATGGTGTGGATTTATATGTAAATACCTCCTCACACCGAAGGTGTCGATCGCTATGTAGAAAACGATGCCCCCAAAATTATCACCACACCGAAGGTGTGGAACAAATATAAGAGGTCCCTTCGGGATGGTGTGGATTTAAATATAAATACCACTTATTTCAGTAAAGTCATTCTATGTGTAGCGATATAATCATCTGCTGTCATTCGATAAAAATAGACACCACTTTCTACATTTCTACCAGAATCATCTTTCCCATTCCACAATAACTCATTATATCCCGCATTATTATTATTCTCTGTAAGCGTTCTAATTTTCTGTCCTTTAATGTTAAATATTTCAATTTTAACATTATTTTCTTCTTTTGAATAAAAACTAATAACAGTGCTAGGATTAAAGGGGTTAGGGAAATTCTGTTTTAAGAAATTGGTATAAACTAGTGCTAAATCGTCATTATTTAGAATAGTGATTGTAACTTCAAAATCAACAGGTTCTGAATCTCCACGTTCGTAAACCGCGAAAAGACTGTATTGATACGTACCTTCTTGCAAATCGTTATCTAAATAAAACAGATCATTAATTACATCGTTATGTATCAGATTTTGGTTTCTCAACAATTTATAACCAAGTAATACATTAGAAAGATCATCATTGTTGAAACGTATAAATAAAGTCTCTACAGAAGGTGCTTCCCATCTTATTTCAACACTGTTTCCAGAAACAATGGTTTCTAATAAATTCGGCTGTGGAAATACCGGAATAGTCATAAATAAACTTACAGCAGGTGACTCGTTGTTACCATAAATTGCTGAAATCTTATATTCATGTCTAGCACCTTGAACAGTAGTATCGTCTACAATACTTTCAATACTAGCAGAGGGTGAAGCTAATAAAACATCATCCCGATATATTCTATATCCAGTCCAAAGCCTATCACCTTTTGGTTGCATCCAAGTTAGTAAAACGTTCTTGCCTTGTAATGTAGCATGGAAATCTTGAACAATAAACGCAGTATTAATTTGTTCTATATTTGAAGGCTCGGAAATTGAATCAAAATTATATACAGCTTTGACATAATACGTATAAAAAGTATTGTTTTTAACGTCAACATCTTCAAATATAGTAGCTTGAAAATCTTGAATATAGATTTCATCATTTCTGTAAATATCAAATCCTTGCAAAAATAGGTTTCTATTAATTGAAGGCAGTTCCCATGATAAAGAGACAATGGCATCACCTGAAACTGCTTTTAAATTTCTAGGTTTATGCAGCACAATAAAATGAATTTGGCTTGCCGGAACAACAATTGATTTTCCCTCAGGTTCGCTATATTTAGCTAAAATACTATACAGATAAAAAAATCCATTCACCAAATTATTGTCATCTATGAACATAACTGCATCATTTTCTACTTCAAACTCAGTTATTTCGCCATCATCAATAGACATTCTTTGAATTATATAACCTGTAAGTTTAGCAAAATTACCCGGTTCTGGTACTTCCCATGTTAGAAATATATGTTCTTCATTTGTTTCCATATGTCGTTCAAAATTTCTGGGTGGTTTAAAATATGGAGTCTCAACTGTTATTTCTGCATCCGACTTATCAGATTCAATTAATTCTTCGTCAATCATATGTACAGCAGCAACTTGATAAGTGTATACCACACCTTCTTTTGTAGTATTGTCTGTAAAATAAGTGGTTTCGATTAACCCTGAATGTAATACTTTTTCCTCAATATCACATATTCGATAAACTCTGTAACCCATTGAACCACCTAAAGCTGGCTGCCAATTTAAGATAACATGAAAACCACTATAGTCTGTAACAATTTGTTCGGGTGGCAGGGTAACTATAATTGCAGGGCTTCGTTCAAAATCTGAAATAGCTTCTTCGTAGTATATTGCCTGAATAGCGTAACTATATTTTCCGCTTATAGTTATACTGTTATCAGTGTAAAATGTGCTGGTGATGTTGTCTGCTATCGGATAAGAGTTATCATCGCTTCTAAAAATCCTAAATCCAACTAATTGCCTTGTATTAATCGTTGGAAGTTCCCATCTAAGTTCAACAGAACCTTTCTCAAATACAGCTGTAAAGTTTACTGGTTTTGGATATGAAGGTGGAGTTAAATGTTTAAGTTCTATTAAATAAGGGTATCCATCATTGTCTAACGGGTCAATATCCCAAATGTCAAAAAAATTCCATCCAAGATTTTCGTAAGTATCTTGTAGTTTCATTTGAATGCTAGTGTAAAAATCAGTTTCTGTTATTATTGTTGCAGAAGCTCCAGAATTGTTATGGCCAATAATATCTATTCCCGGCATTAATGTTTCGTCAATAAGTGTATGTGTTACAAGGGAGTTTGCTGAAAAACCGGATATGGCTCCTACACGTAAAGTTGGTTGACTACTGTTAATATGAATGTTAGCAGCAACATAGCTATAATTTATAGAAGAATTGTTGACCATTGAACCGGTGATGCCTCCCACCATAGCAACACCTTCAACTACTCCACGAACATATGAATTTATTATCATGGATGAAATATTAAGCTCGCCTACAATACCTCCAACTCTACTACTTAACAAATGGTTAGCTACTATTCTTGCATTAGCAAAACAATTGATTATAGTTGTTCTTTCGGCGTAACCTGCTATTCCACCAGAGTAACCGTTGCTTCCTGTATTACTTACATTTCTAGTGACATAACATAGTTCTATTACAGAATTATTGGCATTTCCTGCAATACCACCTGATTTGCCTGAATTGCCAGTGCTTGATACATTAGCTGAAGATATTGAATTCTTTATTGTAGAATTATTTAAGATTCCTACAATCCCACCTATAGAATCTCCCCCATGAATATTACCGGTAACACTTATGTTAGTTAAGATAGAATTGTTTATTACAGAACCGGCAATTGCTCCAATATTTGCGTATCCTGTTATATTTATTGATATTAAATTAAGATTTTTTACAACAGAATTTGAAAGTTCTCTAAACATCCCACCATTAGTATTATATCCAGTGACAGCACGAACTGTGAGTCCTGTGATGCTATATCCATCACCATCATATTCACCAAAAAAAGAAACCACTGATTCAGAGTATATTTTACCTATTGGTGTAAAACCTGCATTATCATTCCAAAATGTGGTACTAGTTGCGTCCAGATTTGCTGTTTGCTTAAAATAAATCGGTGTTTCGTCATCAATATACCAGTCGTTTGTTTCAGAAAGCCATCTAAGGTTTTCAAGATTTTGAATTAAATACGGCGTGTTTTGAGAACCATTGCCTTCAGGCACCATCGTAAAAGCATTTAACGATGTTAAAATAATAGTTATTGCTATGATAAAATATTTATTCATATCAGTCTCCAAAGGTGACACTAAATATAATATCAAAATTATGTCAAGAAAAAAATAATTCTTGACAAAAAAACTTATTTTTTTGACTATGGATTCTTGGATTGATGCTCTGGTTTTATTTACAGAGATCACTGAAATAACAAATTAAGGAGATAGCCAATGCGTAAAATCAATTTTTATGAAGAATTACGAATCATTAAAAACTTTATTAAAGATTGCGTGAAGAAAGAAGGTTTTGAACAAGTTATCTTAGGTCTATCAGGTGGACTGGACTCCTCTGTTACAGCAACATTGTGTAAATTAGCCCTAGGAGAAAACAACGTGCGTGGTTTAATTATGCCATACAAAACAAGTCTGGCTGATAGCGAAAAACATGCTGTTATGCTAGCTAAACAGCTAGGAATTTCTTACGAAGTAATTGACGTAACACCTATTGTTGATAGGTTTATTGCTGTTGTTGATGCTGCAATGGACAACAAAAGAATAGGGAATTTGATTGCTCGTGTTAGAATGGCAATTCTGTATGATCTTTCCGCAAAGCATAATTGTCTTGTCGCTGGTACTACAAACAAATCAGAATTTTATACAGGCTATTGCACACAATATGGTGACAATGCCTGCGCTTTTGAACCGATTATGCATCTTTACAAAACTGAAGTGCTGGGGTTGGCTTCACTTATTGAAATTCCAATCGAGATAATCGTTAAACCTGCTAGCGCTGATTTATGGGAAGGACAAACTGATGAAAAAGAAATGGGTATAACTTATTCTAATTTAGATAGAATTCTTTGGTACTTATGTGATGAAAAACTTGATAAAAAAAATATTTTAGAACGCGGAGTAACACCTGAAATGTATGAACATGTTGTCAGTATGATAAATAAAAGCGAGTTTAAAAGGCGGTTGCCGACATCTATTCTGTAGGGAACGCATTTATTCGTTCCTAATCCCCCCCCCTCTTTGAGGGGGGCAGGGGGTAGTTTTCTGTACGGAACGCATTTATTCGTTCCTGTTACGCATTGATCCCAACCGAACTAGGAACGAATAAATGCGTTCCCTACAGAAATGGTTGCTGGAACGAATTATCATGA
>Ga0099364_10008403_pt1 | contig 14539 bp, 11 predicted proteins | sample TergutTh196P3_FD_73070 | JGI IMG/M metagenome (GOLD analysis project Ga0099364, IMG submission 73070) | Microcerotermes parvus P3 segment gut microbial communities from Pointe-Noire, Republic of the Congo - Th196 P3 | ecosystem: Host-associated > Arthropoda: Insects > Digestive system > Gut ... | reverse complement strand
CGACAGGCGAACGTGTCCCGAAAAATAAGCGTGTGTGGGCACTGGTGCGGCGAGCCGCACGTTGCCGCCCGGCAGTCGGCAACCTACCTAGTCTGCCCACATTGACAAACGTGTCGACGGACTGGGACTCCAACCACCCCGCTCACAGGACTGCCCCCGACCAAGCCGCTTTTTAGCCAGATCGACATAAGCCTCAAATCCGCAAAGGGTTAGGAACAAACATTTTCATTTGTGTCCGAATTGGACTCGTGGTCTACTGCGACACGGCAATCATTTACCTTTTCTCCTTCGTCTCCCCTGTGCGTACTTTGCGGTTAAGTCTTTTTAACAGCGAAGGACGCAAAGAAAACAACGTCCGTTTTCTACCCGTTTTCAGTATACCGTTTCCAGTATAGAGACACCCAGACGGGATTTTTTCCCTTGACACATTTTTCGTTTATTGGTATTTTAGGGCTATCGGTATTGTTGGGGCTGTTTTTGACGTACTGTTGCCGCTATCACTATGACAAATATCTTTCGACTCCCTTGGCTCATCCTGTGGATGACGTTCATTATTTCCTCGACGCTCACGGCACAGTCCATTCCGCTCCTTTCGCCGACCGAACTCGAACCCTACGGACTCCAACGAGTTTGGTATCATCCCCTGAAACTCCATTCTGCCAATGGAAAAGTCCAAAACATCCTCCTCGAAGGGGGGCAACTTTTCATCACGACCAGCGATGCCATCCTGCATGTGATCGACTCCGAAACAGGACAGTGGCTTTGGTCACGCTCGGTGGGCAGACGGGACATTCCGCTGACGGAACCTGCCGTCAACAGCAGAGTCGTTGCCGTACATAACAATTTGGATGTCTATCTGTTCAACCGAAAAACCGGTAAACAACTGTTGCAAATTCCGTTGCCGGAATCGGCTTCTGCTCCCTGCGAAATGAGCGAACATTATCTCTATGTGCCGATGGTCAACCAAATCTTGTTGGTGTACCCCCTTCGGGAAGCCCATACGCAGCAAGAACACGACTTTCCCGTCGTCATACGCCCGTTGGAGAGGAACGATGATCCCGAATTGGCGAAAATTGTCCAGCAATTTGAAGAAGCCAAACGTTTGCTCCGCGTGGCCGAACCCGAAAGCATCAAAGAGGACGACTTCGTCCTTGACAATACACACCGGATTCCCATCACCGTTACCGCGATGGGAACGGTAAGCACGAAGCCGTTGCTGTTGTCGCAGTTCTATGAATGGGAACTGGACGATGCGGAACAACCGACGCATGAAGTGGATCGCGGAAGTCATCGGGAATTCGTATCGTGGGTTACGGAGCAAGGATTTTTATACACGGCGGCACTGACGTTCCTGACTGACCAAGGAATGAGCATGCTCTATCGGGTCGATTCGGCGGGGCAAACGTTTTACATCGATCAGACCCGGGCAATCCAAATTGACCGCCCCGGCAGCAAAGCGTTGCTGGCACGCCCCACGCAGAGCCAACTCTATCCGGTCAACGGGTTGACCACGAATAGAATCATTTTGCCCGATGTGATTGTTACCGGCGGCAGGGCTGCCTATATTTTTGCCATTGATGCCCGGACGGGAGCGGTGCGATGGCAATATCCGACACGGGGACAACTCTTGGAACCCACCGCCGTCATCGGCGGCGATGTCTATGCGCCGACATCGGACGGCATACTGCACGCCATTGATTTGTTCACCGGAACGGAACGCTGGACGACAAACAATGTGAAGCGGTTCGTTGCCGCCTCGCCACTGCGAATCTATGTGATTGACCAACGTGGACGATTAGCCTGTTTGGATCGGGCGACGGGAGTCTCCATTTTTGTCTATGATATTCAGCGGTTTGACCATTGCCTATTCAATTTAGAAACGGATCAGATTTTTTTGATAACAAATAGCGGCTTGGTGCAATGTCTTCGGGAACGGCAGTTTACGGAAGAGGATCGCGGCACCTCACTCCGGCACCGGATCAGTTCCATCGAATTTGCGGAGGCAGTCCGCAGCGGTGATGTGCCCAAACTCTGGTGGATAGGAGAGATAGGCGAAAGGAGAATGGAAGAGAACGAATGGGAAGAGGACGAATGGGAAGAGCACTAGTGCCGCGGGGCAGTCTAAATTTGGGGTAAAAACAGAAGCCGGAATGTCTTGTTATACTGTAAACGGCATGAAAATGGACTTTGCGTCCCTTGCGCATCCTTTGTGAACTTTGCGGTTGAATCCTCATTTTTTAACCGCAAAGTTCGCAAAAGTTGCGCAAAGGGCGCAAAAGAGTCTATTCGTTGCATTTTCGGCACAAATCAACATGAAAATTTGATTTTTAGAGGTTCCCATAAGGGATTGTGAACCGGAGTACCGGCTAAATTGTACGATGACTCTGCCGCCTAACGCCTTTCCAATGCCGCTCGCTTCACGGCGGCAAGGTCGAGTTTGCCCGTACCCAGTATCGGTATCGAATCAACCTTGATAAAACCCTCCGACTTCGGAATCCAAATCCTCGGTAATTCCGATGCGAGCAAACGCTCCAATAACTTTTCAGGATTGAGCGCCTCGTCCCGATACAACACTATCAACTGCTCCCCACGAGTCGAATGAGGAACCGACGTGACCGCCACCGGAGGTTCATTCGACTCCGAATCAACATTGCCCTCTTCCGAAAGAATTTTCAGTATCTCCTCTTCAATCAAAATGTGAGGCACCATCTCGCCGGCAATCTTCGATATCCGAGACTCCCTGCCTGTTACCCAAACGAAGCCATCCTCGTCAATCCTCCCGACATCGCCGGTACTGTACCAACCGTCTTTCAAGACTTCCGCCGTCTTGTCCGGCAATTTATAATAACCCTTCATCACCGTCGGACCCTTCGCCACAATCATACCGATTCCATTCGGCGGCAAATCCTCGCCCGTCTCCAAGTCGATGACCTTCACCACAACATTGCAAAGCGTCCGACCAATCGAACCGTCTTTGTGATAAAGATGAAACTTGTCGAATACTCGATTGTCTGGAACACACGTCGTCATCACCGGCGAAAGTTCCGTCGCACCGAAACCTTCCGTTGGTCGAACATCGTACTTTTCATGCCAAGCGTCAATCAAATCGACGGGAAACTTTTCCGCTCCGCAGACGATTCCCGGCACATTCGCAAAATCCTCTTTCGGACAGTGCCGATAAAATCCTCGCAGGAACGTCGGAGTCGAAGGCATAAACGTAATGGGATACTTCTTCGCCATTTCGGCAACCTTCTTCGGTTCCAGCGGACTAAAATGGAAGATTCCCTGCCCGCCGCACAAAATCGGCAACCAAAAGTTCCCCATCAGCCCAAACGCATGGAAGAAGGGGAGAAAACCGAGAATCGAATCCTTCGCCGTGAGCATCTGCGCTCCGACGAAGCCGCGACCGACTTCCGCAATGTTATCATTTGTCAACATCACCCCCTTCGGTTGTCCCGTCGAGCCGGAGGTATAAACAATTGTGAGCAAATCCTCATGAGCATTCTTCGCCGTGAGTCCGAGTTTCCATTCATGAAAGCAGGCCGGCAGGAACTTTGCCATCAGGAAGTATTTGAGTTTCGTCTTATTGTCGATTTTCGCCGCCAAATCTTCGGTGCAAATCACTTCGGCTTTCAGTTCCGACTTGAAATGAGGGAACCGCTCAAGCACCCGTCGGCTTGTCAAAATGTGTTTGATTCCCGCCTGCTCGATGCAATAATTGATTCCTTCCGAACCGAATGTAAAGTTCAAGTTAATCGGCACACGGCGATCCAAATTGAATGCCGCATTGAGAATACTGCCGCCGACCGACATCGGCGTTAGCACTCCGACGTGCGGCTCATTCTCGCGGGTATCGAGAACCTCTTTTCGCAATGTATTCCGCAATACAAGTGTTGCCGTCAAGAATTTGTTACCGTTGAGTTCGACTCCGGTAGAGTCGGCATACAGTAGCCGATTGCCCCGCTTTTTGCACGCCCTAATCAGCGACCGGGCAGGAATCGGCATCCGCTTCGTGTTATGTTCCCGATGCGAGTCCACGCCGAGTTCCTGTACGGCCAGTTGAACCTGCAACGGATATTTTACATCGTACATCGGCTTGCCGAAGGAAATGATCACGTCGGTCAAGAGTTTGCGCGGTCGGAACTTTATCTTTTCGCCGTACTTGTATCCGAACATGCTTTCATGCAAGCCGCCGATGTGGCACGGAATCACCGGGATCGGCTTGCCGTCCGGCGCGGTAACGCCTTTGAGCATCGACATAAAGCCGGGCTCAAACGCTTTCATTTGACCGTTTCGGGTGATTCCCCCTTCGGCAAAGACGGCAACAAGGTCGCCGTTTTGCAGTGCCTCATGGGCATCACGGATTGCCTTAATCACGTTCTTCGGACTGCCGGGCGCAATCTTGATGAGACGCGTCTCCCGAACGCAACACTCGAACATCTTGGGAATCATCCCTTGATGGGCAACATACCGAATGTTCCTCGGACAAGCGAAATAGAGCATAAAACCATCGAGGAGACTGATATGATTGCACACGAGCAATGCGCCGCCTTCGGTGGGAATGTTTTCTACGCCGACGTGCCTCGGTCGGTAAATCAACCAAGTCATGGTGCGGAAGAAGAAAATCCAAAACTGGGCGGCATAGATTTTGAACAGCACCGTCGCGACGGCAAGTGTCATCAAGCCGACGGCGATCCAAATCATGAGACTTGCACCGCCGGACTTCCATCCGAGCGATTCAAAAAAAGTCGCACCGAGCAGTCCGAGACCGGCGAAAAGGAGCATGGCGGAAAAAGTACAAAAATTATAGGCGGCAATCATTCTTCCCCGTTGTGTTGGGGGGCTGTTCTTTTGAATATAGGCGGCAAGCGGGATGTCGTATAAACCGGCTCCGAGTCCTGCCAAAAGCATGACGGCGGCTCCAAATAGGTAGGGCATTCCGAGGGGAGAACCTTGATTCTGTTCAACCGTTCCGCCGTAGCCGGGAATGAAACCGAGTATGAGTATAAACAATCCCATAAAAAATGCACCAATGGGGACGAGTCCGAGTTCGATTCGTTTGCCGGAAAGATAACCGCAAAGAACCGCTCCGGCACCGATACCGATGACCAGCACGGCACCGAGAAGCGTCACGTAAGTGGGCAACACCATGAGATGTGTGCTGGCGAATTTTTCGATATTGTTTTGGGCGAGAGCAGAAAGTCCCCAGAAAAACGCACTGGCAACGGCTACCCAAAATAATGCCCGATAGGAAAAGAGAACGGCAAGGTCTTTGCCCGTCTGTGCAAAGGGATTTTTGGGAAATGTTGCGTTTGCATCGACGGGCTTCATTTTCGGAATGAAAAAACTGGTCAAGAGTCCGATGGTTGCCGCTCCTAATAGGATGAGGGCGGTGAGTCCGATGTTGTTACCGCCGGGAATACCTGTTGCGCTGTTTTCGTCGTAGAGTGTCGTCCAATCGAAGAGGCAGCCGCCGACGATTTGCCCTGATACGATGGCGAGCATGGTCAACATGGCGATGTAACCGTTGGCGACGGAAATGGACTTATCGGGAACGAGGTCGGGAATGAGTCCATATTTCGACGGACTGAAAACGGTGGACTGCGACCCTAGCAAAAAGAGGATGCCGAGGAGAATCCATATTTTAGCCGGTACTCCGGTGCTTTCCACTCCGGTACTTTCTACGGTGGGTCCCATACTGATGACTCCGATGGCGGCAGCGAGGAGTAGGAGTTCGATGGTTTTGCACCAAATGACGGTGTTCCGTCTGCTGAATCGGTCGGTGATGAATCCTGCGATGGAAGCCCAGAGGATGAAGGGCAGTACGAGAAACGCTGCTCCGAGGAAGAGTATAATGTTCCTGCTTTCGGGCAGGTACGTGACTCCGATGAAGACGAGGAGCCATCGGAAGACGTTATCGTTGAACGCCACGGTGAATTGCGTGATGAGCAGAGCAATGAAACCTCGATTCCAAAGTGATTGCGGCATGCCTCGATGAGAAACGGATGACGTGTCATGATTACAGCGAAATTATAGCGGATTTGAATGAAAAGGGAATCCGAATACCGTCTATTTCTATTTTTGCCGTGATGTGGTATACTGGAAACGGGTAGAAAACGGACGTTTTTTCCTTGCGTCCCTTGCGCCCTTTGCGGTTAAATCTTTTTTCAACCGCAAAGGGCGCAAAGTCCAATTTCATGCCGCTTTCAGTATACAATCCCTTTTACTATGTTGCACCTCCCTCCTCCCGCTACGGAACCGACGATCTATTTCATCGGGGTAACGACCGCTCAATCGTCGATTATGAAGGTTTTTCCCCGCTGGGCAAAGGTGCTGGGCATTGATGCCGTTATTAAGGGCATTGACATCGGCATTCATGCACCGGCAGAAGATTACCGTCAGGCGGTTATGTTCATTAAAGAAGATACCCTCTCGCTGGGGGCACTGGTTACAACGCACAAGTTGGACTTGCTCACGGCGGCTCGCGATCTGTTTGACTCGCTCGACCCTTATGCGGACTTGCTTTCTGAAATCAGTTCCATCTCTAAACGAGGGGACAAACTTTGGGGACACGCCAAAGACCCGATTACCAGCGGGCTTTCTCTGGAAGCATTCCTTCCGGCGGACTGGTGGCTCAAACATCCCGAAGCCTACGCCCTGATTATCGGTGCCGGCGGCTCTTCCCTTGCCACGACCATTTATCTAATGGATGCGGCGAAGCACGGAAAAAACCGGCCTGCAAAGATTGTTGTTACCAACCGTTCGAACCCCCGTTTGGAGCATATGAAAGCGATCCATGCCGGCCTCGACAGCGGTGTACCTACCGAGTATCCTTTTTGTCCGACATTCGAGGAGAACGATGCGGTGCTCGCTCGAATGCCTGAACACACATTGGTCATCAATGCCACAGGACTCGGAAAGGATGTCCCTGGCTCGCCGCTGACCGATGCGGCAGTATTTCCCAAGAATGGTTTGGTCTGGGAATTCAATTATCGCGGCGACTTGAAGTTTATGCACCAGGCACTGGCACAAAAGACACAACGCCACCTCATTGTGGAGGACGGCTGGATATATTTCATTCATGGCTGGTCGCAGGTGATTGCCGAAGTATTCCATCTGAAATTGACCCCGGAACTCGTCAATGAACTCAGCGATGCCGCCTCCGAATTGAGACCGAAATAGGGTGCAGAGCGATTCGTTGATATTTTTATGGGAAACCTCTAAAAATCCGTTTTTGCCTCTTGTTTTAGGCGTAAAATGGTACGGACCGTTACTTTGCGTCCTTTGCGGTTAATTCTTTTTTTAACCGCAAAGGGCGCAAAGAACTCCGCAAAGGGCGCAATGTTTGCAAAGAAGAAAAATGTCCCCTTTGTCCCCGTGTAAGGTATAAGGTATATGTCAAATCTAGATCAAATTAAGGAAGAAATCTGCAACATTGGCCGTCGGCTCTATCATCGCGGTTTTGCGGCGGCAAACGATGGGAATATCTCCTACCGCCTTGATGAAGACCGAATCCTTTGCACTCCCACCGGAATCTGCAAGGGATTTATGAAACCGGACGACCTTTGCCTCGTCGATATGGAAGCCCGGCAACTTGCCGGACATCGAGAGATGACCAGCGAAATCCGGCAGCATATTACGATCTTGAAACACCGGAGCGATGTCCGGTCTGTCGTGCACTGTCATCCGCCCCACGCCACGGCATTCGGCATGGTACGCGAAGCCATCCCTCAATATCTCATGCCGGAAGCGGAAATCAATCTGGGAGAAGTGCCGATAGCAAAATACACGATACCCGGCGGACAAGAATTTGCCGATGCGGTTTTGCCCTTTGTGGACAGGAGCAACATTATCATCCAAGCCAATCACGGGACGGTCAGTTACGCCTCGACGGTCGAACAAGCCTATTTTCTGGTCGAAACGCTGGATGCCTACTGCAAAATCGTGTTACTTGCCCGGAGTCTCGGACAAGTTCGATATTTTACGCAGGAAGAAGCGGAAGCACTTTTAGAGTGGAAACGCACAAGGGGAATCAGCGACCCACGGCAAGACACGACGGACACAGCCTTTCGGGAGAGTTGGCGGGAGACGGGCGTGGGCCAGCGTGCCTTTCCGCCGCCGGCATTTCAAAGCGGCTCAGCGAACGAGAGTAATACCCATCGGGAATCGCTCGTCCAAGCAATTACCGAACAGGTGATCGCGGCATTGAATACGATAAAACGCCAATGATTGCTCTTTTTTTCATTGTGTTCTTTGCACCCTTTGCGGTTAAATCTTTTTTTACCGCAAAGGGCGCAAAGGATTTGATATTATTAGAGGAGCCTTTATGAGATTGCTGTTTCTGCCATTATTCTTGATTGTCTGTTGGTTCGGCATGTTGGCGGTTCACGAACTCGGGCACATCCTGGCGGCATGGAGCAGCGGAGCGTCCGTCGAACAGGTCGTGTTCATGCCGATTTCTTATACCGTAACCAGCAATGTCGAATATCCCTTGTTCGTCTATGGTGCCGGTGCCCTCTTCGGATCAGTATTCCCTCTCTCATTATGGCTGATTGCCTGTCGGCTCCGCTTAAAGACCGCCTATCTGTTCCGTTTCTTTGCCGGCTTTTGCTTGGCGGCCAATGGAACATACATCGGGTGCGACTTCTCCACCACCGGCCCCGCCGATGCCGGACTGCTCCTCGAACATGGAGCACACCGATGGTGCCTCGTCTTGTTCGGAATACTCTGCGTGTCCGGCGGACTATACCTCTGGAATGGGCAATCAAAGTTCTTTTTCACTCAACGAACGGACAAATGAACCGCCCTTACTCCTGAACCGCCGTTACTAAGTTGATGGGTGTGTCCAAGTTTAGTGGGTGCTTTCCCTTTTCTTTGCGTCCTTTGCGGTAAAAAAAGAGCTAACCGCAAAATGCGCAAAGGGTGACGCAAAGTGCGCAAAGAAATTAACGGAAATAGCAAAAAAACGTTTACCCACTAAACTTGGACACACCCCTCCCTTACGCCGTTATTCCATCGCGATGATATTCGTCGGGTCTTCGATGTATTCCTGAATGTGGATGGATTGATAGCCCTTAAAATGTCCCGGCGTTGCCCAATACTTAGGAATGCCCTCGATGCTGACCAGTAAAGGAGAGGAGGCCTTTTTTTGCGTGCATATATAATCGCCGACACGGAGATTCAGATATTCATGCATTTTCATCGTTGCTTCGGCCAGTTTTACTTTCAGCAAGACGGGCATTTTCCGAATATCCTTGCTGATTCTCGTAATCGTCTGCGGCGTTGCCTGTTTTCTACTGCTGTACCCCGTCCAGGCAGTCGAGGAGATTTTACCGGCAATCCGTTCAAAGGAGGTAAAGGGAATGCAGAGCGTGATACTGCCCCGAACATCGGTCAAAACGACTTCAAAACAGAGCACGATGACAACTTCACTGGACGGAATCACCTGAATCAACTGCGGATTACTTTCGGTTTGTATCACTTCAAATTCGAGTTCAATCACATTCTCCCAGACACGCTTGAGTTCCTGGAGGAACATTTTCGCAATCCGCAGGGCAAGCCGTTGCTCGATTTCGGTGAGGGGGCGGCGTGTGGAGATCGAAGGTTCCCGCCCCCCGCCTAAAAGACGGTCGATCATCGGATGTAAAATGGAAGGGTTAATATCAAGAATCAAATTCCCTTCCAGCGGTTCCGCACGGAGAAGATTGAAACAGGTCGGGTTGTCCAATCCGAAAATGAATTCGCTATAGGTCAGTTGATCGACGCTTGTCAGTTTGACTTCTACCACAGCCTGTAGTAGGGCAGAAAGACCGGCGGCAAATTTGCGTCCGAAGCCTTCATGCATCGTTTGGAGCGTTTTCATCTGCTCCTTTCCGACGCGGTCAGGAGTCTTAAAATCATAGGAGACCACCTTTTCGCGGGATGCCCATGAGGGAAGTGATGTCTTAATGGGCGCTCCTCGGTCGGGAATGACCTGTCCCGGCCCCAAACCGCCTCCAGCGGGAGCGGCGGGCTTGGACACGTCCGAGGACATCATGCGCAGAATTTTTTCAACTTCATCTTGGGTAAGAATTTCGCTTGTCATAACGGTGCCGCAAAAGGAAAAAACGTCCAGATACTACTGTAACAATATCGGCAAGATATTGCAAGAGAGATTGCACGGGAATGAGTATGTAAGGATGTGTCCAACTTTAGTGGGTAAACGTTTTTTTGTTACACTGTAAACGGCATGAAATTGGCCTTTGCGCCCCTTGCTCGCCCTTTGCGGTTAAAAAATGAAGATTTACGCAAAGGGCACAAAGAATAATCAAGAACGTTTAAGCCGCTGTGCACTAGGAGCCGCTCACTTCGGCAACCAATTCGATTTCGATTTTTGCATTCCGGGGCAATGCCGCTACTTGGACGGTACTCCGTGCCGGCCGAACATTGCCGACGGAACAAGCATCGACGGAACAAGCATCGCCGAGATGTTGTTCATAAACGGCGTTCATCCTTCCGAAGTCGGCAAGATCGATCATAAAAACGGTTGTTTTGACCACCCTATCCCAGCCCGTGCCGGCGGCAACAAGCACGGCATCCAGATTTTGAAGTACCCGTTTTGTCTCTTCTTCGATAGTCCCTTCGAGAAAGGACATGTCTTCGGGCACAAGGGGAATCTGCCCTGACGTGAACAGAAAGCCGTTGCTGACAATGCCTTGCGAATAGGGGCCGATTGCAACGGGAGCGGCGGGGGTACTGATTGCCTTCATTTGATTTAACAGCACTCGATTTCGTCGAGGGCGGACTGGAGTTTGTGTTTCGATTGGACACCGGACATGCGTTCGACGACCTTGCCTTGGTGAAAAACGAGCAGTGTCGGCAAGGTGTCGATGTCGTACCGGGCGGTCAGTTTGGGATATTCGGCAGCGTTGACCTTGGCGATGATTGCGTCCCCCGCATTTTCTTCGGCGAGTTCGTCTAAAATCGGCAAAAGAGCCCGACAGGGCCCGCAAGTCGGCGACCAAAAATCGACCAAAACAGGACTTTCCGTTTGCAAAACAGCGGTATCAAAATCGCCCTCGCTCAAATCGACGATGCGCCCCATAACAAAAAATAACGGAGGATAAAAAAAGTGAACACTTCCGATTCTAACAAAATTATCGGCAAAGACAAGCCGGGGACGAAGGGATGTCCAAGAAAAAACGGACTGGACTTGATATACAAAGGAAATTTTGGTAAAATCTTGCTGTGCTGGCGGGGATATGTTTATAGAGCGTTTACAGAGCCCGTGGCGTAAGCCAGGGAATCTATGTGGTGCGGAGTCAGGGAATAACCGGACGATTCCCTAATTTACGTTAGGAACTGTACAAAAATAACATTATCAAAGAGCCGGAGATGTCGGCGGCCAATGATAATGGTCACGCGCCGTAATCTCCGTGTGAATGGCGGGTAACACAAATAAAAATGGGAAAGTTATTTTGGTACGAGTCATTACGTGCCCTGTATGTCGCGGACGCTGTACGTTACAGACTCTGTTTGGTGTAAGATTTTCCCGCCGAGACTCTAAATGCGGCTCTTTTTCAGGTTAGGTACACAGGTGCAGCAATGAGACTAACATGGATACAGTTCGAATTATTAAAGAATTGTCTTAAAGCACTTCCGTTTTTGACGATACTGGGAGGAGTTGCATTTGGTTACTTGGAAGGACACGAAAAAGGGCACAATGTCTTGGCCACGATCCGCGGGATACCGCCGCCGCTCTGTCCCACCGAACCCCAAGAGCCGACGTGGGACGAAATTGCAACAAACATAGGGATAGGCGCAGCACTGGGATTGACCGGCGGAATCGCTTTATGCTGCTTTGGGATGGTCGTAACACATCACATTACAGTCGTAACACCGCCCCCCAATCGACAGGGAAGAGGTATGGAAAGCGGCGCATCGGGTACCAATAAGTCCAAGGTGTACTTTAAGAAAAAAGATATCGAAGACAATGAACGCTCCACTACAAAAACGGCGGATAAATACGAACAAAAGAAAAAGGAGCAAGAAGCCGAAGCAAAGGAAATACTCAAAATTGGAACATCCGGCATACGGGAGAAAAGATTTGGAAAAAAAACTGCCGGTACGAAATCCAGCGTAACAAAAAGGAGCAAATAGCCCGCCCCGCGGCGCACAGAGTTAGAGAGCACAGAGCCCGTAAGGAACTGTGCATAAATAACTATTCCGTCATTCCAGTGAACACGAGGATCCAGATGTGAAAGATTAACCCTGTTGTTCTAGATTCCCGCCTACACGGGAATGACGAAGAGACAAGTTTAATCGGAATAGTTAATACTGCACGAATCCTAACGTCTGTTAGGGAATCGTTCGGTGGTTCCCTAACTGACGTTACGGACTCTGCTTGTTTTATGTGCCATCTTCCCCGCCAGCACTGTGAACATGAATCGTGAACACTTGGAAAACGTTTACACGTTTACACACCTCTCTTCGCGGGGACTTGTCTTTTACCGTTTGCACGGATATAATGACCGCATAACTTAATTCCTTCATACTGAAAAAACATCTATGGCTAGTCGTGCTGAAGTTTACGTCTGTGAATTGTGCGGAAATATCGTCGAAGTGCTCGAAGGTGCCGCCGGGTCTCTCGCTTGTTGCGGTCAGGATATGATCCTGCAAACAGAGAATACCGCCGATGCTGCAAAGGAAAAACATGTTCCCGCCGTTACCCTCAATGGAGTGGTCGCCGCCGTTCAGGTGGGAAGCGTTGCCCATCCGATGACCGCCGACCACTACATCACCTGGATTGAATTGCAACAGGGAGACAAGGTACAACGGGTGTATCTCAAGCCGGACGGCACTCCGCAAGCGGAGTTCGCCATCGAAGCCGGTGTTCCCGTCATCGTCCGTGCCTATTGCAATCTACATGGACTCTGGAAGGCTTAAAGGAACCTCTAATAATACAAATAATCCTTTGCATTCCTTGCACCTTTAATGATTAACAGGGCTTTGCGTCCCCTGCGGTTAAAAAAAGATTTAACCGCAAAGGGCGCAAAGTAGCGATTCGCACGGTTTTTACCTAAACAAGAGAGGCGAAAACCGATTTTTAGAGGTTTTCTTAACTCGCGACGATTTGCAGCAGGCGCAGTTCTTCGGCATCGACGGTGCGGTGCTTGGAAACGCACTCTTCGAGCGGTGTGAGCAGGAGTTCTCCATTGATCTTTCCTGCCATTTTGCCCGATTCGCCCTGAATAATTGCACTGACCGCAAAGTTGCCGAGTTCTGATGCCAAAATCCTGTCGGCCGCCACCGGCGATCCGCCCCGTAAGATGTGTCCCAGTACGACTGCCCGGCTTTCAAAGGGATTGCCGGCCTCTTGGAGAGTCTTTTGAATCGCCAATGCTCCGCCGCTTTCATTTCCCTCGGCAACAATAGCCATCACCGATGTTTTGCCTGCCTCTTTGATTTTGTTCAATTTTTTGACAATGTGCTCCGGCGGTTCTTGCACTTCGGGAATGCAAGCGATTTCCGCTCCTGACGCGATTGCCGTCGAAAGGGCAATGTCGCCGCAGTGCCTGCCCATCACTTCGACGAAAAACATCAACTCATGGCTGCCGGCGGTATCCCGAAGTTTGTCCACAGCATCGACGGCTGTATCGACGGCCGTGGCGAATCCGATAGTAAAATCGCTGCCGTAGAGGTCATTGTCAATCGTACCAGGTATTCCAATGGTTTGACCATCCCAGACGTTTCCCAGTTCAATCGCTCCTTTTTGTGTACCATTACCGCCGATGGTGATGAGTGCATCGAACCTGTGTTTTTTCAGCACTTCCGTTGCTTGCTGCAGTCCTTCCGGCGTTTGAAATCGTGTCGAGCGGCTGCTGCGTAAAATCGTGCCGCCGATTTTGGAGAGCCCGGAAACGCTGCGCATTCCCATAGTGAATGTACCGTCATCGCTGGGATAAAAGTTTTCATCGAGCAGCCCTTCGTAGCCGCGCCGGATTCCATAGATTTCCACACCGCAGATGCAGGCAGTCCGAACGATGGAACGCAGGCACGGATTCATTCCGGGAGCATCCCCGCCACTGCATAAAACACCAATACGCACGTTGTTGTCTGGTTGAGAAGAGCGAAACAATCGGCATTATAGCATATTGGTGCCCTCTTGCGAGTCGGGCATAGGGGCGACTAGCGTGGGGGGCCGTCCGTCGACACGTTTTTCCTTTTGTTAGAATTTTTCTGGTCGTTTCGTATTTTGGGGGGTAATATTTTCAACAAAATAGAAAAACAAGGCAAAATGGGCAGAATCATTTCTGTGTAATTGGCACCTTTTTATCGTCTGTGTTCACCATCGAACGGCTTACCCTTATAATCGTCAGGCATATTGGGTGGTGAAATCAGTGCTTTGCACTGTTTTTCAAGGCCTGTCTACCCCCCAGTCCGTCGACACGTTTTCGCAAAAGGTAGGCAACCGACCGCCGGGCGGTTGCGTCGGCGCTAGCCGACAGGCGAACGTGTTCCGCAAAATAAGCGTGTGTGGGCACTGGTGCGGCGAGCCGCA
>Ga0099364_10008402_pt1 | contig 14541 bp, 13 predicted proteins | sample TergutTh196P3_FD_73070 | JGI IMG/M metagenome (GOLD analysis project Ga0099364, IMG submission 73070) | Microcerotermes parvus P3 segment gut microbial communities from Pointe-Noire, Republic of the Congo - Th196 P3 | ecosystem: Host-associated > Arthropoda: Insects > Digestive system > Gut ... | reverse complement strand
GAGGAGTGCGACGAGCATGCCGATGATGGCAATGACGACGAGGAGTTCGACGAGGGTGAAAGCGCGATTGCGAGCGGAGTTGGCGGTCGTTTCGCAGTTTCCTAAACTGCCCCCCCCCCCCAAGTTAACATTTTGTTGCGATAGTTTCTCATAATTTGGTCTCCTTTTTTAGATTTAGACGGTCCGTTTATACCATAATGCGTTTGCGGTGTCAACTGGGGGGCTTACGCCCCCGGCTCTTGTGCGCACTCCGGAATTGACGCATACCGTCAATCCCGGACATTGTCCGAAATGAACGTACGCACGGATGCGCCAACATCAATCGCCTCTTCCTTCCTTCCCGAAATGTCAAGGCTAAGCGGTGATGTGCCTGCCGTCAAATAGTCCGCAGCAACATATTGATAAATCCGCCCTCCCACCGTGATTAACGCATTGCCCGCCATCTGCTCCGTTCCGCCCTCAATCGCCGTCTTGGAAACTGAAACCGTATATTCTCCCGCCGGAACACCATCAAAACCATACGTTCGCGGCACGACGACCCCTTCCGCATTCGTTGTTCCCGATGCGGTACTGTATGCTTGAGGAGTTTTCGACGTTAACGTCACGCTCGCACCCTCTAACGGCGTGCCAGCCTGCGTTATCGTGAGTGTTACCCGATGCAAGGTCGGGAAATCCGCAGGACGAGGAGGGCCCGTATCGCAACCCGACAAAAATGGAATCGCAACGATAAATAGTAATGAGATAATTGTTCGCATAATCATTTGGTAGGAGTGTAAGGGTTTGAAGTGAGAAGATAGAAGTCAGGAGCGAAACATTCGAACTCCCAACTTCTGGTCAAATTTTTCTTACAGCGATGCTGTTTCGCCGCCTCGGGCAGAGCCCAGCGCGCCCCAAACACCGTAGGGTGAGGGATCGCTGCTCGTACGAAGCGGGGCAGGCTCCGTGCTATTGTTGCCAGCCGAAACCGAATCCGTCACAAAACGGACGGAGCCGTCCATCATAGAGACATTCACTCCGCCGGGATGGTAACTCGATGCGGAAACCATCGCTGCACGGAAACTGGAGCCCATGTTCGTGAAAGCGAGACAGGAAGGCGAGTTCGGCGACAAAATGGTGGATAATCCGACGAAAAGCGGATTTCCGTGATAAAATGCCTGCCTCGGCGGCCCTATTTCGTGGGGCAGAGCGGGATCGTACTGTCTTCCAGCCCGAGTGTTAAAACATAAAGCGGGATTGACGACAAGCGCAGCACCATTGGCCCAAGACGAATCGGCAGGCCCAATATCAAAAACCCCGTCGATATTCGTCATCACGCCGAGCCGCACATCCCGGTCGCCGGGCTGTGAAGACAGGCCTTTTTCGGAAAATCCAATCACATTGCTGGTGCCGTCCCGTAACGAACTGAACGTATCGCTAAACCGCCGCTCTGGAAACGGCCCGCGTGTCGGTCGCTGTTGATTATCGTGATAGGTAACGGACATATCGCCGGAAGACATGCGATAACTGCTGCGGGTTTGATCTGTTGCAGGTTTTGAGATGGCCTCACTATCGGAAGGGCAACCAAGGGGTGCAATAGCGGTGGTCAAAAAAGTCCCAGCCGTGTAAGTGGGAAGCGGCTGCCATAATGTTCCGCCGGTGTTTATGCCGGTGTTTTCATCACCATTGACAAAAATGGCATCGCCAGTCGGATTACCATTCGCATTCAAGGGTCCCCGTGCCGATATGAACTGCTCGTAAGTCGCTCCCTGCTCGAAATAGGGAAGCAGGAGCACCATACCGTGCATTTGCGCTGCCGTTCCACCGCCGTGAAATAGGGGTTGGTCCCCATTTTGAGCGCGTCCCCATAATCTCGGCGGCAGGGCACTTCTCGTGTTTTCGTAGTTGTGAGTGGATAGCGTAATTTGCTTGAGGTGATTGGTGCATTGCATGCGTCTGGCGGCTTCGCGGGCGGCCTGCACGGCGGGCAAGAGGAGTGCGACGAGCATGCCGATGATGGCAATGACGACGAGCAATTCGACGAGTGTGAAACCTCGTTTGCGAGCGGAAGCGAGCGTTTTGCGGCTTCCTATTTTGCCCCCCCCCCCCCAATTTAACATTTTGTGGCAATAGTTTCTCATAATTTGATCTCCCTTTGGGTTGGAAAGATCTTTTTCTATCATAAACCGACGGCGGAGTCAACAAGGGGGCAACATCCTCACGCTCCGTATTGCAAATACTCCGCAATCTGAACGGCATTCGTTGCCGCTCCCTTGCGGAGATTGTCGCATACACACCAAAATGCTAATCCCGTATCGCAAGATAAATCTTCCCGAATACGACCGATAAAAACTTCGTCCCGGCCCGAACAAAAATACGGCATCGGGTATTGTCCCTGTCCCCGGTTGTCCAGGTCATCCTGCACCACCACGCCAGGCATCGCTGCAAAAAGTTCCCTTGCCTTGCTCACCGTGATTTTCCGCTCTGTTTCGACCAAAATGCTTTCGCTATGACAGTTAACCACGGGAACCCGAACGGCCGTCGGACAGACTTTAATCGAATCATCGCCCAAAATCTTTCGGGTTTCATACAACAACTTCAATTCCTCCGATGTGTATCCCTGCTCCTTGGGCGAGCCGATCTGCGGAATACAATTTCCGGCAATCGGATAGGGAAAACATTCCACCGTTTGTTCCCTGCCCTCGGCGATTGCCCGGATGCCGTTTTCGAGGTCGGCCGTTCCCAGCATGCCAGCCCCGCTGACGGCCTGGTAGGTGCTGACGACAATCCGTTTGGCTTTGCCGTAATCGTGCAACGGCTTGACGGCCATAACCAACTGGGTTGTCGAGCAATTCGGGCTGGAAATGATCCCTTTGGGGGCGTTTTTGGCTGCGGCGGCATTGATTTCGGGCACGACAAGGGGGACGTCGGGATCCATTCGCCAGTATCCGCTTTCGTCGATGACGAGGGTTCCGCGTTTAACGGCATCGGGCAGGAGGTCTCGGGCGGTTTCATCCGGCGTGCTGGCAATCGCTAATTGCACGCCGACGAAGGCCTCGGGCGTTGATTCTTCGACGGTATGGGATTGGCCTTTGAAGATAATGGTCTTACCGGCACTGCGTTTGGAGGCGAGGAATTTGATGGTTTTATAGGGGAAATTCCGTTTGTCCAGGAGTTCCAGGACAATGGATCCGACGGCTCCGGTTGCTCCGACGACGGCGATGGATTCGTACACAGTATTTTTCCAAACGAGGGGCTAATTTATGACGATTATCCCGGCGATTGTCCTTTCCGGCAAGGGGGGAATGGCAATCGGAGGGCCAAGCCAATTTTGAATAATGCTCTCACGGAGCAAAAAATCACTCCCAGAGCATAAACAGCGTACCGGCAACGATCAGGGCTCCGCCAACGACCACCTGCCACGAAACGGTTTCGCCCAAAATGACAAACGCTAAAATAATCGTCAACGCAATGCTCAATTTGTCGATGGGGGCAACCCGCGAAACAGCACCGATTTGAATCGCATAAAAATAAAACATCCAAGACAGCCCGGTGGCAATGCCGGAAAGAATTAAAAACGTCCAATTCTTGGCGGTCAACGTTTTGACATCTGAAAGCGGCACGGTCGCAAACACAATTCCCCAAACCAAGACGAGAATCACCACGGTGCGAATGCCCGTCGCGAGATTGGAATCAATTCCTTCGATTCCGATTTTCGCTAAAATCGCGGTCAGTGCCGCAAACAAAGCGGCAAGCAAGGCACAAATTTTCCAGGTAGCAAATTCCATATCATTATATTTTTGCCATTCAAAAGACGCAGTGCAGTATGCTTGCAATGGCATTACCGAGTGTCCGATTTTATCAGGTCGGTTTCGGACGGTCAACCGACAGACAAACTCGGACACGTTCATCACTGGTTTAAGACCGTTTGCACTTCCTTCGCCATCGCCCGTTGCTTCATCTCTTTCGGCATTTTTTCGATCGCATAACGGAGTGCCGTACGAGGCATCACCGCTTTGTGCTGCATCACAAATTGAAAAACCGCCTGCTGGTCGAAATTTGCGGCTTCTTTCAACATCCAACCATATCCCTTTTGTACCATATCTTCCGAATCCAGCAGCAGGATTTCGGCCAATTCAAATACCGTTTCGTGAAACAGTCCTGTTCGGGCTGGCCAGACGAGCGAAACCGCCGCCGCTCTGCGTTTCCAAAGATTTTTCGACTTGGCCCAAGTTTTCAATTTTTTTAGATGCTGCGGATACATCTCTAAAAACGTGCCGACCGTTCCACCGCAAAACACATCACATGCCGCCCAGTTGGTAATGTAGGCATCCACCCAATGGTCGAAAACGCTCCAATCCTTCGGCTTCAAATCCTTGTGCGTATGACACATCCAAACGCACGCAATGGAAAATTCCTCGTAGTAGCCGGACTGCATCAGAGTTTCGCAGAGGCCGAAAACCTGCTCTTTGGAAAAATGTTTCGCTTCGGCGAAGTGCAATTTCGCAATTTTTTTAACCTCGGCAGATTTTATGCCGTAAACCTTGATTTCTTCTTTGAAAAAGCGTTGCGTGCTTGTTCTGACGGCTTCGCTGCCCGCCGCTTTTAATGTTTTACGGAGCGTTTTGATGATGGTTTGCATGCTGCCATTATAATCTAATCCAACCACCCGTCATCCCGGCGCAAGCCGTTACTCCAAAACCAAGGCCAGACGGAGGCCAATGCTGACGTTCCTGCCCGCCGGATCGTAGTAGGACCGAAGCGCCGACCGGCAACGCTGCGCAAGGTTGCCCCAACTCCCGCCCCGAAGCACCCGAGACGAGCCCCTATCAGGCCCCGTTGGGTCTGTTACAGCACCACTAGGATAATCTGCATACCAATCCAAACACCATTCCCAAACATTGCCGTGCATGTCCCGCAACCCCCAGGCATTTGCCGGAAATGAGCCGACTTCTTTTGTCTTGCCGGTATCCCAGTCCTGACCAAAGTTCGCCTGCTGCGGCATCAGCGTGTCGCCACAATGATATGCCGTCGTCGTGCCTGCTCGGCAGGCATATTCCCATTGGGCTTCTGCTGGTAGCGAAAATTTGTACCCCTCACCAAGAGCGATTCCACCGGGGGACTGACGTCCCCCGCTCTTTAGTTCCGCATTCAATTTTGCGATAAATTCTTGACAATCATCCCAAGAAACCATTTCCACCGGCAAGTTCGCTCCCTTAAAGTTGCTCGGATTGTTTCCCATCACGCTTTCCCACATTGTTTGCGTAACTTCCGTTTCGAGCATCCAAAAACCCTGCGACAAGTCTACGCGGTGCTGACTTTCCCCCTCGCCCATCGTGAATGTGCCCGGCGGACACCAGCGGAATGCGTATTCCACGCCGTTGATGGTGAGTGTTACGCGTTCGCCGGGTTTGCGTTCGGCAATCGGCAGTGCAGGCAAAGCGACCGGAAGGGAAGCGATATTCTGCAGCATAGTTTTTAACGCGGGAAGGGGTAAAAGTTTGTGGGCCGCCCCAAAACGGCCGCCTATCAGTATAATGGACGGCACTCGCAGGGCAACACAGGCTGCGTCGGAAGGGCGATTTCCGAACAAGTTTTTCAAACTCCTTAACATGAATCTTTCCGCTCTCCTTCATTCCTTTCCGCTCCTCAATCCCTCGCTCTTGGCAGCGGATTTCGCCCGCCTGGAACAAGATATTCGACGCGTAGAAGAAGCAGGTGCGCAAATCCTGCACCTCGACATTATGGACGGACATTTTGTTCCCAATTTGAGTTTTGGCGTGCCCGTCGTCGAAGCGATTCGCCGAACAACGCAACTTCCACTGGACATCCACCTAATGTTGCAAAATCCATCGCCCTATTTACCGGTTTTCCGAAAAGCGGGTGCCGACTTCCTTTCGATTCACATCGAAGTTGCGGATGACCCGAGACCGATGTTCGACGCAATCCGCAAACTCGGTGCAGTACCCGGCTTGGTTTCCAATCCGCCGACGCCGGTCGAGTTGTTGTTGCCCTACGTCAATGACTGCGATTTGATTTTGACAATGAGCGTGATGCCGGGCTTTGGCGGACAAAGTTTCGATCCGGTCGCGTTGGAGAAAATCCGCCGCATTCGGGCAGTTGCAGAAGCGGATAAACTGCTTTCGGTCGATGGGGGTGTCGGCGAAGCGACAATCGGCGACCTGGCGGAAGCAGGTGCCAACTTGTTTGTCGTCGGGACGGCACTTTTCGGCCATCACGATGTGCCAAGCCAGTTTCGGCGATTGCAGAAACTGGCCCGCGAGCACATGCCGCGTGAAATTGAAAAGTAAGAGCGACGCATTGCTCTCTCCCTACCATTTCCAGGAGCCGCCAATATGCCCGGAATTTTGCATATTGTTGTTCCGATCAAACGCATATTCGCCCTGATAGCCGCCAATGATCGAAAAGAACTGCGTTACCTGAAATGTACCGGCGGCATGGAACGATAACCGAGAACGGCTCAATTTTGTCCCCAAAAGGTCCGCCGAGTAATAATTATCGACCGCCGAGATGACCGTTGCTTTAAGGTCCGTTCCATTCAAATCATGCGAATAGAATACGCCGCTGTTGAAAGTGAAAAAGTTCCGCGTAAACTGCAATTCCGTTCCCGTACGAAGGAATGCCTGCGTCATACTCGCCTTGTTGTAAATCACGGATTCGTCCGGCGCGGAATCCGGTATCGTTGCATTCGACTCCATTTCTATTTCTTCGCCCCCTTTGAGGCGATTATTGAGCAAATCGAGGGCGATGACCGGCCGCAGACTCCAAGGTCCGCCAGAAAGCCGTTGGCCTAACTCGAGATGCGCTTCTATCGTGTTCCCCTTGAACGAAGAAAAATACCAACGGTCATTTGCATCGAATCGGTTCATATCATAGTCTTGCCAGCCGTATGCGAGCACTCCGCGGATATCCGCTCCGTTGCGCAAAATCTGGGCGGCATACATGCCAAAGTAAATATCGTCCGCTTCGAGATTGTTCCAGGATTGAGTCATTCTTCCGGTATCATATCCCAAGAGCATACCGAATTGCCATTGATCGCTTCGGATAAAGTCGGTTCCGACTTGGGCCCCTTCCGTCGAAAGTCGCCAGTTTTGCTGCCCCCGGAAGTTAAAGGCACTTTGGTACGCATCACTGCGTCCGCTGTAATTCGCCCAAGCGTGCAGTCCGCTGCTGATTCCGTGGCCGTTGTTCGGAATGATTGTCCGAATTCGGTCAAAACCGGGACTGTTTTGCCCGCGATAAACATTACGGCCAAAATCATTTGCAGAAATCAGGTGATTTTGCAACACGTTCCACGCGGCCATACGGTTATGTACCGTCAGAGCGGCCAAATATCCATCGCTCATGTTGGCATTTGTTCGCCGTGCCCTGATAAATCCGGCATCCCAATCGAATACCGTAAACATACCGCCGGTTACGTCGCCTGCACGTACATCAAAGTTCCCCAGCCGTACTTGCCTCCCCACGGGGATTCGGCCTTCAAGTATCAGCGTCGAGCCCGCATGAAGTTCATTGCCGCCGGTATCGCGGAGGTCGCTGGCGTTGGTATTCGTGAGATTATCGACCAAAAGCGTTACCCTGGTGTCCGTATTATCGCCGCCGACAACAAATTTGCCGCTTTCAACCGTTACGATACCCAAGTCGGCATGCCCAGCGCCGGTAATCGCCAAACCGCTGGAACCACCATCGACCTTTACTCTTGTTGTCGTCAGATTTTTGCCGTCAAGATCAACGCTTAACGCGCCCGCCGTCCAAATGTCTGCTCCGACATAAGTTCCCGTGGCACTTGTCGGACGCGCTGCCGCAATTCTGATGCCGGTCTCAATATCGTCTTTATTCAAGAGGATATGAGTATCTCCATAAGAACGGATACCGGATGTTTCAGTCCCGGCACCTGTCGCGGTGATGTCGCCCCCCAGTGTCAGTTTTTCTGCACTGCCCGCAATTCGGATGCCGAATGCGTTTGCTTCTGTCGACGTAACGGCAATTTTTCCAAGCGTTGCGCTGCCAAGCAGATTGGCCGCAGTCGTCGGGCCGCTCGCATTGTACGCATTGCCGATATGCAGGCCCAATGTTTCGTTTTTACCCATTGCCGTTATGTCGCCAGTGGTGAGGTTTCCCTCGACATCTTGGGTAAAATGCACGCCGACGGCACGGTTTCCTGCGGCCGTGAGAGCATTTGCGGTCGTGAAGTGTCCTCCAGCCGTGATATTTCCAAGCGTGATATTGCCGGTATTTTTGCCAGATGCAAAGAATCCCGTCGCACGCGCTCCTTCGCTGTCGCCGCTCGTTGCGGTAATCGCTCCGCCCGTTACGTTGCCAATCGTCTCACCGTCGATCCGAATACCAAATGCCGCAAAATTGTCCGCCGTTGCCGTTACCGTCCCAACCGTCAACACCGCTCCTTGCAGGATCGTACCCGAATCCCAGCCGAAACTGTCGCCCGTCCCGTTATTCGTTGCCGTTATGTTGCCAAGCGTCAATTCCCCCGCCAGCGTTCCCGTATTTCCCGCTCCGCTCTCGCCCGCAAGCACGATTCCGTAAACATGTTCCCGCGTCGTTGCTTCAGCAACGATGTTGCCGACGGTCGAACGGTTAGCAGAACCAGTTCCGGTCGTAAAATTTCCGAGTATCGCGATCCCGGAAGTCGTTGCATTTGAGTTTTCGGCTTCTCCGCCGTCCGCCGTGATCGTACCGGTTCTCAATCTTCCGTCATAATCACCGTCAACATAGACGCCGGATGCGCCGAGACCTTCAACCGCAATGTCGCCGATCGTAATGATCGCATCGTCTTCGACTTGGCCGGATATCCAGCCGAATGCAGTCCCCTCCGTTGCGGTAATCGTCATTTTTCCGATCGTAATCGTACCGCCGCTGACGGTTGCGGTATTATTCGGAGAATCGGATTGCAGGTTGCCGACTCCGAAGCCCGCCGCATCCTTGATTCCCTTCGCCGTTATGTCCCCGATCGTAATACCCGCTGCGTTTTCCGTGCCGCCAACCGCAAGAAAGCCGACGGCTTGCTCTGCGTGTTCTTCGCCGTTTCGGCCCATCACATTGACGGCACCGAGCGTTATCCTGCGAGAGGTGCCGGCCTCACCATCCACGTTCCCGTTGACCATCATACCGACGGCAACTCCATCCGCACGGACGTTCATCGTTCCATTGACCGTAATAAGCCCAGATACATTGCCGGGTATGTTTTTTGCCGGATCGGCATCGCCGATTTGGATACCGAACGCGCTTCCGCCGGTTACGGTAATACCGCCGGTTGTTAATTCTCCGGCATGATCGCCCGCGATCAACACGCCCTTCGCTCGGCTCGCGTTTCCATCGACGGTTACGCTGCCCAGCGTGATTTCCGTATCCGAACTCGTTCCGGCAGAGGCAAAACCTTCGGCTCCGACGCCTTTGACGGTAATGTTGCCGAACGTGATTGCCGCATCGCCCAGTCCGCCCCAAGTTTCGCCGCTCTCTTCGAGATCTTCTATGCTCAAAAACGCGATGCCGATTGCGGAGCCGACACTGTTTTCGACATTCAGCGTTTTGCCCGATGCGTTCATCGTACCGGCAAAATCAAGATAAGGCAATTCGGGATCGCCGTGGGCGTACAGGAACCCGAAGATGAAACCGGCGGAACTGGTATTGCCCTTGATGTCGATGTTAACGAGGTTAAAAGTTTTATCATCACCGTCATCCGTTGCGACGGCGGCATTGAACGAGCCGGGAGTCTCTGTAATTGCAATCACAACATTTGCGTCATCGAGGAGGTAATCGTCGGCGAAGTCGATGATTTCATTTTCAATTTCGGCATACGCTTTCCCGTCGGAGAGCATAACGCCGGCGTGGATTCCGCGTTCCGTATCGAAAACGGTATTAATATTCGTTTGAGCGTTGGAGTGCATCAACGGCAACGTCAAGGCAAGCAGAGCGAATAAAACACATTTGAACCTCTTGGCGTTCAGATTTTGTATATTCATATTTTATTCCTTTTGGCATACGGATATGCCAAGAGGTTTCGTTGGGGGGAAAACAAATGCTATCCTGTGTATCGGACACCGTATGGAACAACATTCAGTGAATTTAACGATTATGTCGATTTTTTGGATTTTACGGCACACGAGCAAGGCACCCCGCAAGAACGGGAGGCGCAAGCCCCTCCCGGTTATAATCCCAGTATAATCCCCCCAACACATCACTGCGACAGCGCAACCAAACGCTCCAATTTGTCCAACGCGGCACCTGAATCGATCGACTCGGCAGCCTTGCGGATTCCCTCGTCGATGCTCACCGCAGTGCCCGAACAAAAAATGGCCGCTCCCGCATTCAATAACACCACATTCCGCTTGCCGCCGCGAATTTTGCCCGACAAAATGTCCCGAAGTATCTCCGAATTCTCCAACGCATCGCCGCCGTGCAACTCCGCGATGTCCGCCAACACGCCGTCAAAATACTGATCCGGCGCAAAATCATACGTTCGCGTTCGGCCATCCATCAATTCCGTTACCCGACTGTTCGTCGTAACGGTCAACTCGTCCATCCCATCATCACCGTGAACGACCATCGCCCGGCGGCAGCCCAGTTCCCGAAGGGCTTCGGCAAACATTTCGGTCAGCGGCGGAGCATACACGCCGAGCAACACGCAACTTGCCCCCGCCGGATTCGTCAACGGGCCGAGCAGATTGAACAAAGTCCGAATTCCCAGGCGTTTTCGTACAGGAGCGACGCGGCGCATTGCCGGATGAAATCGTTGGGCAAACAGAAACCCGATGCCGATTTCGGCGACAAATTCTTCGACGCGTTCCGGCGGGACATTCAAATTTACCCCGCAAAGTTCCAGTACATCAGCACTTCCGCACTTTCCCGAGGCGGCACGGTTGCCGTGTTTGGCAATGACCAAGCCTGCTCCGGCAGCGACGAATGCGGATGTTGTGGAGATGTTAAATGTGTTCAAGGAATCCCCGCCGGTTCCGACAATATCGACGACGGGCGAGCCGATGACTTGGATTCGATGTGCATGTCGCCGCATTCCCCGTGCGGCTCCGACGAGTTGTGCGACGGTTTCGCCTTGCATGGCCAGCGCGACGAGCAGGCCGGCGAGCACGGTGGCTTCTTCGTCGGTCAAATCGTTGCAGTCGGACAGCAGGGCGTGAAAAAGCGTCTCGATATCGTTTTCGGATAGGCTCTCTTTTTGCAGTAATCGCTCGATGCTGCGTCGGCAATAATCGGTCAGCGAAAGGGTTGCACTCATTTTTTATTCCTCCTAACCGATAGATACGCGAAATAATGGACTGCCGTACTCAACTGTTGCTCCGTTTTTGACCAACACTTCGACGATTTTCCCGGTGCATTCTGCCTGAATTTCGTTATAAACCTTCATCGCCTCGATCAAACAGACGGTTTTCTCAGGCGTTACGGTATCGCCGACCTTTGCAAACGGCGGAGTGTCTGGACTCGAAGCGGCATAAAACGTACCAACCATCGGACTCCTTATCATCTGTGTATCGCTTGGTTCCTCAGGTGTTTTTGCAACAGACGGAACGGAAACCGGAGCCGCTGGCGGCGGAGTCGATGCCGGAGCGCTCGGAAGGACGACGGAATGCACACCACGGCGCAGCATAATATGAGATTCACCGTGCTTAATTTCTATATCCGAAAGGTCGTTGGCTCGCATTAACTCTACCAACTGCTTCACTCGCTTCAAATCAAATGTTTCGTTCGACATACTCTACTCTGATTACCTTCGTATTTCTCCTGGCATTATACCACAAAATCCCGTCGAAGGTGCTGGAGCGGTTGCCATCCGGGGCGGCCGGACCGTGTCGAATCGGGGACGGAATGACGATTCGGGCAGTTCCAGGCGAGCAGCCTACTCGCCGCGGAGCAAAAAACGCTCGATGGCATTGAATACCGGCTGCGAAAGCAACATCTCATTATGGCCGACATTGAATAACATCCATTTTTCCGCCCCTTCGAGTTGCGTGCCCTCGGTACTGACCATCCCGTCATTGTCGCCCGGTATCAACAAACTGAACCCCATATTGTTTCCGCGCCCGCCCGCTACAATCATAAACGGACAGCACGGGATTCCCAGCGTTTTTTCGACTTCCTGCCAGTTCATTCCGAGTTCATCACCGCTCTTCCCCGTCAAAAACCGACGGATGGGATCGTTGCCGATGAGACGCGTTGCAATGACCGCTCCGTGATTCGGCGGGCCAAGCATCACGAATCGTCCGACTCTCGGGTCGGGCGAAAAAGTTCTTCGGAATGCCATCCGGTCATCGGGCACCTGCCAATCATCTTCCAACGGGCCGCTCAAATACCGCCGAATGACGAGGCTGCCGAGACTGTGCCCGATGAAGTCGATACGGGTAACGGCAGGCGGCAGGTTTTGCACGAGCCGATCGAGCATTCTCGCGTGGTTGAGAATCGACTGCATCGTCGAGGGATAGGACATGCAGAAGACGTAATCGTGTGTTTCCCGTTCGCGGAGCCAATCGGCAAGATTTCGGGTCATCAGGGAATTGGAGCCGAATCCATGCAGGATGACGGCAATCGTGCCCGACATCGGCGGGGTGCCTTCGTCGGCCTGGATGGAGGCGAGCCGGTCTTTGCATTCGTCGAAGGTCCCGTATGCGCGTTGAACGGCATTGTCATCCAGCAGGCGGTAGGAGTCCGTAACGACATTGTGTTGGATATGCCAGCCGTTATCGAAAAAAACGTCGCCCCAAAACAGGATACCGCCGGTCGTTTTGATGGGGATCCGCTCATCGAGTTTCCGCAGGGTGGTAAGATGCGGGCCGGGCGTCTCTTGGCCGAAAACCGCGGCGGGTAAAACGAGGGACAGGAGTACGAGTGATGGGAGTAATAGGATTGTACAAAGATGTTTCATGGCGTATTGCTCCTTTACACGGCACAGTAAACGGTGCGGTATTATACTGAAATTGTGCGGCGGGTGCAAGTTTCAAATACGGGAAAAGGGTCGGCAACCTACCCTGCGCCCCGCGGAGGGGGGGAGTGTATCAAACGGTTTGACATGTTATCATTGTGTATCCCTTCATTGTAAGTTTCGAGGAGCCCTTAATCGGGTCTTTCTCTGCTCCGTATATTATCATTATGGCAACCAGCCTTGATCTCCTATATTCGCAGATTGACGTTTATCCCACTTTTTCGCCGCCCTCAACGGCCACAGAACCCGCCGCCGCCGTGCATTCGCCGCAATTAAACGGACTTTTGAGCGAACTCATCTCTTCGCAAGACCGTCAGACGGCCCTGCTCGAAGAACTCGTTGCGAACATTACCAACGCCCAACGCCGAAAAATTCTCGAGTTGGGAATGTGGAAACGCTCCAATCCAGAACTTGCCGAATACTGCAAAAAAGCCGCGAAAAAGTTGGAACGCATCCAAACCGATTTGCTGTCCACCATCACGGAAGAAATTGAATCCAATTCCGATGTGCTTTTCGACAGCGAATTCGGCTTGAACGAATTCGTTGGACGGTACGGCACTAAATTTCTCCAACTCAATTCGCTCCTGCAAATCCTGGCCCAGTTGGGAAATGCCCCTGATATACAAATTACGACCCAAGAAGTCCGGCGTAGCCGATAACCCTTACCAATCATCATGCCGAAAATATTATGTATCATTTCGCTGATCGCTTCAGCATTGGTTTTATTGTTGTTTGCGCTTGATTTGGTATCGGGCGTCCCGTTTGGCGGTACGGGCGCGAGCGGTCTCATCGGCCACCTCGGGATCATTGGCGGTGCCGCCATCGTCGGGACGTTCAGCGTGCTGACGCTGCCGGAATGCCGATAAACACCGACCCGGCTCGGTGAAACCCGACCCGGCCTGCCGGGGGGTAATCCCCCCCTGTTGACAGACTTTGGGAACCATGTAAAATTACGCTCGTTGTCAGTTCAAGGGAATTGGCAACCTCAAATCTGCCTTTGGAATACTTTCCAAAACGCAGGTTCCGAGTTCTTTGACATATAGGCGATGCAAACGGCAGGTGCGATAGTTAACCAACGTAAACTATCGACCTGTTCATAAAAATTCGACGAATTTTTGTGAACTCCAAGAAATCCAATGAGGATTGGTGATGAATAATATCTGACAATGCCCGCAATTCTGCTGGTGTTGTTGGGAAAAGTCCTCGACTGATGACCATTAGTCGAGGCAACCAGAGAGAAATCTCTATCAATCTCAATGTCAACTGTTGGTGTCCCTGGTTTATGCCGCGGGCTCCATATGCAGTAACAACGATACAAATTGAAGGGTTTGATCCTGGCTCAGAATGAACGTTGGCGGCGTGGATTAGGCATGCAAGTCGTACGGACGTAGCAATACGTTAGTGGCGAAAGGGATAGGAATACATAGATTATCTGCCCCCAGGACGTGGATAGCGACGGGAAACTGTCGGTAATACACGATAACTTCTCCGGAACAAAGGTGGGATTCCGCCTGGGGATGAGTCTATGCCCTATTAGCTAGTTGGTAGTGTAATGGACTACCAAGGCTGTGATGGGTACGAGGCGTGAGAGCGTG
>Ga0099364_10008401_pt1 | contig 14541 bp, 10 predicted proteins | sample TergutTh196P3_FD_73070 | JGI IMG/M metagenome (GOLD analysis project Ga0099364, IMG submission 73070) | Microcerotermes parvus P3 segment gut microbial communities from Pointe-Noire, Republic of the Congo - Th196 P3 | ecosystem: Host-associated > Arthropoda: Insects > Digestive system > Gut ... | reverse complement strand
TCCTATTTGCTCAGTCCAGTTAATATTTCCTTTATATACATTTGCTTTTCTCACTAAGGTATTATCTATAGTCGCATTTTCTATCCCTGCTACTGTCCAGCCCTGTGGTGTCACAGTTTCGTAGCTACCTATAATGTCTATTAATTCATCATTATAAAATAATCCGATAACGTCATTTCCATTCCAGTTTATAAACTGGCTGTCTGTTAAATTACTATTATTAATTATTTCAGGGTCAGCATTTGGATGGCTGATAACAAATACACCCAAAGCATTTACAAAACCGTTTAAAGCTCTGACTTGAGACCAATTTGCCCCGTTTAAGGCAAATTTAATACTATAACCTGATAAATCTATAATGTAATCAAATGGATTAAAAATCTCTAATGCTTTGTTATCATCTGAACCATTTATAAATTCAGAGAAAAAAAGATTTCTTATATGAGGTTCTGGAGTCATAATACTATTTAAATCTAATACACTTTGAACAGCATTTAAAGCATTTAATCTGCCACCTGTCATAATATTATTTAAAGCAGGAAGAACATCAACACCCTCTAATAAATACTCTCTAAATATTAGAGCCAGCTCGTCTGGAGTGTCTCTATAATAATTTAACAAATCTTCACTGGCAGCTTCATACATAAGTGCTATCACACCTGCGACATGTGGCGTAGCCATACTCGTGCCACCGAGAGAAGCAAAAGAACTATTTTGTGGGATAGCAGAAAGGATACTGGAACCGGGCGCTCCTAAATGAATAGAATTTACTCCATATCCTGCTTGGCTTTCACGTCTGTCATTTCTATTTGTATTTGTGACGCTGATAAGCCATGGTGATGACATACCAGATGGGACATCACCTACATTATCAACGTTTACATTTGCATTTGGGGCTGCTACTGCTGATAAGATACCTGCTGCTCCCATTAAATTATACATTTCACCCCAAATAGGGAAATTTGCAGGATTAGCTCCGTAGTTGCCTACTCCAAAGGAGGAGTTTGTAGCTACTACAAAGGCTCCCATTTCACCGTAAGTCTCATTATAAAGTATTCTATTTTCGAGAGCATAATCATAAGCTTTAACGACTACTGCTTCTGACGAGCTAGAACCTCTAATGGGCATTACTTTTGAACCCAAAGTAATACCTGCCATACCTAGTCCATTATTTGAAATAGCAGATATGATACCAGCTACATGCGTGCCGTGCTGATGATCACTCGAAGCATTTGGCACACCCATATTCGCATTATCATTATAAGCGTTCCATCCATGATAATCACCATTATAGCCATTTCCGTCATTATCGACATTACTGCCATCTATTTCATGGACATTTTTCCACCAGTTCATATCGGTATGAGCCAAAGCAAATATGTTATCTATGACCGCTACCACTATTTCTCTATTATTTCTATTTTCATACTGATAAATCAAATCCCAAGCATAAGTAGCTTTTATATCCGCTCCTACTGTGCCATTGTTTTGCCCAGTATTGTTTAGAGCCCACTGTTCATCAAAACGTGGGTCATCTGGAATAAATGAACGCGGAGTCACTTTATGATTAAATTGAGCTATTTTTACAGAGTCATTTCTTTTTATCTCAAAAAGAAAATCTTCTTCATTTATCGATCTGTTATTAAAAGTGTAAAGATATATATTAAATCTTTTAGAAAGAACCATCGATTCCTGTAATTCATTTTCAGAATAATGACTTAAAAAAGCCTGTCTGCCTTGTCTCGTGATACTGTCATGGTGTCTGACAATAATTTCACCCGGTATTCGTTCAATAGCAGCTAAACTACTGACGATAAGAAATACTAAACATAAGAGCAATGTGTGTTTCATATTAAACCTCTTTTTAATAATATTCATTAGGATACATAATCATAATCTATTATATTTTCTTTATTTTACATAAACCTTAAAATCAAATTAAAGTATTATGTCAAGGGTTATTATGATTATTTACTAACTTTCTCTCTACATCGCTATTAATAATATCTTAATTACCTTATATCTAACCTCTCAAATTTTAGAACCGACAGAACTATTAAAATTAAATTTAACAATAAAATAGGCAACAATCTCAAAAGTATTTTCACTGTTTTTGCTAGAGAGTCATCAGTTTCTATATCGGAAACAAAGAGCAGGTCTGGATAGTCAAATAACTGCTCTGAAAAAGTTATCTGCCCTAAACTTGCTATCGCATATCTGTCTGAACCTGCATTACTATAAAATAGGTTTAATGAAGTTTCATCTCGACTATCTTGTTCTTTCATGAGGTTTGATATTTGGTTGATAGAACGCTTTGTAGTCTCCTGCATAAAGTTAAATAGATAAAAACCTTTATCAAATAGAATTTCTGAAATATTTTCAAACTGAACAAATGGTGAAATTATAGATATATTTTGTGTCGTTTTTATTTGACGAGCACTGTCATCTATTTCTATTTGATATGAGAGAGAACTCTTTTCTTGACACGCATGAAAAGCTCTGGCTCTGATACCGTCATGTAGAGAGCCGTTTCCATGAACTAATGTCCCGTATTCATCACCCCAGATTTGATATTCATCCATATATGCCTGATTTTGCATTTCCTGATATTCGATTTTTGTTTTTATAGGTGACAGCTGCTTCGCAATGATATTTGCTGATTGAGGAACTATTACCACAAAGAAAAGCCAGATAAAGACTACCATTACTATACCGTTGCGGTAGTTCTTTGCCATAGAAATAAAGATTCCCAGCCAGATAAAAAACGAAGCAAATGGCACTGAAATCAAGAGTATCAATAAAAACTTCAACATAAATGCTACCGACCACGTCCCTGTCAGAGCAAAAAATAAAATAATAGATACAAGAGCAGGTGGGATAATAATTATCAGATACAATAATAAATAACTTATGTATTTATGCCAAAGTATCATCTGCCTTTTGAAACCATAAATAGACATAAGCCTTAAAGTCCCTGCTCTTTTTTCATGAGAAATAGCCTCAAAACTCATTATCAGCATAATAAAACCTGATAAAATACCAAGTATAAAATACCAGTTCAGTCGAAACACTTCACGCGTTGACGTTCCGAAATTGTGGAAATTTGGCGTATAAAATGTGATACGGGCATTAATTCTGTCTGGGTAGCTTTGATAGCTACTAAACAAAATAGCAGGTGATGGTCGGCTGACCACATTCAGCGGATAAGCATCAAGCATATTTATCATCCGTGTAAACTCTCCGCCAGCTACACGCTCATTATGCCTGTTTAATTCTGTTTGAAATTCTTCACTCAGATTCTCATAAGTAACGGCACTACTAATAGCCGATAAAATAAATAAAGCGACCAATATCAGAAAAAATATCTGAAATTTAAGGTCTTTGAGCATTAATTTGATGTCCTTTATAAGTAATGTTTGGTTCATTTTTGTTTTTTCTCCTTTGTGTGTAATATCGTAGGGGTAACCCTTGCGGTTACCCGTTTTCTGTGATTAATGATGAAACAAATGTTCTCATTTATTGATTTATGATATAACATATAATTTGTCCTCTTTCCATGTCAAATGGTTATTTAATATATAATTTCCTATTTCATAATACGCATCTTCATTTCGAATTATATGTTCCCAATAATTTCTTTGCCATAGCTTTCCCATAATTACATTTTGTGTTTTGTATAATTTTAAACACTGATTTGAAACCAATGATTTATAAGCACCTACAATGTCGCCTATTCTATATGGCATATTTTCTGTTTCATTTATTTTAACACCTAAATTTATATCATTAATGATAATTATACCATGTAGATGATTTGGCATAATTACAAAAACATCTAATTTAATATATTCAAATCTTTCTGGTAATTTTAACCATTCATTTTTTGCAATATTCCCAAATTCGTTCAATTCAATTTGTTCATTATTAATTTTTCCAAAACGACAAATTTTGTCTTGGCAATAGATTGTAATAAAATAATAACCTGCTCTTGTATAATCATATCCTCTGTAGCGAAGACTATTGCGACTGGGTTTGTTATCTATATTATACATAATTTATCTTCCTTATAGTTGATGCGGGTAACCGCAAGGGTTACCCCTACGATTTTTGGTTGTTCATTCTCCATTTTCCATTGTGCTTTGTTGCTGGAAAGCGGGTAACCGCAAGGGTTACCCCTACGTTTTGTTGTGTTGCACATTTTCCATTCTCCATTCTCCATTTTCCATTACCTAACGTCGTATCCCAAAAACTTCCGCCAGGTCATCACCCAGAGCACTAGAATACTCACTACAAACACTATCAGATACTGGAATATTCTTTTGAATATTTCGCCAAAGGTGTATATCGGCTGCTCGTATCTACGAAATGTAGGTAAGACCATTTCATATCTTTCAGATTGCTCCATTAGCTCCATCACATAACCCCATGCTCTTTCTTGTCCTATTTCATTAAAAAAATCTTCTAATGAGCCTCTGCCACCTGCCATATCGTAAACTAACATTAGTAATTCATCCCATGTATCTATAGAAAGCAAAATATCAGTTTCAGGATTATTTATAGCAAAAAAGCGACTATCGAGCAACCATTCTTCGCTGATACCGAGATTTACGAGTTCGTCTCTTAGTTCTCTCGTAGTATGTAGAAATCTCAAATGGTCTTCTCTGGAATTACCTGTTATTTTCATACTTAGGTTATTAAATAGAACGATAGGGTTATAAAAAAACACCCAGCTTCTTGTGTTTTCCATATTGATACGCTTTCTGTAAATCTCGTCAATAGCCTGTTCAGCTTCACGTGTTACAGGGTAATAATTTTCATAGATATACCTTTGAAAGCGATGGTGCTGCTCATGAGTTTCCTTAAAACCACTGATATTTGTTTGGTAGAAAAAATGACCACCACTCCAGTTCATGTGCCCAACATAGTTTATATTTGCTTCATCAGGGACATCGTTATACATGATCCTCTGGGACTGAATAATTTTATCATGATAAACTCTATTTAATTGAGTTAGCTGGTCGTTATAAAGTCTTGGTGCGATGATATAATCCCAACTAATAGGCAGAACTATACTAAACATAATCCAGACAAGTAAAGAATAAACGAGCGACCTATTTGGATTTGTAGTGCAGCATGAAATGAATATACCTACTAAACTGAAAAACATAATAAACAGCATCACTACAAACCAATAAAAGAACACACTGAGAAAGAAGTTTATAGAAAGTAGATTTGCAAAAAGAAAGATAAGACTTAACAAACTCAATACATAAGGTATAGTGAAAGTTATAGCTACAAAGATAAATATACCAAGCATTTTTTTCAAGATAAAGCTTTGTCTTTTGAGCGGATAAGTCATAATAATACGCAGAGTCCCAACTTGTTTTTCTCCATTTATACTATCATAAGAAATGAGTAAAATAAACAAAGACAAAAAGAACGTGATGAGAAATGTTATGTCGAGCTGTGTGCTTTCATTGTAAAGCAGATTTGCCTCTTCATTGAGCGACCCTGTATGAGTTATAGGATCATAATATCGTATCGTAGCTACACGTGGTATCTTAAAACCCTCGTTGTAAATAGAAAAAATGATAGGTTGTAGAATAGCCCTTGGTATTATCTGACTATAATTTCTCGCTTCTTGTAGGTCTTTTTCATTTATTCTTACGTCTTCGATATATTGGTTCAGTTGCTTTTGATAGTCTATCACACGAACTATAAAAACAGTTGCAAAAAGCAAGAGAAACATAGCTACCGTCAGATAGACCCGCTTGCTCTTTAATAAATTTTGTATTTCATGTTGTAATAAGTGTTTTAGCATTTTTATTTGCTCCTTTATTATTCTACATTAGATTTTTCAATTGTTCTGCATCTGGCAGAATATTTCTATATTCTTTAGGCAGTTCAGAAGCTGTTTTATAGGTCGCAACCCCCATCGGCTTTGTTGTATCACGAAAAGAAAATTCTACGATACGTTCATTCTTTGTTTTACATAGAATTATACCAATAGATGGTTTTTCATGAGGAAGACGAACTAACTCATCAAGCACAGACAGATAAAAATTCATCTTTCCCATATATTCTGGTTTAAAATCACCTCTTTTCAGTTCAATAGCCACAAGGCACTGTAACTGACGATTGAAGAAGAGTAAATCAATAAAATATTCTCTCTCTTCAAAAATCATACGATATTGATTACCTATAAATGAAAAATCCTTCCCCAAAGACATGATAAATTTACGAATATTACTTACAATCTCGTTTTCTAACACTCTTTCATCGGTTTCGTCTGCTGGATCTTCTATATTTATGAAATCAAGCAAGTATTCGTCTTTGAATGAAAGCAGAGCTTTGCTCTGTAGATCCTTGTCTGAAATGACTCTGTTGAAATTTGTTGATAATTGTCCTTGTTTTGAATATAGATTGCTTTTTAGGTGGTATTTGAGCAGTTCGACATTCCAAAACTCTGTAGCACAACGTTCGATGTAAAACATTCTTTCTACAAAAGACTTAGTTTTGGCTATTATCTCACGATGATGCGTAAAACCAACCCGTAAAAACATATTTTTTTGCTCGTTGTTAAATTCGACAGCCACTGGCTGGCGATTTTCATTTGACTGTAATTCGTCCGTTGACAATGGACGATTTTCAAATTCGGCAGTTGCCAACTGCCGAATTTCTATTTCGTCAGCCAGTGGCGGACGATTTATGAAAAACAGCTCCCATGTTTCATAAAACAGTCTCATGCTTTTTATATTAGTTGCTGAAAAGCCTTTTAACCCGGGCAATTCTTGTTGCAATTTATCTGAGATTATCTCTATAGCTCCTTTTCCCCAGTTTTTATTTCTTGTATTAATGGAAACATACTCGCCTATAGTGAAATATAGTTGCAATAACTCTTTGTTTGCGAGAGAAGCAGCCCTATAACGACTTTTCAGTATCGCTTCTTTAATCGATTGTATAGCTTGTGAATAATTGCTGATATTCATAATTCTCCTTTACCCGTTTTCCATTCCAGTCCCGACTCTCTCCTCTATATAATCGAGGTATATCCTATTCAAATCCTCGCTTTCTAGCTCTTCTCACGTTCTGATCATCACCAGTTGTCCACCTTTCATTATGCCTACTACATCTGCCATTTCTTTGGCTCTGAAAATGTCGTGTGTGGACATAAAGATAGTCTTTCCTTCATCTCGTAGTTTGTAAAGTAACATCTGGAAGTCATAAGCTGCTTTTGGGTCGAGACCGCTAAAAGGTTCATCAAGTAAAAAGAGAGGTGTGTCCTTTACTAGTGCGATAGCGATACCAACTTTCTGTCTCATACCTTTTGAGTATTTAGCGATGTTTTTGTGGATAAATTCATCTTGCAGACCGACATCGCGGAGGACTTGTTCTAGTGCAGCTTTTATATCGACACTGCGGTCTTGTTTCTTCCCTGAAATATCATAAAAGAATTTCAGATTTTGATAACCTGTGAAATTGTCATATAACATAACATTTTCAGATAGATAGGCTAATTTGCTTCTTAGTAATAGTGAGTTTTCTTTTAGTGAAATATTCTCAACCACTACATCACCTTCACTAGGTGGAATAAAACCACAAATAATATTAATAGTAGTTGATTTCCCAGCACCATTTGCACCGAGTAAAGCGAAGATCTTTCCTTGCTCAATATCCAGACATAAATTGTCTAAGGCAAGATTGCCATCTTCATAGCGTTTGCTTAGTTCTTTAATTTTTAGCATATTTTGCTCCTTTTCTTAAATTAAGAATTCAGAATTTAGAATTAAGAATTGTCAATAATGTATTTTATTATTTATCTATTCTAATTTCTAGTTAATTCATAATTCTGCATTCTTAATTCTTAATTTTCAATTTCCTTTAGTTTTCTTTATCGCTACTAAAATTGCGATAATTTCATTACAATCTTTATAAATATTATTAAATTCATTTTCATTTAAATATTTACTTTCATATAATAATTCTAACCAATAAGCAGATTCATCAGCTTCTTTTAGTGCTATCGTCAGTTTATAATAAAAATCGTCTTTAGAATATCCTCTAACTGCTTCTCGAACATTAGCCCCGATGCTTGTTCCGCTTCTTAACAATTGTTTTGAAAGAACATATTCTTTCTTTTCGGCTACCAATAATTGGTATAATTTGATAATTCTCAAAGCAAACTCTTTGCTTTTGGATAAGACTACATTATTATCTTTCATTAACACCTCTTTAATTCTTAATTCTTAATTCGTAATTCTTAATTACCTTATGTCTAATCCCTCAAATTTCATCACTGTTCCTACTACCAGCAGTAGATTTAATATCAATATCGGTAAAAGTCTCAATAATACTTTCGTTACTTTTCCGAGAGTGTCATCTGTAACTATATCTGTCACAAAGAGCAGGTTTGGATGTTCAAACAGTTTTTCTGAAAAAGCTGTTTTTCCTAAACCATAGACCATTGGCGAATCAGACTGTGCCCAACCATAAAACAGATTCATCGATTTTTCATCTCGGCTATCTTGTTCTTTCATCAGGTTTGTGATTTGGACTATCGAGCTTTTTGTTATATTTTGCATAAAATTTAAGCCATATAATCCTTTATCAAAGATAATCTCTGAAATCATTTCAAACTGGGCAAAGGGTGAAATGCTCGTAATATTCTGTATTGTTCTTGTTTGACGCATATAGTCTTCAATCTCTATTTGTGAGACTATATCTCTTTTTTCTTCGGATGAATGATATGCAGCTGCTCTGATCGGAAGATTCTCTGGTAGGTTTGAACCGTTACGCCCGTCTTCTCTTTCAGTCCAGATTTCAAATTCATCCCAAAAGGCATTTTGTCTTATCTGCCTATATTCTGTGGTTGTTTTTATAGATGATAAATGTTTACCGATGACACTCGCTGATTGTGGGACTATTATCACAAAAAACAACCAGATAAAGACTATCACTACGATAGCATTACGATAGTTTTTTGCCATAGAAATATATATTCCCAGCCAGACAAAAAACGAGGCAAAAGGTATAGAAAGTAATAGTATCAGTAGGAATTTAAGCATATATATCACAGACCATGTCCCTGTCAATGCAAAGAATAATATCATTGATACCAGAGCAGGCGGGACGATAATGATGTGATATAACAACATATAACTAAGATATTTTACCCAGAGTATTTTCTGTCTTTTAAAACCATAAACGGACATGAGTCTCAGTGTGCCGGCTCTTTTTTCGCTAGAAATAGCCTCAAAACTCATAACTAACATGATAAACCCTGACAGTATTCCTAATATAAAAAACCAATTCAGACGAAAAACTTCATTCCTCGTTTGACCAAATTTTCTTAAAGTAGGGTAGTAAAAAATCACTCTACTATTTATTTGGTCTGGATATGTAGGGTAATTACTAAATAAAATAGCGGGTGAGGGTTGGTTTATTATATTTAAAAAGCGAGCATTGATTAAATTATCTAATTTCATAGAAGATTCGTTAGCTATACGGTCATTATGTTGGCTTAAACTCGTTTGAAATTCTTCATTATGAGTCTGATAAGTAACAGCACTGCTAATAGCCGATAATATAAACAAAACGACCAGTATCAGAAAGAATATCTGAAATTTAAGGTCTTTGAGCATTAGTTTTAGGTCCTTTGTTAGTAAAATGGAAAATGGAGAATGGATAATGGAAAATGATTTTTTCATTGTTGTTTACTCCTTTTTATTTTAACGGATAATGGAAAATGTTTACTTTTCATTTATCTTTGTTCCTTTGTTAACTACGAGTTTCATTTTTGTTGTCCTTACTATTGCTGTCAGAATCTTTTTTATTTCTCGACAGTCTTTTAAAATACTATTTCCAATCTCTATTGGCAAAAAATTTGTCTTAATCAACAAAATTAACCAATATTCTGTTTCTGATACTTCTTTCAATGCAATACACATCTTTGCATGAAAATCTTTTTTTGTTTGCGCTTCATTTGCTTCATGAACATTTGCTCCAATACTTGTTCCACTTCTTAAAACCTGTCTTGACATATCAAATTCTTTTTTCTCATATTTTAAATACTTAAACATTGTTACTATTCTTACAGAAAAATCCATTGTTTTGTCCATTATAACATTGTCTTTTGCTTTATATTCTTTATATTCCATTAATATCTCCCAATATATTATCCATTATCCATTCTCCATTTTCCATTACCTTACATCATAGCCCAAAAACCTCACCCACGTCATCACCCATAATACCAGAATACTCACCACAAACACCACAATATACTGGAAAATCCTATTAAATATCTCGCCAAAGCTATACACTGGTTGTTCGTATCTACGAAAGACGGGCATTTCCATTTTGTATCTGGTGGCTTTTTCTATTATCTCATAGACATATTCACCCAAACTTTCATAATCTCCTGCAAATTGTTCAACTAAATCATCCCATTCAAATATATTATATTCTGGTAGGATATATCCATTAAATCTATAATCAAACAGCCAGCCTTCATTTATCCCTATGTTTACTAGTTCGTTTCGGATTTCTCTGGCTGAATGTAAAAATTTAAGATAATCATCACGAGAATTACCAGTGATTTTCATACTTAGATTATTAAAAAGCACTATCGGATTATAGAAAAACACCCAGTTTCGCACGTTTTCTATACTTATAAATTTTCTGAGGACTTCATCTCTTGCCTGTTCTATTTCAAAGGTAAGAGGATAACTATTTTCATACATATACTGGAGTAATAAATCACGACGTTCCATCGTATCTTTAAAAGCAAATACCCAGCTATTATAAAAGCCTTCACCTGAAAACTGGATAAAATTACCACCTTGATATGGATTAACCAACCATTCGATTCTATATTGCTCATACACTTTATCATCTAAGATTCTATTTAATTGATTTATCTGGTCATTATATAGCTTTGGAGAAAAGATATAGTCCCAGCTTATCGGCAACACTATACTCAACAATATCCAGATGAGCAGTGAATAAACCAACGACCTGTTTGGATTTGTGGTGCAGCATGAGATGAATATACCAAGCAGACTGAAAAAGAGGATAAAGAGCATCACTAAAAACCAGTAGAAGAACGCACTTAGAAAGAAATTAACAGTAAGTAGATTCGCATAAATAAACATGAGAGAAACAAGGCTTAATAAATATGGCAGGGTAAAAGTAAAAGCTACAAATAAAAAGACACCCAGCATTTTTTTCAGGATAAAGCTTTGTCTTTTGAGAGGATAGGTCATCATAATACGTAGAGTGCCTACTCGTTTTTCGCCATTTATACTATCATAAGATATAAGTAAAATAAACAAAGGCAAGAAGAAAGCAATTAGAAAAGTGATGTCCAGTTGGGTATTTTCTATATAAAATCTATTATCTTCTTCATTTAGCGAAGATGAGTAATTTATAGGTTCATAATACTGTATATCTAAAACACGTGTTATTCTAAAACCTTCGTTGTAAATAGAAAAGATGATAGGTTGTTGTATAGCTCTGGGATTAAGGAAACTGTAATTGTCAGCCTTTTGCATATCTTCTTCATTTTGTCTGACATCATCGATATATTGATTCAACTGTTTTTGATAATCAATGATACGAACTACAAATATCGACACAAATAACAAAAGAAACATAACAACAGTAGTATAAACCCTTTTGCTTTTCAGCAGGTTTAAAATTTCATGTTTTAAGAGAGTTTTTAGCATTAATTTCTCCTTTATTCCTTATAAATATCCCAGAGGGATTAACTTTTAATAGAAACCATTTTCATACCCGATTTCCCACCCTGACGGGGTGGGTCTTTGTCATCTAAAAATTTCAAAAGATAACCCCTTTGGGGTATGGTCTCCGTGGTGAACACAATTGGCTATTAAAAGATAACATCTTCGATGTATTTCTAAGGTAATTTTTATTTAATTTCAAAAAATCATTCATATTTCTCAATTTTTAGATATCTTTATTATAAACACTATTGCTCCTATTATTACTGCGAGGCTTAGGACTACTGATAATAGTATCACGAATACATTTGTTTTTTTAACTACTTCGGCTCTAAATTCTATTTCTGAGGTTTGTAGATTTCTGTTTACGCTGTTACCTATCATTCTATATCGGATTTGATATATACCGGGCAGAACATTTTGAGGCATTTTTATTTTTATTTCTATAGGGATTCTTTCGTTGGGATTGAGGATTTCTATTCTTTGAGGGTTGATTTCGTATTCCCAGTTGGCAGGTAAAAAGATTTCAGCTGACACATTTGTAATAGGTCTCATACCTTCATTTTCGAGGCGTATTTGCGAAAAGACTATTTCAGAGGTATCATCACCTTTCCAGTAGAGATTATTAACTATTAGCCGCATACTAACTCTACCAGTGGGAACTATTTGTAATTCTGAGATACCTGATATTTCATTTTGAGCATTTTTCAGGAGCAGATTAAATTCTATAGGTTTATCAAATTCTATATTATTTCCGATACGTTCTGGAACTCGGACACGCAATCCATAAGTCTGTCTGGTTTCAGCTGGAGAAAAGACAAGTCTCGACATGGTCACGTTTGATTGAGTAGAGAAAACATCCCAAGTGAATATCTCTGGCAGTCCTTGCATATCAACGGTAAAACTTTGTCTGGTATCACCGAAATATTCCATTGATAGTCGGAAAGTCGCCATTTGTCCTGTTTCTATTTCTTGGGCATAAATATCTGGGATTATGGTAATTAGGTTACTATCTTGTCTGCGAGTGAAATAAACATGCTTTTCAGCTATTCTATCGCCGTAATTCGTTGATATGATAGCATTTTCTACATCTTTCAGCAGTCTAAAACGAATAGAGTATTCTTCATCAAAATTAAGTCTATTAATGTGGTATTCATAAGGCTGCGAGATAATAGTTCGGTTTGTATCTTGTATAGAGACATATAGATTATACATGCCAGTAATAGAGAGCCGAGCTCCTGATATATCTTCCATTAAATCTTCTTCGATTCCATAATTTCCACCAGAAGTATTTTTAATGATCAGTTCTACAAATACCTCTCCGTTTATATCAGTGATTTTATCAGCCTGAATTACATTAATATAAGGATTGTCAAATATAACACTAAGCATATACTGGTCATAATTTAGTCTATCTGTCTTATATTGCAGTTCATACATCAAATATTCATCTCGAGAAATAAAATCCTGTTCAAACAATCCTTTAGCATCTTGCCATTGTTTTTCTGAATACTCTAAACGTATTTTAGCCTTTTCTAAAGCAATAATCCGAAACCTTTCATCGTTTGGATTGTATTCCTGATAAGTAATACCTACTAAATAGGTAATTAAACAGCAGTAAACTATAGTTAATATTAGTTTGTTTATTTTCATCTTAATCCTTCCTTATAGTAAATTATATATGCAATTTCTGTTCCAGTTTTTGAAATAAACCATAAACCTTTGAAATTAAACTATATAATTTATTCTTTAATTTATTATCTATATTTTTTATATCAAAATTACATAATGACTATATCAATTTGATATAGGTTTCTTTTAACACTGAGGAAATGGAAAATGGAAAGTGGATAATGGAAAATGTGGATTGCTTCGTGCCTCGCATAGACTATTTCGCTGATTTTCCATTCTCCATTTTCCACTTTCCATTCTATTACTCCCCCTATTTATTATAGTTGGACAAAAAACACAAATTTTGGACACGGTATATTGAGCCTTGCTTATCCCTTGCTTGTCCCTTGCTTGATTTTTTTTTATTTTTTTTAACACAGAGAAAAAAAGAGAATACAGAGGACACAGAGAATGAATTAAGAATTATCATATTGTAGGGGTAAGCCTTTTAAATCGGGTAACAGCAAAGGTTACCCCTACGATAATTATTCATTTACGGAACATTTTCCATTCTCCATTATCCATTCTCCATTTCCCACTATTCACTCCGGCAATGCATCACAAAACATTATCGAATTAATAGTATAACTCTGATTCTCAGTTATATATGATAAAACCTCATTTTCTAATAGTTGTTTCAATATATGTCCTCTTGTATTATTATCTGAAAAGACATTTTGACACATCTCTTTACATAGTTTATGGTTATGAGCAGGGTGGTCTTTTTTCTTTAGTTGATACATTTCTTCATCGAACTGTTTACTGATCTCTATCAATTCTTTAGGCATTTCAGGTAACATATTAATAAAATCATCGTGTGATATATTTGTAATGGCTTGATTTACATAGTCAGTATTATCTTTAATTATGAGGTATCGTTTATCATACAGGGACTTAAATTTGTCGATAGTAGTAGTATCTTTTTTAAGTTTGCCTGTGATAAAGTCATATAAATTCTTATAATCTTCATAAAAAGTTCCTGAATAATCATTTCTGACGCTATATGGTTGTCCATTTTCCCAGATAATTATAGGTCGTTCATCTGCGGTATCGGAAGCAGTTAAATCACCACTGCAATAGTATTCCCACTGATTAAAGCTCAATTGATAGTCACTACGCACCCAGCCGA
>Ga0099364_10008400_pt1 | contig 14541 bp, 10 predicted proteins | sample TergutTh196P3_FD_73070 | JGI IMG/M metagenome (GOLD analysis project Ga0099364, IMG submission 73070) | Microcerotermes parvus P3 segment gut microbial communities from Pointe-Noire, Republic of the Congo - Th196 P3 | ecosystem: Host-associated > Arthropoda: Insects > Digestive system > Gut ... | reverse complement strand
TGGTATACGGTAGGCCGCAAGCCTTTTGAATAGTCAACGCCCGACCGCTTGCGCTATGGGGGAAACGCAGCGGTACTAAGGCCGCAAAGGACGCGGCCAAGTGCCGGCGTTTCCCACATTCGGCTTATGACTATTCAACGGCTTGCTCATTCCACCTCTAGCCTTAACACTTTCGCCTCACTCCCACTAAGTGCTGCGCTGCGCGGATCGGGGGCGTGGGTGCCGACGTGGACTGTGGCTGCGCCGCCGGATATATGGAAAATGCCGTTTTCGTCATACAGGCCGAAGGCTGCTTGGGGCAGGTGCAGGGTCAGGGCTTTTTCTTCGCCGGGCTGCAGATATGCCTTGGTAAAACCTTTCAGTTGGGCGTTGGGGCTGTTTTCTTTGCATATTTTTACATAGACTTGCAAGCTACAGGCCCCGGCCATCTTGCCGGTGTTTTTCAGGGTGGCGCTTATGTCTATCCCCGCTGCTCCCACGGTTTCTGCGGAAGCTCCCACTTTATCGACGCTAAAATCCGTATAGGACAGGCCAAAGCCGAAGGGATAGAGGGCATCGTTTTTCATATAGCGGTAGGTCCGGCCCTTCATATCATAGTCGGTAAACGGCGGCAACTCTTCCGCGCTTTTATAGAAGGTGACCGGGAGTTTGCCCTCGGGGTTATGTCCGCCAAAGAGGATTTGGGCGATGGCCTTACCGCCCTGCGCCCCGGGGTAAAAGGCCTGCACGATGCCCGCAAAGTGTTCATCGGCAAAATTCACCGCCAGGGCGGAGCCGGACAGCAGTACCAAGACTGCCGGCTTGCCGCTTTTATGTATTTCCCGCAGCAGGGCGTCCTGCAGGCCGGGCAGGTCGAGGTTGGGCTTATCGCCGCTGCCGTATTCATTGCCGGTGTCGCCTTCCTCGCCCTCCAGGGTGGCATCCAGGCCCATGCAGGCGACGACAACGTCGCTCAAGCGGCAAATCTCCTTGACCTCGGAGATACGGTCGTTTTCCTCACCCAGGCCGCCGCTTTTCTTCTTATATAAATGGCAGCCCTCGGAATAGAGGACGCGGACATCCTCGCCGACATAATCCTGTATGCCTTCCAAAACCGTGACATAGCGGGCGGCCGTGCCCTCGTAGTTGCCGACCAGGGCGGCGCGGCTGTTGGCGTTGGGGCCAATCACGCCGATGGTATTTATCTTTCCAGTATTAAGCGGCAAACTGCCGTCGTTTTTCAGCAGGACAATACTTTTCAGGGCAGCCTGTAGGTTCAGCTCGCGCATGGCGGCGGAATCCACCACCGTGTAGGGGATGGCGTCGTAGGGATTATCGCCTTTTTCATCAAAGACGCCCAGCTTCATCCGCGTGGTAAAGAGGTTTACGAGTGCTTCGTCCAGGCGCGATTCCGCGACCAGGCCCTGCTCCACCGCCTCTTTCAGATAATAAAAGAGATTGCCGCAGTTTAGGTCACAGCCATTGTTCATCGCCATTGCCACCGACTCGACGGGGCTGTTTGTCACCATATGGCCCTCGTGGAAGTCCTTGATCGCCCAGCAATCGCTGACCACATGGCCGGCAAAGCCCCATTCGTCACGCAATATCTCCATTAGCAACTCGCGGTGGCCGCAGCAGGGCGCGCCGTTGGTGCGGTTATAAGCGCCCATGATGGCCTCGACTTTGGCCTCCTGTACACAGGCCTTGAAGGCCGGCAGATAGGTCTCGCGCATGTCCTGTTTCGTGGCGATGGCGTCAAAGCTGTGGCGCAAATCTTCGGGGCCGGAGTGGACGGCGTAGTGTTTGGCACAGGCGGCGGCCTTCATATAGTTCTCGTCGTCGCCCTGGAGGCCGTTTATGAAGCGCACGCCCAGGCGGCCGGACAGATAGGGGTCCTCGCCGTAGGTCTCGTGGCCGCGCCCCCAGCGGGGATCACGGAAAATGTTGACATTGGGCGACCAGAAGGTCAGGCCTTTATAGATGTCGGTATCGTCGTGGGCTTGCTGCATGTTGAACTTGGCCCGGGCTTCCGTGGAGATGGCCTCCGCCACGGTCTCGATGAAATCCTCGTCGAAGATGGCCGCCAGGGCTATCGCCTGGGGAAAGACGGTGGCCACACCGGCGCGGGCGACCCCATGCAGGGCCTCGTTCCACCAGTTGTAGGCCTTGATGCCCAGGCGCGGGATGGCCGGAGCTTTGTGCAGGGTCTGATCGACCTTTTCCTGGAGGCTCATCTGCGCGACCAACTGTTTGGCCCGCTCACGATAGGCGGTGATTTTTTCTGGGTTTTGGGTGAGTTTCATGGGGGACCTTTCTTTTACAGTGGTCATCCCGGACTTTGTCCGGGGAACCGTAGGGCGCGACGACTCGGTGCGTCTTGGAAATTCCTTTAGTAGCTGTGCAAAAATGTTGTTGACAGCGTGTTCGGATGTGGTATAATATGCTTAGCAAGACAGTCAGGAAGGTAGTTCGCACTACCCGATCCGGCGATGAAAACAGAAAAAGCCGTTAACCTCGTCAGGATTAGGACGGCTTTTTCTTATTCTTCCATTCGAGATACGCAATGATCAACAAACCAAAGTTTATCAATAACATCAGTGTTTCAAATGTCGTCATAAGCTGGCCCCCCTTTCCGTGATGCTCGGATCGGGAAGCGCGCCGCCTATCCTGACTGCCTTGCTATTGACCCGGCATTTAATACTGGGATTTATCACGCAGTAATTTTTTCGTCAGGCAAGGCGCGAGGAGGGCGCATAGCGGGGCTATGTAACCGACGAGCAACGACGCATGGCGGAAAAATTACAAGTCAGAAGTTCCAGTATTTAAGTGCCGGGGCAATAGGTCTTTGTTAATAATATCAAAACACCCTGGAAAAAGCTAGTACAAATATTGCTTATTATGCAGTAATTATTGCTCTTTGTGAAAAGTGGTGTTATAATATGGGGGATTCCCTGCGGCGCGCCGAGGTCGTCGCGCCCTACAGCCCCCTGACCCCATCCCGGACTACGCTTGGGGACCACTGCATAAAGGAGCCCAAAATGAAAATGACATTCCGCTGGTTTGGTGAGCAAAGTGACACCGTGACCCTTTCGCAAATAAAGCAAATTCCTGGCATGAGCGGCCTGATGGGTTTTTTGGACTACAAAGCCGCCGGTGCCGTCTGGGAAAAGGACGAAATAGCGGCTTATATCGGCCCGGTCCACGCTGCCGGCCTGGAATGTGAGGTCATCGAGAGCGTCAATGTCCATGAGGACATCAAGATGGGCATAGGCCGGCGCGATGAATACATAGAAAACTACAAAACCACGATCCGCCATCTGGCCGACGCCGGCGTGAAGGTGATTGTCTATAACTTCATGCCTGTCCTGGATTGGCTGAGGACCGATCTATCCCGCCCTATCCCCGAGGATGGCTCAGAAAGCCTCTACTATGACGAGGCCGAGCTTAAGGGTCTTAGCCCGTTAGAGCTGGTGCGCCGCACCGCCGCCGATGCGAAGGGCTTTTCCCTGCCCGGCTGGGAGCCGGAGCGCCTGTCAGAACTGGAATTTACCCTGAAAAACTACGAAGGCATGACGGCAGACAAGCTGCGTGATAACTACCGTTACTTTTTGGATGCCATCATCCCCGTCTGCGACGAATGTGATGTCACGATGGCTTGCCATCCCGACGACCCGGCCTGGCCCATCTTCGGCCTGCCGCGTATCGCCGGCAACATGGCCGATTTGGGGAAAATCATCGCCCTGAATGACTCGCCCCGCCACGCTTTGTGCCTCTGCAGCGGCTCGCTGGGCTCCAATCCGGAAAACGACATTCCCGCCATCATCCGCCGTTTTGGATCCATGGGGCGCATTGCCTGCCTCCACATCCGCAACGTAAAGCATCTGGGCTATCGCGTCTTTCGCGAATCCAGCCATTTATCGACAGACGGCGACTTGGATATGTACGCCATTGTAAAGGCCATGTACGACACTTGCCCTAACGCATATATCCGCCCCGACCACGGACGGATGATTTGGGGGGAGCAGGCCCGCCCCGGCTACGGACTCTATGACCGCGCGCTGGGGGCGGCGTATTTGAACGGACTGTGGGAAGCCATTTGCAAAACACCGTAGGGCGGGGGCTTGCCCCCGCCGCTTGTCAGAAGTCAAAACCGTAGGGCGGGGGCTTGCCCCCGCCGCTTATCGGGAGTCAACACCGTAGGGCGGGGGCTTGCCCCCGCCGCTTATCAGAAGTCAAAACCGTAGGGCGAGTGAAAAGTCCCAAAATGAGACTTTTCACTTCTACAACCATATAAAACATACAACACACAAGGAGGAATACAACATGCATAATTTATCTGGAAAAGTCGCCGTGATTACCGGAGCCGGCGGCATACTCTGCGGGGCCTTTGCCCGCGAACTGGCCAAGCACGGCGTGGCCGTGGCCGTCCTGGATTTGGACCTTTCGGCCGCCCAAAAAACAGTGGACGACATCGTGGGTGCGGGCGGCATAGCCCGGGCCTTTTCCTGCGACGTGCTGAGCAAGGACAGTATGCTGGCCTGCGAGGCCCAAGTATTTGCCCACTTCGGCCCCTACCACATCCTGATAAACGGCGCCGGCGGCAACAACGCAAAGGCAAACACCAGCAACGAATACTACGCCGCGGCAGACGTCGACGACCCCTCTGTATCCTCCTTCTTCGACCTGGCCCCGGAGGGCGTGGCGGCCGTGTTCTCCCTGAACTTCATCGGCTCCTTCATCCCCAGCCAAGTTTTCGCGAAACGGCTCACCACGGTGGATGGCGCCACGATCATCAATATGTCCAGCATGAGCGCCCCCTCGCCGATGACGAAGGTGCCGGCCTATAGCGCGGCAAAGGCGGCGATAGAAAACTTCACCAAATGGATGGCCGTCCACTTCGCGAACACCGGCCTTAGGGTAAACGCCATTGCCCCCGGTTTCTTCTTGACCAACCAAAATCACGACCTCTTGATAAAGCCCGACGGCTCACTCACGGAGCGCTCGGAAAAAATCATCAGCCACACACCGATGCGGCGTTTCGGTGAGGTGGACGATTTATTAGGCACATTATTATGGCTGGCCGACGATAGTTATTCCGGTTTTGTCACCGGCGCGACGATTCCTGTTGATGGGGGGTTTTCGGCGTATTCTGGGGTATGAGACAATGCATAATGCATAATTCATAATGCATAATTTAAGGATAATGTAATAAGACAGTCCCCCCGCCTTCGTCATTGCGGGCTTGACCCGCAATCTCTTGTGCATGGGGTCAATGACGTGTGTTTTCTTAGGAGTAACTGCCATGCTAAACATCAAACCCAAATCATCCTGTATGTTCGACCACCTCTCACTCGGCGAGGTAATGCTGCGGCTGGACCCCGGCGAGGGGCGGATCCGCACGGCCAGGCATTTTTCCGCCTGGGAAGGCGGCGGCGAATATAACGTCGCCCGCGGTCTGCGCAAATGCTTTGGCCTGAATACGGCGGTTGTCACTGCCCTGGCAGAAAACGAGATTGGCCGCCTGATCGAGGACATGATCTTGCAAGGCGGCGTGGATACGCGCTTCATCAAATGGCTGCCCTACGACGGCATCGGCCGTGATGTGCGCTGCGGCTTAAACTTCACCGAGCGCGGCTTCGGTATTCGCGGGGCCGTGGGCGTGTCCGATCGCGCCCACTCCGCCACGTCAAAGCTTAGGCCCGGTGACATGGACTGGGAGCATATCTTCGGCAAATGCGGGGTGCGTTGGTTCCATACCGGCGGTATATTTGCCGCCCTGTCGGAAAGCACCGCGGATGTGGCGCTGGAGGCAGTGCAGGCCGCAAAGAAATATGATACCATCGTCAGTTATGACTTAAATTACCGTCCTTCGTTGTGGAAAGCCATCGGCGGCAAGGAAAGAGCCCAGGCTGTGAATAAAAAAATCGCCCCCTATGTCGATGTGATGATAGGTAATGAAGAAGATTTTAGTGCCTGCCTCGGCCTCACGGTGGCGGGGAACAGTGCCCAACTGTCCAGCCTGGACATAGAGGGTTATAAGGACATGGTGCAACGCGCGGCGCAGGCCTACCCGAACTTCAAGCTTATCGCCACGACCCTGCGGACGGTGCGGACGGCCACGGTAAATGACTGGTCGGCCATCTGCCTGGCGGAGGGCGAAGTATATCAGGGCATGAGCTTTGACGGACTGGAGATACTGGACCGTGTGGGCGGCGGCGATAGCTTCGCCTCCGGGCTGATATATGGCCTGTTGAGCGAAAAAGACTACGAAACGGCGCTAAACTACGGCGTCTGCCATGGCGCATTGGCCATGACCACCCCCGGCGATACCTCGATGGCCACGCTTGGCGAAGTCGAAAAACTGCTGCACGGCGGCGGGGCGCGGGTGGATAGGTAAGGGGCACATAAAAGTATTGTCATTCTGAGCGAAGCGAAGAATCTTAACGAGAGGCTAAAGATGAAAAACATCATCAACCAAATCCGTGCCATCGGCATCGTGCCGGTGATAGCCATTGCTGATGCTGACAAGGCCGTGGCGCTGGCCCAGGCCCTGGCGGCGGGGGGCTTAGCCTGCGCGGAGATTACCTTCCGCACGGCGGCAGCGGCCGAGGCCATCCGCCAAATCAAGGATAATGTGCCGGATGTGCTGGTCGGGGCGGGCACCATCCTCAGCACCGAACAGGCCGACACGGCCATGCAAGCGGGGGCACAGTTTCTCGTCAGCCCCGGTTTTAACCCCAGGGTCGTCGCTCATTGCCAGGCAAATAATTATTTTATCATACCCGGCTGCGCCACCCCCTCGGACATGGAAGCGGCGCTGGAAATGGGCCTGACGCTCGTTAAATTCTTCCCCGCCGAACAAGCGGGCGGCCTGCCCTACATAAAGGCCGTGGCCGCGCCATACACCAGCCTGGACTTTCTGCCCACCGGCGGCATCGGCCCAAAAAACCTGGCCGACTATCTCTCCTTCCCCCGCGTCGTCGCCTGCGGCGGCTCCTGGATGGCGACAAAGGACCTGATCGACGCCGGGGATTTTGCGACAATAACCCACCTCTCCCAGGAGGCAGCGGAGATTGCGGGTCGGGGTTCAAGATAATTAATACGTCATTGCGAGCCACGCATAGCGTGGCGTGGCAATCCAGCAGTAAATCGCAATGTCCAACTTATGGATTGCTTCGTCACTCCCCGCACTCCGTGCGGGTTCATTCCTCGCAATGACGAAAACATGCTACACGACAGGAGTTCCCCCATGAAAACATTTTTACACGACAACTTCCTCCTCCAAAACGACACGGCCGCCCGCCTCTACCACGAACACGCAGCGCCGCTGCCGATTTTTGATTACCATTGCCACGTCGACGCAGAAGAAATTGCCATCGACAAACGCTTTGAAAACATCACCCAGTTGTGGCTAAAGGCCGACCACTATAAATGGCGGCTCATGCGCCAAAACGGCGTACCGGAGACATACATCACCGGAACAAAAAGCAGCGACTACGACAAATTCCTCGCCTTTGCCCGCACTATCTCCCAGGCGGCGGGTAACCCCGTTCACCACTTCGCCGCCCTGGAACTAAAACGCTACTTTGGCTGCGACGTCCCCCTGACGGAAAAAAACGCCGAACAGATATGGCATAGGTGCAACGAACGCCTGGCGGATGCCGATATGTCCGTGCGCGGCATCATAAAACAGTCCAACGTCGCCTTAATCGGCACCACGGACGACCCTACGCACAACCTGGAATGGCATAAAAAACTGGCGGATGATAATAGCTTTCACACAAGAGTCGTACCCACTTTCCGTCCCGACAAGGCCATCAACATCGCCAAGGCCGGCTTTTTAGACTATATCGCCGCACTGGGGCTATCTTGCAACACACAGATTAAGTGCCTGGATGACCTATACGCCGCCCTTTCGACCCGCCTGGACCACTTTGCCCGGCACGGCTGCCTCTCGGCCGACCACGGCCTGGACTCCATCCCCTTTGCGGCGGACGCCCAAAAAAGAGCGGCAGCGATTTTCACCAAAGCCCTGAACGAAACGCCGCTCAGTACCCTGGAAGTGGAACAATACCAAAGCGCCCTGCTGTTATTCCTGGGCGCGGAATACAAAAAACGCAGTTGGGTCATGCAACTGCATTATGGCGTGCTGCGTAACGTGAATGAAAAAATGTTTGCCCGCCTGGGCCCGGACAGCGGATTCGACGCGATAGGCGGCGGCCAGGATGCCCGCAAAATCGCCGCCCTGCTAAATGAGCTGGAGCAAGCGGACAGCCTGCCCAAAACGATACTCTATTCCCTGAATCCCGCGGACAATGCCATGCTGGTTTCCATTGCCGGCTGCTTTGGTGCCGAGGGTGTTTGCGGCAGGGTCCAGCACGGCAGCGCCTGGTGGTTTAACGACACGAAGGCGGGCATGGAGGCGCAAATACAAAACCTCGCCAATCTGGGGCTGTTGTCCGGCTTTGTGGGGATGCTGACCGATTCGCGCAGCTTTTTATCCTATGTGCGCCACGAATATTTCCGCCGCATCCTCTGTAATGTGCTGGGAACATGGGTAGAAAACGGCGAATACCCCGCCGATGAAAATGCCCTTAGTACCCTGGTGACTGACATATGTTATGATAATGCGCGACAGTATTTTAAGTAGGAGCCGCAATGATAGAAATTCTCAACGGCATACGGGAAACCGTGACTTTCAAATCCGAAACCCATCTGCGTTTTTATGACAATGTTGATGTGGAAGACTATCCCTCGCATTGGCATACGCCGCTGGAAATTATCATGCCGTTGGAAAATAGCTACCAAGTCGTGTGCAATAAAATAAGCTATGACTTGCAAGTCGGCGACATCCTCATCATCGCTCCCGGCACACTCCATAACATGGAAGCGCAGAGCGGACACCGCCTGATTTTCCAAGCGGACTTCTCCCTTCTCTATGGTATCAAGGAACTGGCCGCCACCATGACGCTCATATATCCCGCCATCCACATAAACCCTGCCCTGGACGAAAAATGCCACCGTAAAATCCACGACCTCATGCTCTCGGTGGCCGATGAATACAGCAGTAGCCAACTGCTGCACGAGGCCGCCATTTATGCAAAATTGTTGGAAGTATTAGTCGAGGCCGCAAGACACTGCCGCGCCTTTTCCAATCGCGAAGACGATGGCACCAAGCGGCGTGAATACGTGGAACGGTTTTTGAAAATCTGCGACTATATCAACGAACATTTTAACGAAAACCTCAGCCTGGATGACGTCGCCAGCCTCTCCGGCTTTTCCAAATACCATTTTTCGCGCCTCTTCAAGCAATTCACCCAGGTATCTTTCTATCGCTACCTAAACCAAAAACGGATAGAACACGCCACCCGACTGCTGCTCGACAATGATTTATCCGTCACGGAAGTCGCCATTCAATGCGGCTACGGCAGCCTTTCCTCCTTCATCCGCATGTTCAAGATTATTTGCGACTGCACCCCGGGTGAGTTTAAGGCGATGTATTTGGCTAATTGAGGAACACTATGGACACCAACCAAGAAACCGCCACCCAAACTTACGTAACCCGGGCGGGAGCAAAACTCCACGCCGCTCTTTTGCACTTTGACATCCGCCCCGACAACTACATCTGCCTGGACCTAGGCTCCGCCGAGGGCGGCTTTGTGGACTGCTTGCTACAGTGGGGGGCCGGGCGCGTATACGCCGTGGACGTCGCCTACGGCATCTTCGACTGGAAACTGCGCCACGATGAACGGGTGGTTTTGCTGGAGCGGACAAACGCCCGCTACCTGGACAGTGGCAAAATCCCCGAGACCGTTGACCTCATAAGCTGCGACGTATCCTTTATCTCGCTGAAAAAAATCCTGCCCGTGGCGGCCCAATTCTTGAAAGCAAACGGACACTTCCTGTGCCTCTATAAGCCGCAGTTTGAACTGCCGCGCAAGCACACCGGCCGGCATGGCATCCCCATAAATGACGCGGTGATAAATACCGGCATCGCCGAGATGACGGCTTTTTTGGCAGACGAGTCCCTCTTTGTCCGCGCCGTATACCCCTCGCCGATAAAGGGCAAAAAAGGCAATACGGAATACTTTCTTTATGGGGATATTGCCGTGGAGGCAATCCCAGATTTGCGGTAAAAATACGTATTCACCTGATCGCGCCACTCCCTGGCATTCATAAGCTGTGCATCCAAGCGGGCACGCACCAAACCATATATCTTTTCCGGAATCTTGCCCGCAACACCCTCCCAGGCCTCTATCATCGCTTCCACTTCACGCACCCCCTCGCAGTGGGAGTCGTAGATATGCTGAATCAGCGTTTTCCCACTTTTTAGCAGATGAGTATAAGGCACCCGATGGAAAAATAGCAATAACTCTTCCGGACATGTGTCCATATTGTTATATATGGAAGCCAGCGGCTCATTATATTGACGCACATAGCCCGTGCCCGTGTCGCTCCTGTCCACCCCCACGCCCAGGTGGTCGGCGCGGTGATAGGTACCCCAGGGCGAATATTCATAGCCATCGACCGCGGGCCCGTAGTGACTGTGGGGCGTGACCATCCAGCCTATGCCCAAAGGACTGGTGTATTTTTCATATGTTTCGCGTGAAGATAGCAAGATTTTCTGCACCGTCTCCACCACTGCCGCATCGTTTGAGAGGCTGAGCCTTATCCATTCCTCGGCAATTTCTGCGGCTGATAAGGCGACCGACCAGGCCAGGCGGCCAAAGCCGTAGAGATTGGCGGCGGCCAGGTCGTTTCCGCACCAGTTTTCATCATCGCCGGTGTTGCTCACGGCGCAGATACCGGAATAGCGCATCGGATAGGCGCGCCCGGCAATGACGTCAAACACGCTGTCGCTCCCGTCGGCACAATAGGTCCTGGAATCCAGCACTTCCTTAAACATCGGGATCAGGTAGCAGACATCTATCTGCTGGCCGGTATATTCCTGGGCAATTTGCACTTCCAGCATTTGGTTGGTCTGTTTCATCGCCCCAAACAAGGGCGAGACCGGCTCGCGTATCTGAAAATCCATCGGCCCGTTTTTTATCTGCAAGATGACGTTGCTCAAATAGTCGCCGTCTGTATGGATGAAGTTATCATAGGCGGCCTTCGCCCGGTCTGTTTTTTCGTCGCGCCAATCCTGCATACAGTTATAGACAAAGCAGCGCCAGATGATCACACCGCCATGCGGGGCTATCGCGTTTGCCAGCATATTGGCCCCCTGCGCCTGGCTGCGGCCATATGTGAAGGGTCCCGGCCGCCCTTCGGAATCGGCTTTTACCAAAAATCCGCCCAGGCCCGGCAGTTGCTCATAGATAAAGGCCATCTGCGCCTTCCACCACGAGCTAACCTCCGCGTCCAGCGGATCGGCCGAGGCCAGGCCGCCCACGTCGATGGACGCGGCATAGTTTAGGGACAGATACAAACGGATGCCATATCCGGCAAATATCTCCATAAGCTTAACAAGCTTTTTCATATACAGGGGCGTTATCAGCAGACTGGCACTATCCTTCACATTCACGTTATTTATCACCACGCCGTTTATGCCCACGCTGGCAATCAGCCGCGCATAATCCACCGTGCGCTCGTCCACGATGATGTCATTGTCCTGGAAAAAGAAGGAGCGGCCGGCATATCCGCGCTCGATACTGCCGTCCATGTTGTCCCAATGATTGAGGATTCTGTTTCTGATGTCCGGGCTTTGCAAGGTCTGCCACGCTTCCTGCGGCTTTCTCATCGCTATCTGCCGCAGTATATGGAAGGCACCGTATAAGAGGCCGCTTTCGTCGGCGGCGGCCAGATAGAGGCTGCCTTCGGCCAGCCTTATGCTAAAGCCCTCCGGCGGCAGCCCATCATCGCGCAGCACCTCCAAGTTTATTCGCCCGCCCAAGAGGGCCAGGGTATTTTCCACGATGGGGTGCCCTGCGTCAAAGCCCGACAAATTCACCCGCCCCCCGCCGGAAAATGCCTCGTACACGTCCTTTAACCATAGATTTGACCATTGTTTGCTCATTATGTTCCTCCTTATTTCACCGGCAACCCCGCCGCAATATCCAACGCCTCCATAATGCAATCCACATATATGTCGATCGCGGCCTCATTCCCGCCAATATGTATCTTATCCGCGCCCAATATCTCATTTTGCGGCCCTATGGTTTCTGCCCAATCCGCCACCGCCACAAACTCATGCTCGTCCGGCAGGCCGCGGATATAGGCCGCTGTTCTGGTGGACGTCGCCTGCTCACCGGCGTTGCCATTATAGGGCGTCACAAACACCAGCCTGTGCCCGTGCTCCACTTCTTCTATTATCTTGTCGATGTATTCGAAGCTGTTTTCATTCACATTAGTACCCAGGGCGATGACCACAAAGGCCGGCAGGGCATCTTCTGCCTGGATTTCCATGATGTATTCATAACCCTGCCACATCTGCCGCGAACCCTCGGAGCTGATCACGGCGGAGTCCACCCGCTCACGCAGCGCCCGCACCGCGCCCAGCAGCACGGAATCACCCACTATCAACACGCCATCCTCGTAGGCCGGCATGTCCGCGCTGGATATGGTATCGCCCGTTCCCTCCGGCGGGATATAGGCAGATATGTCATCACCCGTGTCAAAGATGTCCAGCGCCGGATAGGCATCCGCCCAAGCGTCTTGCGCCAAGGCGTCTTGCGTGGGCGTGGCGGTGTCCGCCGTGGGTGTGGGCGCGGGCGTGGTGTCCGCCGTGGGTGTGGGCAGGGCCAAGCTGCCATCATCCGCCAAGATAGCACTGTCCCTCAGGGGAGCCGTGTAATATATCGCGTCCACATCATGCAACATATAGGAAACATATAGGTTGGTCTCCAGCTCACTCGTCCGCGGCGCGTGCCATATCACGATGGCGCTAAGCAGCGAAAGCGCGGCCGCCAGTATCAGTATGATCACCCGCGACAAGAGCGGATGCGTCTGCTTCTCTTTGGGCACTCCCGTGGACAGCACTATGGACATGTCCGCCTTTTTTTCACCATCCATTCTCAGGCCGGGCCAGATCCAGTAGCTAAAGACCGCGGCCATGGCGAGGGAGCCCAAAAAGGCCGCCCCTGCCGCGGCGATATTGCCGGGGATGACGTCCAGATTGGAAAATATTATGTATAGGGGCCAATGAAAGAGGTATATGCCAAAGCTCATCGCGGCCATGAAGACAAGGAGTTTGGGCTCCTTTACCCGCTCATCCGTATAGGCATGGACCAGCCTGAGCAGCAGTATCAGCGCCACCGTGGCCACCGACGCCGCCAAAATACCATAACGATATGTGTCCGGGGCCGTGTAGTTTATCCGCAGGGCCATATACACCAGGCCGGCAATCAGCACTATCACCGCCACAATGATGAGGACGCGCAGCACTATGTTGGACAAGCGCTCCTTCAGGCCAAAATACACGTCCATGCCCGTGAGCGCACCGCTCGCCGCCCCGATGAAGAAGGGAAAGGCGCGGGATAACAGGCCCATGTAGGCCGCCGCCGGGTCCGTGGGACTTTGCGCGTATAAGCCCTGCATATGCAGATAAGCAATAATGGCCAAGGCGACGGCCACGACGCTGATTGCCGCCTTTTTTAGCCCCTCACTGCCTATGGGCAAGAGCGAAAGCAGCAACAAAAACAGCGCCCAGATGATGAACACCTGCATTTCCAGCGCCAAAAACCATGTGTGTACAAGCAAATGCGGCAGCAGGGCGGCCTCATATGAGCCGCCGCTAAAAATTTCATAGTAGTTGGTGACAAAGGACAGGGCGGCGGCCGTCTGCCGAGAAATACCCGCCGTAAAATCCGCCGGAATCAACAGACTTAGCGGTAAAATACAGATAATCATCCAAAACAGGGGCGGGAACAAACGCAAGAAACGGCCTTTGATAAATTCAACAAAGTCAAAGCCGTCGCCATAATATATTTTATCTGCCAGCTTGGCCGTGATAAGAAACCCGGACAAGGTCAGAAATACATCCACACCGATAAACGCTCCGGGTAGAACATCCTTGAAAAAATGATAGGCCAGTACCAGGCATATGCCCACAATTCTTATAATACTCAGCCATCTGATTTTGTCTGTCATATCTGTCTGTAACCTATCTTGGGTACATATATATCTCAGCGTGGGATTGGTACCCCAACCTTTATGATAGGGTATCAATCCCCCGCTGAGATGAGCCTCCGGCGGATCGCAGAGCGGCGCACATGAAATATGTCAGCAGAGCTGACGCGCCGCTCGCGCCGGGAACACCTAGCGGCGTTCCCGATTGAATTTTTACCCTGCCCCGATTATAACATATCCTGAATGTGTGAGCCAAGTAGATATGGCCCTGTCGGTACTATCTTGCGCTGATGAGTCAATTTTTTAGCAATAACTACTAGTCGTATAGCAATAATTATGTTGCCCCATATGCACTTTTTTGATATAATTTGGACTAATAACATTGTTGGCATACCCATCCAGCGCGAAAAGCGCCATATGCGTTTTCATACGCTTGGGTATGTTGCACCAATTCTAAGGGAGGTATTTATGAAGTTTACGAAAATCATTGCACTG
>Ga0099364_10008399_pt1 | contig 14542 bp, 12 predicted proteins | sample TergutTh196P3_FD_73070 | JGI IMG/M metagenome (GOLD analysis project Ga0099364, IMG submission 73070) | Microcerotermes parvus P3 segment gut microbial communities from Pointe-Noire, Republic of the Congo - Th196 P3 | ecosystem: Host-associated > Arthropoda: Insects > Digestive system > Gut ... | reverse complement strand
CTAATCCGTGTATAACAGCAAGTTTATCGGAAGACATAGCCACCATATTGTTGTTGCTTTCGTAATACAGCGCATCGCATTTGAGGGTAACATTTTGGTCTTTGTCTTTTTCGGATAAATCGTACAAAGAGCCCCAAGTTCCTAAATCAGACCAACCAAAATCAGCGCATAGCACATACACGTTAGAAGCTTTTTCCAACACGCCATAGTCAATAGAAATATTACGGCAAGAGGGATAAATGCTGTTGATAAACTCTTGTTCTTTTTCTGTTCCGTACACGTCTTTGCCTTCTTTAAACTTACTCGACACATCGGGCAAAAACTCATCAAAAGATTTTTGAATGCTATTTAAACTCCACAAAAATATACCGGAATTCCAAAAGAATTCGCCACTTTCGACAAAAACTTTTGCTAATTCTAAATTTGGTTTTTCGGTAAACGTTTTTACTTTTCGCAAATTATCGCTGCCTTCTTCCACTTGAATATAGCCGTATCCTGTTTCGGGACGCGAAGGTTTGATACCAAGCGTCAGCAACGCATCTTCTTTGGAGATAAAATCCAATCCTTTTTTAATTGTATCTAAAAAATCGTTTTCCTTTAATATCAAATGGTCAGAAGGTGCCACAATAATATTCGCTTTGTCTGTAATCGCCGCAATTTTATTAACTGCATAGTCTATACAAGGCGCTGTATTTCTGCGCATTGGTTCCAACAACACTTGCGAAGTCGTTATTTCGGGCAACTGTTCGAGAATTAAATCGCGGTACAAAATATTAGATACAATATATATGTTTTCGGCAGGTACAACAGTGCGAAAACGATTGAATGTCATTTGCAACAACGAATTTCCTGTTCCAAAGAAATCGAGGAATTGCTTCGGCTTTTTATTTCGGCTAAAGGGCCAAAAACGGCTTCCTATTCCGCCCGCCATTATGATGCAATAATTGTCTTTCATACGTATTTTTTAGATTAATTTTTCAGCTTTTGTTTAGAACACTAAAATACTGCTTTTGTTTAACAATAACGAATTTTTTCAAAGAAAAATATATTCGACGTAAAAAAATCAGCAAAACGTTTGTAGTTATTACATTTTTCCTTACTTTTGCACCCACAAACGCCCAGATGGCGGAATTGGTAGACGCGCTGGTCTCAAACACCAGTGGATTCACTTCCATGCCGGTTCGATCCCGGCTCTGGGTACAAAAGCGGAGAAAATTTTAAGGTTTTCTTCGCTTTTTGTTTTTGATTTTACGCCAAATTCAATACATAATGCACATTTCGTCCTCTTCCTTGCTCAATTAATGCACCAATTTCTGACAGATGTTGTAAATCGCGTGTGGCGGTTGCTTTCGAGATTTTGTTGATTGACAGGTGTTTTCTTGCGGTCACTCCGCCTGTAAAGCCTTCTGTTCCGGCATCAAACATTTTGTTTATCGCTTTTTGTTGACGCTCGTTTAATTCATCTTTGAAGCGGTCGAAAAATTTTGCTTTTTGCAACGAGAAACGTACCATTTCAATTGCTTCTGTTTGCGCTTGTTTTATCACATTGGAAAAATAAATAATCCAATCAGTTATTTCCAATGTGTTTTGTGCATTTTTTAGTTCTACGTAATATTGTTTTTTGCTTTGTTCTATTACGCTCGACAGGCTCAACAAAACGGGTTTTCCGAGCGATTGTGCCAAGCATTTTTCGGCTATTGCTCTTCCGATACGACCGTTTCCGTCTTCAAAAGGGTGTATGCTCTCGAAATACAAATGCGAAATGGCGGTTTTTATCAAAACATCGGATTTTTCGGTGATTTCAAACGAATTATACCATTTTACAAACTGTTTCATCTCGGCAGGTATACGATAAGAGGGCGGTGCTTCGTAATGCACAATTTCTCTGCCCATTACTCCCGAAACTACTTGCATCGGCTCATCACCTGTACGCCATTTGCCTGCTTTTATAGTTTTTGAACCTTCAAAAAGCAATTTGTGCCATTGTTTGATTTCTGTTTCGGTTAGTTTTTTGGAATATGAACCACGCACGGCAAACATTAAGTTTGATACTGAAACGGCTCGCTTGTCTTTTACTGTTTCGGTCTTGGGATTTAAACTCAATCGATTTTTAATCGACAACATCAAATCTTGTCGACTGATAAATTCGCCCTCGATTTCAGATGTTTTACTTGCCTCCGCAATCATAAAGCGAATGATTTCTTCTTGTTGTTCGCCAGTGCTTAAATCAAGCAAAACACTATCTATTTCTATTGTCTTTTCAAAAAAAACATCTGCAATTTCGCTTATTTTTTCGCTGTTGTAAGTGAAATTTGCCCAGTCTTTATGTTGCCAATTGTACATCATTTTGAGTCGAATAATTAAAATAATCGGCTCAAAGATACAAATATGAGCCAAAAAAATAGACTATTCGGCTCAAAATTATAGGTTTTGTTTCACAAAGTTCTCTATATTCTTATGATTCACGCAAATAAAAACTCATGATTTTGCCTTGCGCAATCCTTTTATCAATTTAAAAATACAATCCTCAAACTCCAAATCATTAGAGCTTTCATTTTCTATAAATTGACTAAAATCTATTGAGTTTAAACTACGGAGTTCTTCTATATTTTTCCAATATTCATCTTGAACATCCTTAGGTCTTATAACATCTTTAGTTATTTCAAAAAGAAAATTATCTATATGTATTGGAAACAAAACATCTTCCCATATTTTTCTTGTTTTTGCCGTCTTTGAGTAAGTTCATATAGGAAAATGATAAAATATCTTGTTGCAATAACTTTTATTAATAGGATCGCTATTAATCCATTTTATAAAATCATCAGTGTTTGAAATTTTCATTATTTTATGTGTTTTTCATTTATTTATTTTTCCAACCATTCTTTGATATAAAGACAAAGATAAAAGATTATTTTTCAATCAAATTCATTCCTTTGATAATTAATTCGCAAAAAAAACCTACCTTTGCAAAAATTTCCCAACGGGACGTGTGCTTGACCACCACGTAAAAAACAAGATTATGAAAAACAATATCTCCATTTCGTTCTTTCTGTTGAGCATTCTTTTTTGTGTTTGCTTAATTATTTCCAACATTTTAGCATTTAAACTTATTCAGATTGGTCCATTTACCGCTACGGCAGGATTGCTGATTTTTCCCATTTCATACATTATCAACGATGTGATAACCGAAGTTTGGGGATTCAGAAAAGCAAAACTTTTGATTTGGTGCGGCTTCGGAATGAATTTTCTGGCGATAATTTTCTTTCAATTAGCTATTTACATTCCGTCTGCTTCTTTTTGGGAACATCAAGATGCTTTTGCTACTGTGCTGGGAAGTACGCCACGCATCGCGTTGGCAAGTCTGATGGCGTTTCTCACTGGCAGTTTTATCAATGCCTACATTATGAGCAAAATGAAAATTGCGTCGAAAGGCAAAAATTTTTCATTGCGCGCCATTGTGTCCACTTTGTTCGGTGAAATGGCAGATTCTTTTGTATTTTTGACTATTTTCTTGCTGTTTGTCGTTCCTTTCGAGCAGATAATGTTGATGGTTATGTTTCAAACTGTCGCCAAATCGGCTTACGAAATTATGATATTGCCCGTTACGGTAAGAGTGGTAAAAAAGATAAAAAAATTCGAAAAAACCGATGTTTTTGACGATAATATAAAGTACAATATTTTTTCGATGAAAGATGTTTAGTTAATTCAAGATTTAAAATTATCATTGTTTTTGAAATCTTGTATTTTGAATCTTAAATCTTAAATTCTATGGCAGTAGTATTATTATCCGGCGGACAAGACTCAACCACTTGTCTTTATTGGGCAAAAAAACGCTTTGAAAAAGTGTATGCCATTGCTTTTCGTTATGGACAGAGACACGAGCAAGAAATAGAAATTGCCGAAAAACTTGCCAAACAAGCCAATGTTCCGTTTGCAGTAATTGATATTGACACACTTCAACACTTAACACATAATTCGCTGACCGACAAAACTATTCCGATAGACGAAGAAAAACCTGCTAACGCGTTGCCGAACACATTTGTTCCCGGGCGAAATATGATTTTCTTGAATTATGCAGCCGTTTATGCTTATTCGCTCGGCGTGCGCGATTTGGTTATCGGCGTTTCGCAAGCAGATTACAGCGGTTATCCCGATTGCCGAAACACGTTTATAAAGTCAATGAACGTGTCGTTGAATCTGGCGATGGATTATGAATTTGAAATTCACACGCCATTGATGTTTCTTGATAAAGAAAACGTGTGGAAATTATCCGATGAATTGGGCGTTTTTGACATTATAAAAAATGAAACATTGACCTGTTACAAAGGAATTCCGGCTGAAGGCTGCGGGAAATGCCCTGCGTGCAAATTGCGTGCGAATGGATTAAGTAAATATTTAGAGAATCTGAACACAGAACACACGGAATAAACAGACTATCACCATTCCGTGTTATTCCGTAAAATCAGTGTATTCCGTGTGCTTAAAACAAAAAAAATGTAATATGAACGAATTAAATTTATTAGGCAAACAAACCGAATATCCAACCCAATACAATCCAGCCATATTGGAGTCATTTGAGAACAAGCACCCCGAAAATGATTATTGGGTAAAATTCAACTGTCCCGAATTTACGAGCCTTTGCCCGATTACGGGGCAACCCGATTTTGCGGCAATATACATCAGTTATATTCCCGATATTCAAATGGTGGAAAGCAAAAGCCTTAAACTGTATTTGTTTAGTTTCCGCAATCACGGCGATTTTCACGAAAATTGCGTCAATGTCATTATGAAAGACCTTATTCGTTTAATGAATCCGAAGTATATTGAAGTTTGGGGAAAATTCACACCGCGCGGCGGCATCAGCATCGATCCGTATTGTAATTACGGAAAACCGAATACAAAATACGAAAAAATCGCGGAACACAGAATGATGAATCACGATATGGCGCCCGAAAAAATTGATAATAGATAAGAATTAAAACAACTTCTCTGATTCTTTTCTCCGCTGTACTCTATTTGCATTTTCCTGCATGTACGTTTCCAGCGATTCAATGTTTTCTTTTCGTGTGAAAAGCATTTTTACTTGAAAGTAATTTTCGGGGTCAACCACTCTTGTGTAGGCAGATTTGGAAAAATTCAACCGTAATTCTTCAGTTCTATAAAGTTTTGCTAACTGCACAACATAAGCCGTTGTAAACAAATTTCTACGAAGTCCTGCCGTTCCGATAGAATCTCGCACTTGCTCTGTTACTGCTCGGCTCATTTCATTGCTGAGGTCTTGTAATTCCAACGGTTGTATCATCAGATTCCGTTGTTGAGCAGCGGTATTCGTCTGCCCTTTAGCTTTCATATCTTCTATCCGCGTTTTTAAGTCGAACGACGACGAGCTGTGCTGAACATCTTCGAGCGCTGAAATTTCCAAACTGCCGTCGTCATTTACAATGGCTTGTACACGCGATGCAGGCGGTATTTCTATTTGTCCCTCAAAAATAGTTTGGACACCGCTAGTTGTTCGCTGCATTATTCGCAAATAATATTCGCCGCCTTCGAGCGAACGCACATTATAAGCACGCTGAAACCTTCCGCCTTCATCGTTCGCAAATACTGCAGAAAATAGGGAATTATCCCACATTCTTATTTGTAACGACGAGGGTTCGTTTTGCGCCTGTGTAACAGCATATAAAGTTATAAAGAAAAATAAAATAATTTTTCTCATACAAACATTTCGTTTTTCAGGGTACAATATTACGATAAAATCGGTTATAAATCAACAAAAAAAGCAATATCTTTTAAACACGAAGACGCAAAGGCACAAAGACACGAAGTTTATTGATAAAAACTTTCCGGCTTTGTGACTTCGTGTTCACAAAAACAAAACATAATAATATTTTTTTAAATTTACTTATGTATCTTTGTCAGTTATTCAATTATTCAATCTATGTCGGAACAAAAATACATCACTATAAAAGGCGCTCGCGTGCATAACCTCAAAAATATTGATGTAAAAATACCGCGCAATAAACTCGTTGTGATTACCGGACTTTCGGGTTCCGGAAAATCGTCGTTGGCTTTCGACACGCTGTATGCCGAAGGACAACGCCGTTATGTCGAGAGTCTTTCGGCTTATGCTCGTCAGTTTTTGGGCAGAATGAGCAAACCCGAAGTCGATTACATCAAAGGAATTCCGCCTGCCATTGCCATCGAGCAAAAAGTAAACACACGTAATCCACGTTCTACGGTCGGCACTTCGACCGAAATTTACGAATATATCCGCTTGCTTTTTACGCGCGTGGGCAGAACTTTTTCGCCCATCAGCGGAAAAGAGGTGAAAAAACACCAAGCGAAAGACGTGATTGATTATTTGCTGTCGCTTCCCGAAAACACAAAATTTGCCATTTTATCGTCTTTTTCTTCAAAAGAAGATAGAACTCTTTTACAACAATTAGACATTTTCAATAAACAAGGGTTTAACCGCTTGGAAATAAACGACGAATCGGTCAGAATTCAAGATGTGTTGCAAAAACCGGAAATGCTCGACGGTGTAAAAGAAAACCATTTATTATTGATGATTGACCGACTTGCCGTTCAGCCGAGCGACAGCGATTTTGTAAGTCGCGCGACCGATTCTGTCGAAACCGCTTTTTTTGAAGGAAATGGTGAATGTATTATCAAAATTTTTCAAGAAGAAAAACCGATTATCAAACATTTCTCGAAAAAATTTGAGGCGGACGGCATCACTTTCGAGGAGCCTTCGGAATATACATTTAGTTTCAATAATCCGGTCGGTGCTTGCCCAATGTGCGAAGGTTTCGGCAATGTTATCGGCATCGACCCCGATTTGGTTATTCCCAACAAAGCGTTGTCGATTTACGACGATGCGGTTGCTTGTTGGAAAGGCGAAACAATGAGCGAATGGAAGAAAAAGCTAATTTTCAATGCCGAAAAATTCAATTTTCCCGTTCACAAACCTTTTTATCAACTTTCCGATGCAGAAAAATCATTGCTTTGGACAGGCAATAAATATTTCGGCGGACTGAACGATTTTTTCAAGTTTTTGGAAGAGAATCAATACAAAATTCAGTATCGGGTAATGCTTTCTCGCTATCGAGGAAAAACTGTTTGCCCCGAATGTAATGGCAGTCGATTGCGGAAACAAGCGCAGTATGTAAAAATCGGTGGAAAATCCATTCCCGAATTAGTGTTGATACCCGTTTCCGAACTTAAAAACTTTTTTCAAAATTTAAAACTCAACGAACACGAATTGATTATCGCTAACAGATTATTGGTCGAAATTCATAAACGGATTCAATTTTTACTTGATGTCGGGCTTGGATATTTAACGCTCAATCGTTTGTCGAACACGCTTTCGGGCGGAGAAAGCCAGCGCATCAACTTAACCACTTCACTTGGAAGCAGTTTGGTTGGCTCGTTGTATATTTTAGACGAGCCAAGCATTGGACTTCATAGTCGCGATACGCATTTGCTTATCAAGGTATTGAAACAACTTCAAGCGTTGGGAAATACGGTTGTCGTTGTTGAACACGACGAAGAAATTATTCGCTCCGCCGATTATATTATCGACATTGGTCCCGATGCCGGAAGATTGGGCGGAGAAGTTGTATTCGCAAGCCCTCTAAATCTCCCTCAGGGAGACTTTGCAAACAACTGTCAGGAAAGTGATTTTGGGAAGCAACCGTTAGGCAGTTCCCTCTCCTGTGGAGAGGGCGGAGAGAGAGGCTGGACATTAAAATATTTATCCGGCAAAGAAAAAATAGACGTTCCTGCGCATCGCCGAAAATGGAATAACTACATCGAAATTTTAGGCGCATCGGAAAATAATCTGAAAAATGTTGATGTAAAATTTCCGTTAAACGTAATGACGGCAGTAACCGGCGTGAGTGGCTCGGGAAAATCGTCGTTGGTGCGTAACGTGTTTTATCCGGCGTTGAAAAAATATTACGGTGGCGTTTCCGACCGAACGGGTGATTTTGCGATGCTCAAAGGCAGTCTGAATTTGGTTTCTGACATCGAATTTGTTGACCAAAATCCGATTGGCAGGTCGTCGCGCTCGAATCCTGTAACGTACATAAAAGCGTACGACGAAGTTCGCAAATTGTACGCCGACCAGCAACTTTCCAAGCAAATGGGTTACACGCCCGGACATTTTTCGTTCAACATCGAAGGCGGTCGTTGCGAAGAATGCCAAGGTGATGGAACGATTACCGTCGAAATGCAGTTTATGGCAGACCTCACGCTTGAATGTGAAAGTTGCCACGGCAAACGCTTCAAGGCGGACATTCTGGAAGTACAATATAAAGGCAAAAATATTTATGAACTGTTGGAAATGACCGTGAGCGATGCCATCGCTTTTTTCCAATCATCAAGCGGAAATACCGAGAAAAAGATTGCAAAAAAACTGCAAACGCTGGAAGATGTCGGACTTGGTTATGTAAAATTAGGTCAACCGGTTAGTACGCTTTCCGGCGGAGAAAGCCAGCGCGTAAAATTAGCGTCTTTTTTGGGATTGGAAAAACCGGCGCCGACTATTTTTATTTTCGATGAACCAACCACCGGACTACATTTTCACGATATAAAAACGCTGATGAAAGCCTTTGATGCGCTCATTGCCAAAGGGCATACAGTCATTGTGATTGAGCACAATATGGACGTGATTAAATGCGCCGACCACATTATTGACATTGGTCCCGAAAGCGGAGATAAAGGCGGACATATCGTAGCGATAGGCACGCCCGAAGAAATCGCCCGTTGCAAGGAATCATTCACAGGAAAATTTTTAAAAGACAAATTATAATTTACGATTTTCATTGACAATCAATCTTAATTTGTAAATTGTAATTCTAAAATCTAAAATAAATATTTATGAAAACTATCAACGTTTTAGACAAAACATTTTCGTTATCCATTTCGGAAGAAGAAATTCAGCAAGCAATTAAAGTTGTTGCTGAAAAAATAAATACAGAATTAGCTGATAAAAATCCAATATTTTTGAGCGTGCTGAATGGCGCGTTTATGTTTACTGCCGACTTGATGAAAAACGTAACCATTCCTTGTGAAGTTGCTTTTATCCGCCTTGCTTCTTACCAAGGGATCGACTCCACCGGCAGTGTAAGAGAGTTGATTGGACTTAACTACGCTATCAAAAACAGAACCATTGTGATAGTCGAAGACATTGTGGACAGCGGATTAACGATGCAGACACTGATAAAGACGTTGCAACAACACGAGCCCAAGGAAATTCGGATTGCTACGATGTTTTTCAAACCCGAAAAATTGACTGTCAAAGACTTGCAAGTACATTACGTCGGAATGAGTATAAAAAATGATTTTATTGTCGGATATGGATTGGATTATAATGAACAAGGTAGAAATTTGAAAGAAATTTATACGCTGGTTTGATATGGAAGAAACGCCTCCGGCTTTTGGTCCTCTTGAATTGGAACTGTTTATTCTTTTCGTTATCGGTTTTATTTTTGTTATGATACAATACGTCAAAACAAGAATAAGGGAGGAAAGACAACGAAAAGAAAGTACTGATTTTATGGAGGTGCTGATGATACTTTCGGCGGAAATTATTAAGGCAGACAATGTGGTGGTGTCCGAAGAGTTGGATTATGTGAAGAATTTCTTTCAAGACCAATTTGGGGAAGAAAAAACAAACCGGTACATCGCGATGCTCGAAGAAATGGTAAATGAAGAGTACAATTTGCAAGCTATTTGCAGGCAATCGCGGGCGTATATGAATATGGCGTATCGGTTGCAATTGTTGCATTATTTGTTTGGCGTGGCGTTTGCCGACGGCAATATAAATGACGCTGAATACCGCAAAATATATACTATTGCTCATTATTTATGGATAGATACGGCGGATTTCTATTCTATAAAAGCGATGTATATGATGACGGTAGCACCAACGCCAACAAATGACTATAATTACATCATTCTCGAAGTATCGAAAGATGCGTCTAACGACGAAATCAAAAAAGCCTACAAAAGTATGGCTGTGAAATATCATCCCGACAAAGTTGCATATCTCGGCGAAGAAGTTCAAAAAGCTGCGAATGAAAAATTTCAGAAGATAAATACGGCTTACAAGCAGATTAAAAAAGAGCGTGGTTTTGTGTAAAAATGATTATTTTTCTGTTGTTTGATAAAAATATAGGATTCTTATATATCAAAAAAACCGATAGAAAAACTCTATCGGTTTTTTGATTTCTATACCTATTTTATTTTGGTTTATTTTATCTCCCAAATATCTTGCTGCATCATCAAATCGTGGAAATTGCGTGCAGGATTTTTTGCTTTTACTTCTTCGATTTGTTTTTCCACTTCTTCGTCGTAAACAGGAGCAGAAACGGCTCTAATAACACCCAATGCTATCGGGAAATCGGGACCTTCCATCAATGCTAATTTCAAATGCAATGTGCCATCTACGCAATGAGCATCGTGTACCAGCAAGTCTTTTTCGGTAATGCCGTTTTCGCCCAATTTCACAATTTTAAGGCTGAAACCGTCTTGCATAATTCCTTTATCGTTGTCTTTTCCGAAAATCATTGGTTTTCCGTGCTCCAAATAAATGGCGTTTTCGGTGCGCAAGTCTTTTGATGCCAAAGCACTGTGAGCTCCGTTGGTATAAACAATGCAGTTTGTAAACGCTTCTACCACAGATGTGCCTTTGTGTTCTGCTGCTGCTACAAATACTTTTACTGAATTAGCAACATCAACATCAAGTGTTCTGGCAAAGAATGTTCCTCTGGCGCCGAATGTTAATTCTGCGGGACGGAAAGGGTCTTCTACCGTTCCGTGCGGCGATGATTTACAAACGAATCCGCGCGGCGAAGTAGGAGAATATTGACCTTTTGTCATACCATAAATATGATTGTTCATCAAAATGATGTTCAAATTTACGTTACGACGCACGGCGTGGATAAAGTGGTTACCACCGATTGCCAACGCATCGCCGTCTCCGGTAACTTGCCATACTTGCATTCTTGGATTTGCTGTCTTTAGTCCTGTTGCTACTGCTGATGCACGTCCATGAATGGTGTGCATTCCATAGGTGTTCATATAATAAGTAGTACGCGAAGAACAGCCGATTCCTGATACAACTGCAATGTCTTCAGGGGCGACATTCAATTCAGCCATTGCTTTCTGAATCGAACTTAACAGAGCGTGGTCGCCGCAACCAGGGCACCAGCGTACGTACTGGTCGCTTTTATAATCGTTTGGTGTATACATATAATTTCTTTTGATTAAAAATTGATAAATAAAACTTACAGCAACGCGTTTATTGCTTCAACTACGTCTTCTACTTGGAATGGTTGTCCTTCTACCTTATTAAATTGGTTTAGGTTGATTCCCGGAATTTTCATACGAAGGTAACCGGCAAATTGTCCCGTGTTTTGTTCGCAAACGATAATGTTTTTGTATTTGCTCAACAATTCAGTCGTATTTTTCGGTAGCGGATTAATGTAGTGGAAATGTGCCAACGCTATTTTTTTCCCTTTATTTCTCAAGATAGAAACAGCTTCGCTCAAATGTCCGTAAGTGCTGCCCCAACCCACTACCAACAAATCGGCGTCTTTATCGCCTTCAACTTCTTGATTTGGAATGAAGTCTGCAATCTTAGCTACTTTTGCTTTACGAGTATCAACCATTTTTTGGTGGTTTGCAGGATCTGTCGAAACCGAACTTGTTACATAGTCTTTCTCAAGACCGCCTACACGGTGCTGCAATCCTTTGGTTCCCGGTTTAACCCAATAGCGAACAAGATTTTCGTCGCGCATGTAAGGTTTCCAATTTTCCATGGTTGCCGGAACGCGGTTTGGCGTAATGCTCGGCATATCTTCTATCGCCGGAATTCTCCAAGCTTCTGCTCCGTTTGCCAAATAACCATCTGTCAATAAGATAACAGGAGTCATGTGTTCCACCGCTATTTTAGCAGCCATAAAAGTCGCCTCGAAACATTGTGCCGGACTGCTTGCCGCCATCACGGGCATCGGACTTTCGCCATTTCTTCCGTATAAGGCTTGAAACAAGTCTGTTTGTTCCGATTTGGTAGGCAAACCGGTCGAAGGACCGCCACGCTGCACATCAATTACAACTAATGGAAGTTCGGTCATAACAGCCAAGTTCAGCGCCTCGCTTTTCAAGCAAAGTCCCGGACCTGATGTGTTCGATGCTGCTAAAGCGCCTGCATAACTTGCTCCGATGGAGGTACAAATTCCGGCAATTTCATCTTCTACTTGCGTAACTTTCACGCCAAGCGATTTGTGCTTAGTCAATTCCTGCATCACTTCCGTAGAAGGCGTGATAGGATAAGAACCTAAATACAACTCTAATCCTGCTTTTTCGGCAGCTGCGATAAGCCCGTAAGCAACGGCTGTATTTCCGTTTACATCAAGATAAAATCCTTTTTTCTGCTCTTTTTTTGGTTCAATTACATAAGTAGAAATAGAGGCGTGTGTGTTGTTACCAAAGTTGTATCCGTCTGTCAACACTTTGATGTTTGCTTTCAACATTTCCTCTTTTTTAGCAAATTTTTGTTGCAGCATATTCATTAGGTGCTCTAACGGACGGTTGAACAACCAGCAAACAACTCCCAACGCAAACATATTTTTGGTGCGGAGAATGCTCTTGTTATCCAAACCGCTGTCTGCCAAACTGTCTTTACACATCGTGGTAATCGGCGCATCAATAATTTGCACACTGTTAAGACCTAACTCTGTAAATGGGTCGTTTGTTTTATAAAGCGCTTTTTCACAGTCTTTTTGCGTAAACGAATCACCATCAATGATAACCACTGACTTTGGTTTTAAAAACTTGGCGTAAACTTTTAACGCTGCCGGATTCATAGCCACCAGCACGTCTGTTTTGTCGCCCGGCGTATACGCTCTGGCTGAGCCGATTTGTACTTGAAAGCCCGAAACGCCGTTAATTGTTCCTTGCGGCGACCTGACTTCTGCCGGATAATCCGGGAATGTTGAAATGTCATTTCCCAAGAATGAAGCCAAATTGCTGAAAAGCATTCCGGTTAACTGCATACCATCGCCCGAGTCTCCAGCAAAGCGGACAACTACATTGTCCAACTCTATTCTGTTTGATTTTTCTGTCATTGTCGTAAGTATATATATTGTTGTTTTTATTAATTTTGAATAAAATTTCTCTTCAAAAGAAGAGACTTTTTGCAAATTCGGACACAAAAATAATCAAAAATTTCTCGCCCAACAAATATTTTGCATAAAATTTCACTAAAATAATAAAAAATAGCATATTCATGTATTTTTATACAAAAAAATGAATAAAAATATAAAATAAAAAGAGCAGACAAATTTGTCCGCTCTTTTTATTTTAATTATTTCTAACTAACCATTGCTTTTTGAAGTCCTCAAAATACGCTCATATTCTTCGGGATTGCTGATAATTTCCAATGCCCTTTTTAATGATGGATTTTCCGTATTCATAATTTCAAAATACTCGCTCATGCCCCAAAGGTCGCGGGCAATAAGCGCTTTTATTTGAACAGCGATAAGCGCTCTTGATGAAGCAAACTCTTCTTCATTAAACTCAATGCCGTCTTTTTTACCGTTTTCTATCAGTTCATTCAACAGCGCATCGCTCACTTGAAAATTTGTCCGATAAGCATTAAAAGTCGGAAATTGTTTTTGCAACGCTTTTCTGTCTCGGTCAACAATATTCATTATTGTTTTATTCAAAACACCTCTGTTTACAAGCATTCTGTGATAATCGGTGTAACGAGCGGTATCAATAGGGACAAAGATATCGGGCATAATACCACCACCGCCATATACTGTCCGTCGGTGAATCAATGTTTCCTTCCGCAACGAATCGGGGAAAACGATACTGTCTTCGTGCAACAATTCGCCATGATTATATCTCTCAATCAAATCTTGGTTGTATCGTTCATTTCCATCGCCATACGGACGCTGTATCGAGCGCCCCGTAGGAGTAAAATAACGAGCAGTAGTCAATCTTATTTGCGAGCCGTCGTTAAGCGGAATAGGTCGTTGCACCAGTCCTTTTCCGAAACTGCGCCGTCCGACGATTACTCCTCTATCCCAATCTTGAATGGCTCCTGCCACAATCTCGCTTGCCGAAGCCGACGATTCGTCAATCAACACCACAAGCCTACCGGTTTCAAAACTTCCGGCAGAAGTAGATTTTTCTGTTTGGCGCGGCTGATTTACTCCTTCGGTGTAAACAATCAATTGCCCTTTGGCAAGAAATTCGTTTGCCAAATCTATCGCCGCATTCAAGTATCCGCCGCCGTTTCCTTCCAAGTCGAGAATGAGATTTCTCATACCCTGTTTTTTCAGTTTCAATAATGCTTCTAAAAATTCTTTATGTGTAGTAGCACTGAAACGGTTTAACTTAATATATCCCGTTTCATTATCGAGCATATAAGCGGCATCTAAGCTGTGAATGGGAATTTTATCCCGCACAATTTTAAAATTAATCGGATTCCGTTCGCCACGTCGCACTACTTTTACGTTAACGGAAGTAC
>Ga0099364_10008398_pt1 | contig 14543 bp, 15 predicted proteins | sample TergutTh196P3_FD_73070 | JGI IMG/M metagenome (GOLD analysis project Ga0099364, IMG submission 73070) | Microcerotermes parvus P3 segment gut microbial communities from Pointe-Noire, Republic of the Congo - Th196 P3 | ecosystem: Host-associated > Arthropoda: Insects > Digestive system > Gut ... | reverse complement strand
CTGCGAGGGCCGGAAGGCTCACACGCCCCATTAAGATTAGCTTAACTCGCGCATCGCGGATGTAGTCGGTAATAGGGCTTGACGGGGGGGGGGGGTGGGGGGGGGGGGTAATTTCAGCTAACAAATAGTTATTAACAAAATTTTTGTCCAAGAGGCGACTATTTGGCAACTGTATTATATTAAAGTTCATAAGGTTATATTACAACAAAGAGGGGAGACTGTCAATAGGGGGGAAAGTATATGTAACAAAAATGGTATAAGCAGGCGGCTGGCAGTGGGGGCTGTGATGTTTGCCACTTCCTCCGCGCTCTCAGCGTCTCCGTGTGCTCTGCGCGAGGTAAAGATTATGCCAGCCGCCTGCTCGTATCATATTTGGAAAAATCTGTTATAATAAAAAAATGGCAACCCTCTATATAGTAGGAACCCCAATTGGTAACCTTGGAGATATTTCTTTTCGCGCGGTGGAAACCCTAAAACAAGTCGATCTTGTGGCTTGTGAGGACACTCGCCGTACGCTCAAGCTGCTTAGTCATCTGGGTATTCAGGTAAAAATGCTGTCTTGCCGCTCCCAGAACGAGGAATTTGCGGCGGAAAAGGTAATTGCCGCTTTAAATCAGGGGCAATCCGTAGCGTACGCCAGTGATGCAGGTACCCCCGCTCTGAGCGACCCGGGGGCGGTGCTTGCCAGAATGGCGGCAGAGGCGGGGCATAGCGTAATACCCATTCCGGGGGCGTCGGCGTTTGCTTCTTTGCTCAGTGTGGCGGGGGGAAGGGATAAAACCGTGGTTTTTGAGGGGTTTTTGTCCCCAAAACCCGGCCGCCGGAGGAGCCGGCTGCGGGAGCTTATGGGGATGGATGCCGCTTGTGTGCTTTATGAATCGCCATTTAGGGTTCTAAAGCTGTTGGAAGACATTGCCGAAATTGACAGTGAACGGTATATTTGTATTGGAAGGGAAATGACCAAAATTCATGAGGAAATAACCCGCGGAAAAGCCCGGGAAGTGCTAGAATCGCTATGTAAAAAAAAGGAACAAATTGGCGAATTTTCAGTATATATAGCTGGAAATTATTTTAAATAGATAGTAAACTTATAGTAGGAGTTTGCCGATAATAAGGTATAGGTAGGGTAAAGTTATGACAATAAAACCAGTAGGTCATGTAGAACCCATTCCAACCGGAAAGAGACCCGGTAGGAATGAACCAGTGGGAGGGGACAACAAGACCGATATAATCAATCTTTCCTCAAAAGCAGTGGAACAGGCTGAGAAGTATCAAGTCTTGGAACTTATTAAATCCGCCCCCGAGCTTGATGATGCCCGGATTGCCGAACTCAGAGATAAGATTAATGATCCTGCGTATATTAATGACAGGGTTGTTGCTGCAACAGCGGATAATATCGTAAATGCATGGTTCGCTTAACAGGCAATCTAGCATAGGATAACTAATAAGTTTTAATTGGGCGTCTGACTGCTTTTTAGTGGTTAGACGCATTTTTTTTATTACAGATGGAAGGCAATGGAGTTAGCGTTTAGATTCGATCCGGAAATTCTCATGGGAGCAGACACGCTTAGCATGGCGGGTACTGTTTGCAAACGCCATGGACAGCGAATAATGGTAGCGGCGGATCATTCGTTGGATTCGGCGGTAGTAAATCGTCTTAAAGAAATTTTAGAAGATTCCGGTTTAAAAGCAATTGTTTTTGATGGAATAGAAAACGATTCTACCGCAGATATGGCGGAAAATATTGTTGAACTTTCTATGGCTGCCCATTGTGATGCAATAATTGGTTTTGGCGGCCGTAAAGCTCAGATAATAGCCAGGATGGCAGCTATCATGGCGCCGCAAAGAATCTCCGCATTTGAACTTTTAGACGGCAGAAAATTTCAAAATAAATTTTTACCATTTATTTCTATTCCGACAAAAGGGTTAGACTCATTTTCATTAACAGATTATTTTATTGTACCGGATCCTCGCACTCGTTTAATTAAATCGATACTATCGCCCGTGAATTTATGCTCTGCAGTAATTATTGATAATAGCCTGCATACCTTTTTATCAAGCGTATCTGGGGCTGCATTTATTTTTGACGGATTTTCCTCTGCAGTTGAGGCATATTGTTCTTCAAAAGCCTGTTTCCTTTCTGACGCTCTTTTAGAAAGGGCAATCAGTTTTTATGCCAAGCTATTTAAAGGCGGTGCAGGCTTAAACGCCGACACCTTTGTACAAGCCAGTTTTCTTACCGCTTTGGGAACTTCTGCAAGCTCGCCGGGTGCGGGTGCGGCATTGGCGGATGCCGTATCAGCTCGTTTTCCCGTTTCTAAACAGCAGTGTTCCGCAGCCATTTTGCCGGCAATAGCGGAAAAACTAAGCAGCGCCAGACCGGAAAAAATGGCGCGAGTAGCAGGTCTTATTGGAGCGGGAAAAGCTGCTTCTGTTGCAGAATCCGCTGCTGCATCCGTTGAGGCAATTCGCCGTGTGATGGAACCTATGGGGCTGCAAGCCTCTTTGAAAGAGTTCAATATACAATTAGACAGAGTTACGGCGGCAATTGAAGCTGCCCGCAGCCTTGATTTTGTGGCAAATTCACCGTGGATAGTCTCTGAAGAGGATGTTTTTAACATTATTAAGCAGATAATTTGATTTAATAGGAGAAAAACATTATAATTATATTATGAAAAAGACATTATCTTTAATATTGATAATAACCCTCTCATTTTTTTTATTTTCCTGCCCGGAACCTGAAGAAACTACATCCGGTATAACAACCTTAACTTATAGCGGAACCCTTTCTTTTGGGGAATGGCTTGGAATTCTTGAAGATATATATGACCAAAAAAATTTTGTAAATCTTGATTTAAGCAGTTGTTCTGTAAGCAATACCGGCGGCAGTGCATTTATTGATTATGTACATCATGGTAAATCATTCAAAATTTTTAATGCTTTGCCCTGGTTAACTAATCCAACCGATATAAATTTTTCAGAAGAAGCTCTTGCGGCAAAAAATAAAATAGTGTCGATTATTCTGCCAAAATCAGCAACAATGATAGATTATAGCCAAGATGGACAGTCGTCGTCAGCTTTTAGGGATTTTATTTATTTAAGATCTGTAACAGGTGAAAATATTGAAGTTGTAGGCAGTTATGCTTTTTATGGATTAAAAAATCTTAGAGATGTTAATTTTCCTTTTGCAGGAATAGGTGTTTCTGCCCCTCCTGCTGTACACCCTGCTTCTGAAGCAGATGTAACTCCGATAAATGGTTATTTTGCACATATTGATGATTTTGCTTTTGCTGAATGTTCAAGACTTGCAAGAATTAGTTTTCCTCATGCCAGAATTATTGGAAGAAGTGCTTTTGAAAATTCAGGTTTAATCTCTATAAGTATTTCAGATTTACCCAGTGTTTGGATAATATATCAGGGTGCATTTAGGGGTTGTAAAGATCTTACTTCTGTTTCTTTTAGATCTGTAACAAAGATTGGAAATGAAGCTTTTGCAAATTCAGGGCTTAAAACAGCAAGCTTTACAGCCAATCTTTTAAGACCATTTACCACTGGTTACCCAATTATATCTGGTTTGAAAGTTGTTTACGATTCTGTTATTTTTTATGAAAGAGCATTTATAGGATCAAAATCACTTCAAAGATTGGAAGTTCCCAATGCTTGGAATGTTTATTTTGCCGCAGATTCTTTAGCAAATATTGGAACTCATTTAGATTTACAGCTATTTGATCATGATCAAGAATATGATGGAAGCGGAATAAATAGTCATGGGCATCCACAAATAGAAGATTATTTAGGAGATAGAACCAGCGGAACCGGAACACATCCCCGTACTATAAATTCTGTAACACTTATTCTTCCTAGCATTGAAGATGAAGAGCAATCCCATGTTATGTATTTTGCGGATGAAACCGTTGACGGAAAAAAAATAGGAACCATCTATAAAGATTTGCACGCAAGATACGGTGAGGGTGCAATAAAAGTAACTGTTCAGCGATATTAAAAAGGAGTATCTTATTAAAAAACTCTTTTTATGTTTAATAATTCTGTTTGTATTTACATCCTGCCCGGAAGAAATACCGCCAAGCGACACTTGTACCTGTGAAGAAGAATGTGAATGTACTGACAACTGCGAATGTAACGAAAATTGCGTTTGCAATGACGATGATGACTGCCCAATTTGCGGAGACCCAAATTGCGAAGGCGACTGCGACACCCCAGATGACCCCATCCCCTGCGAAGACTGCGGAGAGTTGGACTGTGATGGCAGTGATTGTGAACTGCTTTTAGTTATTACCGGTGAATTAGATAACGCAAAATGGATAGAGATACTAAACAAAATAGCAGAAAAAGGAAAACCCGCTCACCTTGACCTTAACGGCTGTACGGTTCCGAGTACTGCTTCAGATGGCAGTATATATTACAGTGAAGATGGCATCCACGGTACTTTCGATCCCCGAAATGTTACAGAAGGGGAAGACGGCAAAGCTTTAATAAAAACCCTAAAACTTCCGGAAATGACATTTTTTATTCCCGCTGGAACTGCCGATAATTACGCTTTTAAAGATTTTACAAAATTACAATCAATAACGGGTAATCGTGTAGTACATGTTAGAGGTTTTGCGTTTTACAATCTTAAAGCTTTGGAAGAAGTAGATTTTCCAAATGTTGATACTATTCTTACAAGTGCTTTTGAAGGCTGTGTGGCTTTAAAAGAAGTGGATTTTCCTAATGTAGCAGGAATGGATACTCATGTCTTTGTTGGCTGTATAAATCTTAAAACCGTTAATCTTCCAAAATATTTTTGGGTAGATGGTGACGAAAGACGCGCAATTCACCCTTCATTGTTCGAGGGCTGTAGCAATTTAGAAAGTATTGATATACCGCTCATTACATTTATTCATCCGGGTACATTTAAAGGTTTAACAAATCTTAAAACAGTAAAATTCGATAATCTTACAGTTTTAGAACCTGCCACATTCATAGATTGTATCAACCTTGAGAGTGTAAGTATGCCGCTTATCACTACAATTTATGAAGGAACATTTAAAGATTTAACCAATCTTAAAACTGTGGATTTCCCAAATGTAACAGTTATTGGCGATGAAGCGTTTATGGGCTGTACAAATTTAAGCAGTATATCTTTCCCCAAAGTTGAGGTAATCAATCCAAATGCTTTTGCAGGCTGTACTAGCCTTATTGAGGTGTCTTTTCCGTCTGCAACAAGAATATATGAAGGTGCTTTTAAAAATTGTACAAGTCTTACAACTGCTATTTTTCATGCAGAGCCAGAACCAACATCTTATGACGCGCCTTTTAATGGACATCCTCTTGGACCGTGGCTTGAAAATCATAAAGGTCCTCACCCTGGGGGGCATTTTACAAATGAGATTATTCTTTTTGCAGTTGATGCTTTTAGAGGCTGTGTAAATCTTGAAGTTTTGGATGTGCGAAACGCTTGGAATGTGTATTTTGGTACAGGTGCATTAGCAGATATAGGAAATCATCTTGATATTTATTTGTACGATGATATAGGAAAACCTTACGGCGGCAATAAAAGTTTTGGCCACCCACAGCTGGAACCTTTTCTAGGTGGAACATGGGGAGAAGAAGATACGGATTATTCTACTATTGGTGTTTCGCTTGAATCAATTAATATCTATGTACCAAATATAGACTCAATGATGGTTGATAATGTCAACATTTATACCGACGGAGACAGCGGCGGCAATCCTGATGATCTTGGAGCCGGTTATAGAGGAATAGAAGCCTCTATAATAGCTATTTACAACCATATATTTAATAAAACCCACGGAAACAGTGTCGGAATTCCAGCCGTAAATATTATAAGCCCAATTCCGGAATGAAAACTTTTATAAAAAACGAAAACAAAGATTATCTAACAAAGCAAATTATTACCTATATTGGAAACAAACGGTCGCTTTTGGGTTTTATTACCAAGGGAATTCAAATTGTTCAAAAAAGACTGGGTAAAGAAAAGCTGGATATTTTTGATGTTTTTACCGGTTCCGGTATTGTTGCCCGGCATTGCAAACAATTTTCCAATTACTTAATTGTTAATGATTTGGAAAAATACGCTTCTGTTACAGGTGAATGTTATTTGTCTAATAAGAGTGATACAGATATTCCTTATCTAAAAGAAATATATACTAACCTTATTTCAAAAGCAACAGACAATGCCTTAAAAGAAGGAATAATTACAAAATTATACTCTCCAAAAGAAGACAGCAATATAAAAGAAGATGAAAGAGTTTTTTATACGCACAGAAACGCAATGTATATCGATACTATACGCAATTTAATAGACACCCTTCCCGCTCAATACCAAAAATATTTTCTGGCTCCGCTTCTTGCAGAAGCATCTGTTCATGCAAATACATCCGGCGTATTTAAGGGGTTTCACAAAAATAAAGAGACCGGTATTGGGCAGTTTGGCGGCAGTAACAGTGATGCTCTTTTTCGTATAAAAAGTGATATTGTTTTGCCTTTTCCTGTTTTTAGTAATTTTAATTGCAAATATAAAGTTTATAACGGTGACTCCAACTTGGTTGTAAAAGAAGCTCCGGAAGTTGACTTGGCATATTTGGATCCCCCGTATAATCAGCATCCTTATGGTTCAAATTATTTTATGTTAAATATGATACTGGAAAATAAAGCCCCTGAAAATATAAGCAAAGTTTCCGGCATCCCTGATAACTGGAATCGTTCTGATTATAATAAAAAACAATTTGCATATACGGCATTATCTGATTTGGTCAGCAATATAAAAGCAAAGTATATTCTTATTTCATTTAACTCAGAAGGATACATTACTCTTGATGAAATGAAAAATATGTTGGAAAAAATAGGAAAAGTGGAAGTTCTTGAAACATCATACAACACCTTCCGCGGCTGCCGTAATTTATCAAACCTTGCCGAACAAGGTGCTAGAAACATTCATGTTACCGAGTATTTGTATTTATTAGAGAAATAGCATAATGCAAGATCAATACCCGTCAGACATTGCTCTGTTGAGGTCTCTTTGGTAGAGTTCTAATAGCGGTTTGCGACTGTTTGCCAGAGGCAAAATGTCGCAAACCGCAAAAGAAGGAATTAAAGCTATTTAGCGTTTATCGCTTTGAGTAAAGTTTAAAGTCAAGTCCCTGGTAACTTCCACATTACTTTTTACATAAGAGTTTCCTTGAACATCGTCAATTCTTATGTCAAATCTATCACCACTAATAGGAATATTTCCCATCCAAATTCGCATACTATCTCTGTTTACGATGCTTCCACTAATATCTCCAGTTTGCGCTTGTCTGGCTAGGTGAACAGTGCCATCTCTTGTAACTATATTACCACCTATCCACTCTGGACTATTTGGTTGCCGTAAAAAAATCATGTTAATAGTCGCACCAACATTATTTGCTATAGTTATAGTTGGTGGTTTTCTAGTTAAGGTAACAGTAGCATCTGCATTATTCATAGTTACTTGTTCTGTATATGTTGCTTGACCTATACTATAAACAACATCAATTGGGCGATTCATTTCCATCGGTTGAAACTGTGTTCTTGCATTATTTGCAATGGATGTTTGTGTTGGAGATATTAAATTTACTGAATGCCCTGTTTGATTTACAACAAAAAGCATTGGAAGCCTATCTTCTACAGTAAAAATAATAGGGCTTGATCTAGTTAATACCGTACTTTGTCCAAGTCCAAACAAAGAAACCTGTGAAGTTGTATAAGTAATAGGAACATTATGTTTCATATAGAGAAGTCCATTACTGTCTCGTATCGCTATATCTTGATTTTTTATTCCTTTTGGTGTTTCACTAAAACTTGGATCACTAAAAAAAACAATCTCTGTAGCATTATTTATATCATATCTATCCCAGTATGCAACGACATTTCTTCCATATTCATTTTGTCTGTATATGATATACCCATCTGAATCAGTTCTTGCTCTTACATTTTTGGCATTACCCCATTCATTAGTACCAGTATCCCTGATAAAAACTTCCCTAACTGTTACACCAGTTTCATTTCTAACTGCTTGGGTATGGCTATAACTTTTACACCCAAAAACAACCATTACGAATACCAGCAACATTACCAGTACTCCCGTCATGAGAATCTTGTTTTTTCTCATAATAATCTCCTTCATTAATTTTATTTGGATTGCCCTTAAATATCATAAAAAGCACCCATACTAAGAGTATTGAAAAATATGAAAATAGTCAATACTTACAGAATGTTGTTATAGAAAATTTATCATTTAGGATAAGATACTGGGTCTATATAATTCTATGACAAGTATTAGAGATGTATTTGCGACTAATCTAAAACAATTCCGGCAGGCTCGTGGCTGGAGTCAGGCTTTTTTGGCTGAAAAGACAGAAACTTCAACCAATTATATTGGAATGCTAGAGAATTCTGTTAAATTCCCTTCATCAGAAATGGTACAGAAACTTGCTTATGCATTGGAAATTGACCCAACCGACTTATTTTCTAAGAAAAATGACCCAATTTCCACTATGAGAAGATACCAAAAGGCTGCTTTAGAGGATATTCAAGTACTTTTAGACCGTTTGATCAACGAAAAAATACAGCAGTTGGAAGAAAAGTTTCTTGAAAAAACGCTCTGATAAACAGCAGAAATACTATAAAAAAACCCTTAAGTTAGCTCAAAACCACCAATGCGGGGTCTTGACAAGTTATACTAAAAAGTTATACAATTTATATTATGGATGAGTACCGGATAGTCTGGGATGAAGACAAAAATATAGAAAACAAACGAAAACATGGTATCAGCTTTGAAACTGCTCGCTTTATTTTTATAGATCCCAATAGGCTAGAACGCATTGATCGCAGTGAGAGCAATATATCAGAAGAAGTGAGATGGCAATCTTTAGGAAAAGCTGAGGACATTCTATTTGTGGTGTATATGGAACGGGAAACAGAAAATGAGATACGCATAATCTCAGCGCGCTTGGCAAACAAAACAGAGAGGAGAAGTTATAATGGGTACTATAGTATCGACAATAAAGGTTGGTCAAAAGCCGACTAAACAAGAACTCAAGCAGATGAAAGAGGAGATCAGGGCAGCAAAAAAGCTTCCCCCTGTATATGATCCCGATTGTCCGCCTTCCACACCAGAAGTTTTAGCTGAATTTGCAGCAATGGCTAGAGAACGCAAAAAAAATCAAAGGCATCCCTTGCCAATAGTGGCTCTTCGTATTCAGCCCGATGTGTTGAGTAAGTATAAATCTTTGGGCCGTGGTTATTCCGGCATTATGGCGGATGTGTTGAAATATGCTGTTGATAATCCCGGTATTCTTGCAAATGCTGCAAGATAGTCAATACTCCAAAGATCAATACCCGTCAGACATTGCTCTGTTGAGGTCTCTTTGGTAGAGTTCTTGGTAGACAAAGCTGCGGTTTCTGAGTTTTTCTTTTACTTCTCGTGTAAATGGCATGTAACGCCAGAATGTTCCGCGGACTTCTTTGTCTAGTTTTTGTATGCCTTCAGATTCTTTTGTTACCCACAGAATATAGTCTTGTATAAAAAACTCTTTAATATCACCTTTCATTTTTTGGGATTGGAACCACTGGTAATAATGTCCGGTAATTCCTTCTTCCATCCAATAGAACGATGCTTTTTCCTTTGCAACCTGCCAACGGAGATCTGCAACTGCGGTAAGGACAGCGTAAAATAAATTGCGAGGGTACATGGGAACTACAATTCTTCCCCGGCTTGATGCACGGTTAAACCTGTCAAACGGTTCCCAGCAAAAACCTGTCTCACCATAAGTTGGTATCATTAAAACAAAGGGAGAAATACGGTTTAGTTTGCCTCTGTAAACACGGCAGAAAGCTTCTGCATCTATGCTTTCTATTTTTGCTAACAGTGAAATAATATTTTCTCTTGTTGCAATTTCATTTGGCCCTGAATGAAAGTATTCCGCTGTAAGAACAGGAAAGTGATTCCCCTGCCGTCCGCAGGTCATCTTTGCCATCTGCCGGATTGTGTCAAGCTCAGTATCTAAAGCTCCGGTGTCAACGGCAACGGGGCCGCCTTCCATATCGATTTTATCATTTAAACTATTAACATCTGCTTCTGCACTTATAAAATCCCTAATACTTAATTGCATATCATGATCATTTTTTAATAAATCTTTTAGAAGAACTTGGATTTCCTGAATGGCGGCTTTTTGACTTTCTGTCATGCAGTCACTTACATCAGTCATTTCCCGTAAAGGGCTGCGGTCAAATATCGAGTTAAATCTGTCTCTTAAAATATTTTCTATTTCATGCCTGTCCCTGTCTTTTTGTTTTAACATGGTTCTTGCGCCGTCAAATTTTCCTTGAGCTTTTTCCAATAACTGCTGCAGCTTTGAGTGCGGATTGCTTCTGGAAATTCTGACTTCATCTGTTGTGGATGCACGGATTTTACTTGTGCCAATTGCATTAAGCCATTCATCCATATAATAAACAGGTTGTTCCAAAGTATTGTTAACAACTATTTTGCTGAAAAGCTCTCTTGACTCCGCATTAATAAAAGTTGGATGCAAAATCCCAAAACGGAGCAGGAATTTTTTACACGGAGGCAGAGTCCCCGTTGTTTTTCTGCCAACATTTCCAAGAAATTCCCAATACGGAGATATAAACTGCTGACGGAAAACACTGCGGTCTTTGGGGTCTTTGGCGGTTAGGTATTTTTGCAAAGTTCCATGAACCCTTTGGGCAATATCACCTTCATTGGAAAGGGCATTTTTATAGTAGTTGGGATCATCAAAATAATTGTGACCTTTTTCCTCAAACCGCTTGGTAACCTGAGGAAAACCGGTAAGGGAAAGGTCGGTATCGGGCTTTGCGCCGCCCCCGCCGTCTGCGCTTCCTTGAGATTTTTTATCGCCAAAAATGTCATCAAAATCCGGGAGAGGGCCGGTATCTGCACCTGCAGTTCCCAATAAAGCGGCAAGTTCGGGATCCATCTCTCCATGATATGCGTCTTGTGCCATACCTTAATAATAAATTGTTTAGACGATTATGTCAATGTTTCGCAATAATATTGTTTACAATACATTGACAGGGAAAAAATAGAGTGTTACTATATATTATGAAAACTAAAATACTTCAAATAGCCCTTTTAACCCTTGTTTTGACAGGAGCGGCCGCTCAGGGAATACAGCAAGACAGACAAACCGAGGAAATTATCGTTTATCGGCTGCCAAACCCGGAACGAGTTTACATCTACAATGATGGCAGTGTTGTCTATGATGCTGCTATTCCAAACACCGCAATTATTAACAATACATTTATACTGCCGGACAATGTACGGCTGGACAGCCTTTCTATTTCTCAAGGTGGAAGACGAATCCACTCTTACACAACTTTTATTGGGGAAGTATTGGTAATACTCAGAAGCGGAGAAAGACCATATCAGGTGCGGGTTGTACAGGTATCAATCCCGGATTTGCGCACCGGTGTTCCGCTCAATGTAAAATACGGGATTAGAAATTCCGGCTTATCATGGAATATTATGCTGGATATGGAAGTACAATCCAACAATAACCTTAATTGTGCGCTGATTGCCGAATTAAGAGCTGCGGACAATTTACCGGAAATGACCAGATCTATTCTTGCCAGAAACCCGGAAATAATTCTTGCTTCAAGCTCCAATGCCCTGCTGGAAGATTCAGCGGCTTTTTTTAATCTTGGCAAACCTTTGATAGAAGCCAACAAACGGCAGTTGATCAGGCTGGAAGAAGGAACTGTTCCATACAGAATTGTTTATGTCTGGGATGCCAATCGTCGTGAACGGCCTACTGCCTTTCTGCGTGCACAATCACCGCTAAAATCCATGGTTGGACAAACACAGTTTTACCTTAATTCCAATGGCATGATAATTCATAATGGCTATCTTACCGTAAGCCCCGACAGACCTTTTGATATACCTGTTGGTGAACAGCCAAATATCGTTACTTATAAATCCATTGTTACTAGAGAATTTACAGAGGCCGAATTTCCGGATAGAAAAACCCATCCGTTTACACATAGCCTTGAGTATAAGGTAGAGAATCAATCCGGCAAAGCTATAGATTTGGAAATTCATGTTCCTATAACTGTGGGTATAAATCACAGAACAGAATATACATTTACTACCAAGCCGCCGGATGATCGGCCCGGAGACCGTCTGTTATGGAGATACAATGTTCCGCCCGGAGGCAATATTGTTTTGCAGTTCAGCTTTGACACTGATGTAAGACATGATCCTACTTATCGGCAATTTGACTACAGCGAAGGAAACGGAAGATAATTTTTTTAATTATATCGATACTTTTTGCCTCGCTTTTTACGATGCCCATTGCGGCGCAAGAACCCGTTAATAAAACCATTCCCCTGCTTCTAAGCGAACATCACGCTGACCACATGGAGTGGTTTTTTCGGCATGGAGCAGACTCAACCGCAGCAATGATTGTACTGGACACCCATTTTGATACTGCCGCCAATGATCAATATAATTTAATAAGAGAACTTGCCGCAAAAGAAGATTATTCCCAAGCCGGAGCTTTTGCAAGCAACCATAATTGGATTCACGCGCTTGCTCCCTCTCCGCTTAATATGTTGATATGGATTAGTACAATTCAAGGACATCCCAGAAATGATAAACTCCAAGGTTTTTATAAATCGATGGATAATTGGTCATTCCGAATAGATTGTGATTTTACAAGTCTTATTGATGAAGTGCAAGCACCTTTTTTTGATATTACAAGAGAAGCAGGCAAGAAAACGCTTTTTGTTTCGGTTGACCTTGATTTTTTTTACAGCGAAAATCACAGTCCACAGGATGTTTTTTATGTACTATATCATCTTTTGGCTTTTTCAAAAGATTATCAAGAGTTTGGGGATGTTGTTTGGGCAATCTGTCTTTCCCGTCCGTGGCTGCCCGATGACAATTACGCATGGGCTTTGTTGGAAAGAACTTTCTCTTGGTTGTTAACCCGTCCCGAATTTTGTTCGCCGGAATTTACCCTGTTTAATAGCCGCCGAATCGACACAAGCCGAACAGCGGAAGCCTACCGCGCCGAAGGCAGAGTCGTACCCGTTCTGCGCGAAGAAGATACTCCGGAACATATCATGGAGCTTATTCGGGAATTACAGGGCAGCTAAGAATTTGAATTGATATTATTGCGTATCTTATATATTATTAACAAATAGGAGTTTTAAATATGAAAAGATTATCGTTTTTATTAATTATTATTTTTACCGTAATGGGATTCCATTCATGTAAAAAAAATGAAAGAGCAAGCTTTGTCCAAGAGGAATATTCCGTAGAAGTAGAGCAAGCGGCATTAGCCGGAGGGCTGCAGTTGGGGTATGTTCTTAGGGTAAACGGCTCTTTTAATTTAATAAACGAAAATACGGGGGCGGAAACCGACAGAACTACTTGGTCGGCTTCAATGGCTCTTGGTGAAAGAGTTTATACAGGCGAAACCCGCCGTGCGACTTTCCCAAGTGACGGAAGGGTGTATGACTTTATCGAAGTTCGCCGTAATAATGGCAGCGATGGTTATGCCTTTGCGGCACAGGTTGCCGTTGGAGGCAGTCTTGCGGTAGTTACTGACGAACGGGCTCTTTTACACAGGTCTCCCCAAGCAATAGATGTATCAGGTATTATTGTTTCGCGAAAAACTGTTGTTGTATATTATCCGGAGACCCAAGACGGCGGTTATGTAGAAATAAGAGCATACGACCCGGAAAGGCAAGCCTACATAAGCCCGGCAAATGCTTTTGTCCGTTTTTCTTCTCTTTCTACAAGAGACTCGGATATTCAATCTTCTATTTTGATGCAAACAGCTTTGCCGCTTAAAAATGAAGGCCAGGACAAAGTTCGAAGAGATGCTTTGCTGGAGTCCGCGCTTTATGGATTTCCTGACTCTGTATTCAGTGCCGAAATACAAGAGCTTTTAAACCCAAATACCGTAAGCAGAGTTACAATCGACTCTTTTAGCATCAGAGATTATGATAATATTGTTCAGGCGATAGTGACGGCAGACAATGTAAATGTCCGAGACCTTCCCGATGTAGATAACGGCAGAGTAGTGGGCAGAGTAAACGACGGAGATTTAGTAACGATTAACGGTCACACTACAACAGAGGTTACAATCGGAGGGTTTACTGATTCTTGGTATAGGATTATATCTCCGTACGAAGGTTGGGTATTTGGCGCATACTTGGAAGATTAACAGGTTTTGTTTATATGGATTGGGTCAACAAGATTAACGAAGTTATTGATTATACCGAAAACAATTTGTGCAAGGAAATCAATAAAGACAAAATAAGCAAAATCATGGCCTGTCCATATTCAGTTTTTCAGCGGTCTTTTGTACAGATTGCGGGGATAACCCTTGGGGAGTACATAAGGCAGCGAAAACTGACAAAAGCCGCCAAAGACATTTTAAATTCCGATGAAAAAATAATCGATATAGCGTTAAAATACGGCTATGAATCGGCAGATGCTTTTTCTGTCGCTTTTA
>Ga0099364_10008397_pt1 | contig 14543 bp, 10 predicted proteins | sample TergutTh196P3_FD_73070 | JGI IMG/M metagenome (GOLD analysis project Ga0099364, IMG submission 73070) | Microcerotermes parvus P3 segment gut microbial communities from Pointe-Noire, Republic of the Congo - Th196 P3 | ecosystem: Host-associated > Arthropoda: Insects > Digestive system > Gut ... | reverse complement strand
GCCAAGCCACAGATGTTGGCAATACATACACGATTCACAGCGTTGATTGCCCTGAGCTTCTGCCGCCCGTCTTCCGGAGGGCAGACAATATGGGTTACGCTATGACAGACTGGGTGCAACGCCGGACTATTCCCGTTAACCGCCATAACATGGAAGCGGTACTGGGCGCTATCAACATGGAAGACCGTTTCAGCATATTGTGCTATTGCCACGGTCTATCGCTTAATGACACATACTGGGTGCAATCCGAGGATGAAAAGCTGCGCTTCGACGACATCAACCTTTACGACAACCCGTTCGACGAGGCGCTTGGCTGGATCGCGTTCACAGGCCTCCCAAGCAATATATCAAGAAACCTATCCTCTCCGGAATTTACGACGGAGGGTATGTTGCCGAAGTATTGGCAGCGTGTCTCGGCAGAGAGTATAATTCTCTGCAAGGGCGGCACAGAAGGATACTCGAACGCGGGGCTTGAGCCTTTTGCCGAGGTCGTAGCTTATCTCATTGCCAAGCGGATTGGCGTTAATACGATTCCGTACCATTTGGAAACCCGGGCGGATAAGCCGGTATCCATATCAAAACTCTTCACAAGCAAATCGACCGGTCTGCTGACGGCCAATAACTATCTCGTCGAAGCGTTCCCCGGTTACAACTTTATAAGTTTGGATATGGCGCTCACCCGCATGAAAGATGACTTCGACGACCTCGCGCCGTTCTACGAGATGTGCTTCTTTGACCACATCATAGAAAATGGCGACAGGCATCTCAACAACTGGGGATTCTCGGTGGATAACGCGACCCGGACGATTACCGGCTTCGCGCCGCTTTGGGATAACGGAGCCGCCCTCTATTTTGAGCGCCATGAAGACATGCGCGCCAGATTCAACTTCGCAAGCTTTGACATCCGGTATGACTTCTTAAAAACCTGCCCTTTCCGCCGCGAGCTTGCGGCAAAGGCGAGGACGCTGGTTGCCGCCATCGGCGACGGCAGCCTGACAAAAGAGTGCATGGAAGCTGTTCAGGGTTTTGAGCGGTATGAGGTTCGCGTAGAACCTGCGCTTGAGTTTGTCGAGAAACGCTGTCAGGAATTCATGAAAAACGAATAGAGAGCAAAAAATCAGGCTCAGGGAGTGTTCAGAATAGCAACAGTTACATCCATCAAGTATTCCTCAAAGCAAAGACCCGTGTCCTTTATTTCACGCGCAATGGTTACGCCAACATATCTAAAATGCCAAGGCTCAAAAACAATCCCCGTTATTTGCTCCTGCCGTATTCGTTTTATCTCGTTTATGTATTCATCTCGTGAACTCTCAGCTGAATCAATCGAAGTTGCGTTCTCTGACCGCCGGACACCCGTTATTTGCTCCTGCCGAATTCGCTTTATCTCGTTAATGCGCTCATCGCGTGTATTATCACTAGCGTAAGCCGCAATACTGACAACACCTGATATAGCAAGAACTAACAATGTCACTGCGATTCGAGGATTACTCCTCCGATAAGTTGCGTGTTTATGTTTTCTCATGTTTTAACACCCTTCCTTTGATTTAATCTGCCAAAGCAAGAATGAACAACTCCCTGCTGTGACTATTGATTATCATAGCAGGGAGATGCTAAATAGTTACGCCGGAGTTGCGGAGGAGTTGTAAATTATCATTGATTCATGTTCATCGTATTTCTCGTTGCTCAGATCGATTGAATTCATCTATTCCCTCAATACTGTAACTACCAATGCTATTGAACTGAAGCGAACTACCGTGTATATCGGTTATTTTAGCGGCTAATGACAATCCAAGCCCCGCGCTGTGCTGTTTGCGTGAACGGGATTTGTCCACCATGTAAAACGCCTCGGTTATTTTGCTTAGTTCCGATTCCGGTATGCCGCGCCCGTCATCATTGACACTTACGCTATAACGGCTTCCTTCTTTTGCTCCGCTTATCTTAATATGGCAACCTCCGGCTTTTGTAGCGTTATCTATCAGATTCAATATCAATGTCTTGAAAAGGTCATACTCTACCACAACATAAGCGGGATGGATAAAGCAAGCAGTTTTTCGCTTTTGCCGTATCGCCGCAGCACCGCTTCGATCCGCGCCAGCAGTTCTCCGATTTGAAAGGGCTTCACAAGGTAATCGTCCGCGCCGAGCTTTAATCCTTTTATTCTGTCATTTACCGTGCCTTTAGCGGTTAAAAAAATGACAGGTGTTCCAAGCGGTTTTATATATTCCAGCAATTCATATCCGTCGATTTCAGGAAGCATTATGTCAAGAAGAATTAAATTGTAATTCTCTTTCTCAATAAAGTCGGCACCTTGTTTTCCATCAAAGGCACAAGTGCAGCGATACCCCTCGTCACTTAAATTTACATAGATCAAATTGGCGATTGCCTGCTCATCTTCCACAATCAAAATGTTTAACATTTGCCCACGCCTCCTCTTCGGTCACCTCATAATATCATGGAGTTGTGTCAAAGTTGTGTTATAGTCTTGCTTGGTAAAAATAATAATGCGGAAATACTTAAAGAAGCCATCGAATACCTCCTTGTTCTTTATTTCGACCACAAACCACTCTGTAATATGAAAACCGCGCTACATCCGAGCCTTGCGGTTCGGATGTAGCGCAGTTGGCACGCCGGAGCGTCTTTGTCATCACTGTATAAAGAAAGATTAAAGACTATCGCTGGAATAAATATTTATAACAACAAAGTTTGTTTTCCGTCGTTATAATATTGTACAACTTGAATAAGCTGTTTCTGCGTTAGTGTTTTCCAAGTCATTGTTTCAAGCAATCCGCCAGACATTGTGTAGAATTTGCGAAAAACAATATCGCTTTCTTGCTCACTAATTCTTTTTGTTTCTTCCTTTGCAGAGTATGTGGTTACTCCATCATCATATGCCCAGCGCTCAACAACGATAAGGCTTAACCTGTCATCAGACAAACGTAATATGTCGCAACCACTGTGTGCTGCACCTTGACTCCACGTTCGATATAAATTACCTTGTACATCAATGGAAACCAAAGAACTTCTCGACCAAAACTTGCCAATTTCATGCGCAGAGCCATTTGCATATGTATAAATCTTAGTTTCTTCGTCGCCTAAAACCGGATGGCGCACCAATAATTCTGCGACACCGTTACCGTCAATATCATATATGGCATACTCGCAGATACTTGCTCCTATGACATGGCTTATCATTTTTCTAACATTTTGATTATAATTTATGGCAATTATTCTGCAGTTCGGATATTGGTTTTGAAATACCCTGAAAACCTCGTCGGCAAACCCCTGCCCTATTTCTGTAATGCCGGTGAAGTCCAGTTCTATTCTCTCGAAACGTTCAAATCTTGCCAGTAACCGTTTAGCTTGAGAGCGGGAAATAAATGAGGGATTTGAATTGCCATATTCAAGCAATTTTACAGGCACGACAGTTTTCGTAAAACCATAATGATCGGGTTCTTGAGTATAGCGGTCAAATAGTTCTGCTGTTGTTGTGCTATGGTTACGGAACATTTCAAAATAGATCGCAGTGCCGCCGGTATGAGTAGGCTTAACATCACTAAGTTGTTCTCGCTCTCCTTCGCCGAAGCTTAAAGAGGAAAACGCTAAATCATCAGAAAATATCACAAATACATCAGAAGCCTTTGCGCTGAAAAATATCCCTTCTCCGGTGTGGCTTTCTGGCGCTGTCGTGAATTTCCCTTTTGCCAATTCAAGAATAGCAAATCTTTTTTCCTCAAGACTTAAAGCTGACGCTATTTTTGTGAATATTCCCACGCCATCGTCGACAATGAGAAATGATGCCCGAAAAGCATTGGTGTGTATGCTGATGACAACCTCACTGCCTTCCGAGTGGTCAATCGCATTATTTAGCATTTCGCAGAATGCATAATTACAATTTCTAATTGCGATTTCAGGAAAATCTTGCAGCAATGGCCTAATTTCCCCGTTCCATACAACATCTTCTGCAAGATTAGTCAGATTATACTTAAACTGATAGACAGAGTCGACGAGGCTGTACACATTTTCCTTACCTTTTCTATATCTTGCTACTATTGAGTCATCTTCCAGTCTTTCAAGGTATCTGTAAACGCTCTGAACTGACAATCCATGTGATTTGGCAAACGTATTAACTGAAAATCTGCCAGCTTTCATGAAATTTCCAATCTCACTGATTAAGGAATCAATAATAACCTCGCGTCTTTGCTTTGATAGCGCCACATTGTCCACCTCACAAACCATAATAAGAATAATATGTTAACTTTATTATCCCGAATATTAACTATACTAAATATTATATTAACCATATTATGATGATTTGTCAACTATATCTGTGAATAACAATAATTCGTGGTATTCAATGCCAAAATGGAAACGGCGCTTGCTCCCGGGCCAAGCATGTGGGGCGATTCGATAAGGCGCCGCCGCTGCATCGTGCCCTCTTTCGGGTTCTACGAGCCGCATATTAAAGACACGCACCTAAGCCCCAAGACAGGAAACCCGGTAAAGGATCAATACTGTTTCCGCTTGCCCGGCAGCGATATTGTCTGGATGGCCGGCGTGTTCGGGGATGGCTATTTTTCAATCATGACAACTGTTCCGAACAAGTGGGTGAAAGACATACACCCGCGCATGCCGGTCGTGCTGCGCTCGGATGAAATCGGCATTTGGCTGTATGGGGAGTATGCCGCGCTGGCGGATCGGAAACAGATCCAACTCGAAAGCTATAAAGTTGCGTTATAGCTTCTGCTGCATAAGTCGGTTATTTTGCTTAGTTCCGATTCCGGTATGCCGCGCCTGTCATCATTGACACTTACGCTATGTCCATGTGAAATATCTCCAAAGGCATAACACTATGCAAATTTAGAATAGCACTGTACCTTCGGAGATATTCGCATTATATTGAGGTACCTGTTACTTGTTACTTGTTACTTGTTACTTGTTACTTGTTACCTGCCCCTGCCCCCTGACCCCTGATCCCTGTTACTGTTTGACGTATATACTTATTTGCGGTATAATAGCCGCAAAAACGAAAGAGGGGTATGGAGGTAACATGAAATATCCAAATCTGTTCTCACCTATTGTCCTTGCGGGCACAGTGTTCCGCAACCGTATTTTTGCATCGCCGACAGGAACGGCGTATATGTCCTCGCAACATTTCCCGATACAGGAAACCAACGCATATTACGAGCGCAAAGCAATAGGCGGCGCGGCATCGGTCTGCGTCGGAGATGCGGTCGTCTGCTCGAAACACGGCAGATTCAACAACTCCCACCTCGCGCTTGACGATCCCGGAGGACAGTCGGCGCTTAGCAGGCTGGCGGACTCGATTACCCGCCACGGCGCCGTTGCATCAATCGAACTCTCCCACAGCGGCAGCCACGCGCACTCCTCCGCCAGAGCAGGCAACCAGCTCTACGGCCCTATGGAATATGTGACGGAAGCGGGATTCAGGGTCGAGGCGATGAGCGAGGAAAAAATACTTGAAGTCATCGAACAGCACGCAAAAGCGGCGCAGTTCGCGAAGCAATGCGGCTTTGGCATGGTGACTATACATGGCGGACACGGCTGGCTGCTGACCGAATTCATGTCGCCGAAATCGAACCAGCGCACCGACAAATGGGGAGGCTCTCCCGAAAATCGCTGCAGGCTCGCTGTCGAGGTCTGCAAGGCTGTGCGCCGCGCCGTCGGACCGCACTTCCCAATAGAAATGCGTATCTCAGGCTCGGAGTGCAACCCTGCGGGATATGACATTGACGAGGGAATTGCAATCGCAAAGCAGCTCGACGGGCATCTCGATCTCATACATGTTTCAGCGGGGAGCCATGAAGTCTGGGATGTGTTCACAGTGACCCATCCCGATATGTTCCTGCCCGACGGTGCTAATGTGAAATATGCGGCGGAAATAAAGAAACATGTCAAAACCGCCGTCGCTACCGTGGGCGCGATTGCGCATCCCGACCTGATGGAGGAAATCATCGCGACAGGCAAGGCCGACGTCGTGGAAGTCGCGCGCGGGCTCATATCCGACCCCGACCTGCCGCTCAAAGCGAGGACGGGCAGGGAAGAGGATATAAACAAATGCATGCGTTGCCTGTGGTGTTTTTCGAGCCATATTACAAAAGGGCAGTTCGCATGTGCAATTAACCCTGTAATCGGTCAGGAAGTTGAGAATAAATGGACTATTCAACCCGCGTCGAAGAAGAAAGTGCTCGTAGCAGGAGGCGGCATCGGAGGGATGCAAGCGGCAATCACGGCGGCCGAGCGCGGGCATGACGTCGTCCTTTGCGAAAAAACTGACAAGCTGGGCGGCGTGCTAAACTGCGAACACTCAGTACCGTTCAAGAAATCGCTCTCCGAATACCTTGAGCGGCAAGCGCGGCAACTGAAAAAAGCGGGCGTGGATGTTAGGATGAATACGGAAGTTACGCCCGAACTCGCCGAATCTCTCGCGCCCGACGTAATCGTAGCATCGCTCGGCGCGCGCCCGGTTACGCCCAACATACCCGGCATCGACGGCAAGAACGTGTTTGGCGCGGAGGAAATATATTTTAGCCCCGAAAAGGCAGGAAAGCGCGTCGTGATTCTCGGCGGCGGACTTGTCGGCACGGAGCTTGCGATATACCTTGCGGGGCTTGGGCGTGACGTGGAAATCGTTGAAATGGCGCCCGCGATGAATATTGGCGGAAACATGCTGCACGGACTTGCCATACGGCTTGAGCTTGAGCGCAAAAATGTCGCCGTCAATTATTCGGTGACGGCGACGGAAATAAACGATAAAGGCCTCGTCGGCGAGGGACCTGACGGGGAGAAAAAGCTGTATGAAGCGGATACGGTAATATACGCGGCAGGCCAAGCGCCACTGCGAGACGATGCCAACGCCCTCAGATTCTCGGCTCCCGAGTTCCACCAAATCGGCGACTGCCTTACGCCAAAAAACATCTCGGAAGCCACCCGCCAAGCATACAACATAGCCCGCAACATCGGAAGGTTTTAAAACTCCACGTCAACGCCCACGCCGGGGGTTTCGGGGAGGGTTATGAACGGGGTGTCGAACGAGAATGAGCTCTTTATGATTGAAGTGTCGTCGAACTCGTGGAAGCTGTCAAGGTCAGCGTAGACGACGTTTGGCCTTGCAGCGACAAAAGCCGCCGCCGCCGCAATCGAAAGCCGGCTCTCCAACATGCAGCCGAGCATTGTGCGAAGGCCCGCCGCTTCGGATATCGCGCAGATTTGGTTTGCGCGGTATAGGCCGCCGCACTTCATGAGCTTGATGTTCAGAAGATCGGCAGCGCCCGAACGCGCAATGCGAAATGCATCATGCGGTACAAAACAGCTCTCGTCAGCTATTATGGGGATATTGGAGCGCGAACGCACCTCTCTTAGACCCTCGACATCCCAATACGGAAGCGGTTGCTCAACAGCGTCAACGCCGGATTTTTCATATTCGCGCATGACGAGCAGCGCATCCGCAACCGTCCAGCCCTGATTTGCGTCCACCTTGAGACGCGCTTTTGGCACTGCTTCGCGAATAAGCCGGATAGCCGCGATGTCCCGTTCGGGATCGGCGCCGGCTTTCACTTTTATCTCGCGAAAGCCCTCCTCTGCGCGGCGGGCGGCTTCCCCCGCCATTTCCTCGGGAGGGGCGATGCCAATGGTGATGTCCGCTTCGATACGATTCGACACGCCGCCCAAGAAACGGTAAAGCGGCAGGCCCGCGGCTTTTGACATCAAATCATACAGCGCAATGTCAACGGCGGCCTTTGCCGAACCGTTGCCGACCATCACTTCGTCCATCTTTCTATGGATGTGCTCAATCGCGAAGGGGCTTAGTCCCAAAAGGATCGGCTCGAAAATCTTTATTGCCCCAAGAATCGTGTCGCCCGTCTCTCCCGTCACAAATCCGACGCTCGAGCCTTCCCCATACCCGACAAGCCCGCAATCGGTCTCCAACTTAACAAAAACGATTTCGCTTGACTTGATCGTACCCAGTGCAATAGTGAAAGGCTTCACCAAAGGCACATCAATTTTTTTTGCCGTCACACAAGTAATGACCATAAAACATCACTCCTTAATGCGGACAAGCCGCAAATGCAATGTACAAATTACGATGTACAAGTAACAAGTAACAAGTAACAAGTAACAAGTAACAAGTAACAGGGGACAGGGAACAGGGGTCAGAAAATTTTGTTTGCTATTGCACAAAATGGCATGTAAGTTAACTCCTAACTCCTAACTCCTAACTTTCAACTGCCTTCGGTACTCGTTGGTATGAGATCATTTCTTGCAAAGACATCTCCATATGTATGTCTATCGCTGAAATGTCGCCCTTGGCGTCGGTGCGGAAAATTACGGAAATTGGAATCTCGTGGATTTCTATGCGGAATACATCATAGTGCATATGAACTAGCGGGAAGACATTGCCGTGCATGTTCACAGAGAGCTTGTTTTCCGCAGACTCGTCGTAACTGACCGTAATTTCGCCGTAGCCCGGATGCGAAAACTCGCCTGTATACTCAGCGCCCGCATGTGTCATAGGCTTATCGGGAACAGCCGCCGTGCGCAGCGCTTCAAACTGGCCTTCCTGCTGCTTCTTCATTTCTTCGTATTTTTCTTTATAGAAGTCGATCCAGTCTGTCTCGCATTTGCGCTCAAGCAGAATATCTTGGATCATCGAGGTTAGGGCATAGGTGAAAAACGTGCTGTTCTGATTGGTCAGAATGGCTACCCCGATGTTCTTGTCGGGAAGCATGCAGACCGATGTGGTCGAACCCGACACATTGCCGCCATGATCCACGCGAAGTTCGCCCCTGTAGCAGTCGATGAACCAACCGAGACCGTAGCCGACGTTCATGGTTTCAGGCGTCTCGAAAGGAAGAAGCTCGTAGTAAATGTTCGGTGTCCACAGCGGGGCAAAAGATGCCTCATCCAGAACTACATTGTCGTTGAACTTTCCGCGAGAAAGGTTGAAAAGCAGCCAGTTTGCCATATCTGCTATTGGGGCGCGAATTGAACCTGCGGGTCCCATCGCGGTGACGCGCTCGGTTTCGCACGGAACTCGCTTGCCGTCTTGGTCTTTATACAGCACGGGCTGTTTTATATCGGTGCGATCATCCTGCCAGAAAAAGCTTGAGGTCATTTCGAGTGGGGCAAAAATGCGTTCGCGAGTGAAATCTTCCCAGCTCTTGCCTGATACTTCCTCGATAAGCCTCCCTGCGGCGGCATACATATGATTATTATACTCCCACTTGGACCTGAATGTTTTGTTTGCCTTGAAATGCCTGACGCGGTTGAAAATAAGGTCGTCTCTCTCAACATCGGGCCATGTGATCCAGAACAGATCATGACGGGGCAAACCGGTTCGATGACACAGCAGGTCCCTCGCCGTGACGTCTATAGCGGCGGGGTCGTCAAGGCCAAATCGCGGCATATAATCCCTCACGGGCTTGTCAATATCGAGCTTACCCTCGGCGGCAAGCATCATCACGCCAGTCGCGGTGAACGCTTTCGACGACGACCCAATGGGAAACGCATATTCCGCCGTCAGCGCGACATTGTTCTCCCTGTCCGCATACCCATAGCCCTCCGCAAGCAGCACCTCTCCGTCCTTGACAACAGCAACAGCCGCGCCTTCAACTCCCATTTCCTCCAAGCCCCGTAATACTAATGCTTCAATTTCCTTCTTCATAAACAAGCTCCTTTCTGATGATAAACAATTTAGTTAATACATGCCGTGTAGTGGGTTTTTCCGGATTGCCGTAGCTCGGGGTCGGTCGAGCTGCATTCTTTTGTTGATTTTGGGCAGCGGTTGCGGAAACGGCAGCCTTTGGACAGTTCTTCCGAAGAGAGTTCGGGAGGATCTGTGAGGTCGGCGTCTTTGGCTTTGCGTCCAAAGACAGGTGCGCTCTCCAAAAGCATTATTGTATAAGGATGTCTCGGGTTGCTAAAAAGTTCCTCTTTCCGCGCCATCTCGACGACCCTGCCCAGATACATTACCGCGATGCGATCCGCGATAAAACGGACGACATCCAAATCATGCGAGATAAAAGCGTAGGTCAAATCTCTCGATTCCCGCAAATCCACCAAGAGGTTTATTATTTGCGCCTGTATGCTGACATCAAGCGCAGAAACAGCCTCGTCGCATACGACCAGATCGGGCCCTGCGATGAGCGCCCTTGCGATGCAGACGCGCTGACGCTGGCCTCCTGAAAACTGGTGCGGGAACTTGAACAAATCATCCGCTTGCAAACCGACAGCTTCAATCATATCCAGAGCTTGCAAATGACGCTCAAGTTTCCCAAATGACGGACGTTTTGCCCTGAGTGGTTCGCTGACTATCTCGGCTACGGACATACGCGGATCAAGCGAACCGAACGGGTCTTGAAATACGATGCCTGTACGCATTCGCAGCTCGCGCCTTTGATGCCTGTCGCCGGAGTTCATGTCTTTGCCGTGCAGCCGCACGCTGCCCGCAGTGGGTTCGAGCAAGCCAATCATACAGCGGGCAGCAGTGGATTTGCCGCATCCGCTTTCGCCCACGATGCCAAGGGTCTCCCCGTGTACAATGTTGAAATCCGCGCCATCCACCGCTCTGACGATATTTCGTCCGCCGCCGCGTCCTCCGGGGCGCGTGAAAAACTTCTTGAGCCCCTTGGTTTCCAAAATCACGTCGTCGGAATCGGTTACGCCTTCGTATGCGCGCTCAAGCCTGCTTGAACGTGTAGTCAGGCGATTGACAAACTCTTCCGCTTTTTGTTCAAGCGATTCAAACGTCGCATCAATCGCCCGTTCAGCTTCACCAAGCCTGTTTTCAAGGCTCTCCATCGCAGAGTCAAGCCCACGTTCAACGGCCTCAAATTTTCTCTCAATTGCATGCCCTGCGGATTCCAGCTTCCGCTCCGCGCGCTCGACCTTCCGCTCAAGCTTCTCAGCCGCGCGCACGGCAGCCTCTTCAATCCGCCGAGCCTTATCCTCAATAGAACCAGCCAATAGGAACTCCTAACGCGCTCTGCGGAGCGCAAGGTCAAATTATAAATTACAATGTACAAATGATTAACGAGTAACGAGTAACAAGTAACAAGTAACAAGTGACAAGTAACAAGTAACAAGTAACAAGTAACAAGTAACAGGGGACAGGGATCAGGGGTCAGAAAATCTTGTTTGTTATTGCACAAAATGAACTGTAAGGTAACTCCTAACTCCTAACTCCTAACTCCTAACTCCTGCCCACTGTCCGTTGCTTGCCAGCAGGCTACCATGTGATTGCCTGAGACCATCGTGTCTGGGGGGAGGGTGGTGCGGCAGCGATCCTGCACTTGTTCGCAGCGGGTGTGGAAAGGGCAGCCGGAGGGCCTGTCTCCGAGGGATGGTACTGCTCCAGGGATTGCTCGGAGACGGCCATCTTTCTCTCCGCCTGACGGGCGCGAGGCAATCAGCCCCCGGGTATAGGGATGCAGGGGATTCTTTATGATTGCCTCTGCCGGGGCGTATTCGCATATTCGGCCGGCGTACATGACAAGAATGTCGTCCGCGCTCTCGGACACTAAACTCAAATCATGCGAAACCAGAATGACAGCCATGCCTGTCTCTTCGCGGAGCTTGCGCAGCAGAGCCATTATCTTGGACTGTATCGTCACATCAAGGGCTGTCGTCGGTTCGTCGGCGATGAGCAGGTCCGGGTTGCAAGAGAGCGCCATTGCAATCATTGCTCTTTGCCTGAGACCGCCTGACAGCGCGAAAGCGTAGCTGTTGAACACACGCTCTGCGTCCGGTATGCGCGCCTTACTCAGCATGTCGAGGGCAAGCGCCTTTGCTTCGGGCTTAGAAACAGTCTGGTGCAGACGGATTGTCTCGCACAACTGCTGTCCAACCGTGAACACCGGGTTCAGCGCAGCCATAGGTTCCTGAAAAATCATCGATATACGGGACCCGCGCAGTGCGCGGAGCTGCGGCATGCTCATTTTCAGCGTGTCTTGCCCGTCGAAGAGAATCTCTCCGCCTGCATAGACGCCGGGCGGGGACTGCACAAGGCGCAGGATCGACAGGCATGTCACGCTCTTGCCGCAACCGGACTCTCCCACGACGCCGAGAGTTTTGCCGCGTTCGACGCGGAAGGAAACGCCGTCAACCGCCCGCAACGGAGCCACACCGCGCGACTCAAAATACACGCGCAAATCCCGCACATCCAAAAGAGATTCCATTTAGCAAAAACTCCCAGCAACATCAAAACTAGCTACAGTCGCTCTCCTCGTTCCCTCGTCTCCTGACCCCTGACCCCTGATCCCTGTCCACTTGCGAGACCAAAGACCGTTACTCCCAATACCAATAATACATGTTCTGATAGGGCGTCGAATAGAGGCCCGGGGTTGTCAGTACCGTGGCTTGGAGAGCATACAGCGGCAAATATGCAGCTTCGCGGGACGCTATGTCCATGGCTTCCCGATAAGCAGCCTTGCGCGCGTTTATGTCCAGCGTACTGCCGCCAATGGCGAACAGCTCTTCAACGCGGTCGTTGTAGTACCGCGCCAAGTTCAGCGCGTCGAATCCCTCCGAGGTGTAGGCGGGGGACATCAGCGCCGCGTCGGGCTCAAGGCCGAGTGCGAGTATGCCGATGCCGTAGTTACCAAGGACCATATCCATAACCAGAGACGAGAGTTCAACTGTTGAAATCTCAATTTGGATACCCACAGCCCGTAATTGCTGTTGTAGTATCTGGGCGGGTATCGCAAACTCATCCGTTGCAGCCGTGAGAATCGGATCGTCTATCACTAGTCCGTCGGGATATCCTGCCTCGGCAAGCAGCTCGATGGCTCTTTGCGGATTGTATTCATATTCAAAAATCTCGCTATATGCAGGCGCCGCGTTGTTAAGGTTCGGATTTGCTAGATATGCCGCAGGGACGCCGTAGCCGCCGACGCTGCCGTATATCATATCTTCCTTGTCAACAGCATAGTTTATGGCTTGGCGCACAAGCGGATCGTCAAACGGCGCGCGCTCGTTGTTCATCGCGAAGAAGCGTATTGTGATTGTATCCGCTGTGTAGGCGTTGAATCTTCCAGTGGCGCTCAAGCGTTCCCAGTTGTCCCCGTCCGCTATGAGATAGTCGATTTCCCCGGCTTCCATCGCGCGCACGGCGGAGTTCGTGTCGCTCAGAACGGTGACTTCGATATTCCCGATGGGGGCGGGGGCGCCGTGGAACACGCTGCTGCGCGTAAACACGGCTTTCTGATCCATCACGAGAGATACCAGCGTATACGGCCCGGTGCCGCCCGGGATGCCGCTGCTGAAACCGGGTTCAAGTCCGCTTGTTGCGGATTCGCTTAGAAAGCGGACCCTGCTGAGTTCGATGTGAAACGCGGGGTTCATCCAAGCAAGCGTAAAGACCACTGTATGATCGTCCGGGGCTTGTACATCCGCGATAGACGCGAGGTATCCAATCATGTACGGGCTTTCCATCGCGCGGTCGATGGAGTAGAGCACGTCGGCGGCGGTGAAGTCCTCGCCGGTTTGCCATTTGACGCCACTCTTTAGATAATATGTGTAGGTCATGCCATCCGCGCTTACTTCATAGCGTTCCGCAAGGCGCGGATCCTCATTGCCAAACTGGTCAATGTCATAGAAGCTTTCATAGATCAGGTCGCAGAGCATGAAATCCGAGTCCGCCGCTGCATAATGAGGATCAATTGTGCTGTAGGCCGTTATCCAAGCAACGCGCAGCATGGAATCGTCGCCAGCCGCCGGAGTTCCCGAATCGCCGGGGTCGCCGCCGGGGTCGTCCGCTCCGCCCTGAGACGGGGTGTTCCCGCCGCTGTCGTTGGCGGGCACGTCGGTTGGGGGTGTGTCGGTGTTTGCCGGTTGAGCCGCACAAGCCGCTAGCGACAAAGTAAGCGCCAGTAGCAGCAGCCCCGCAAGGATTTTCACAAGCTTTCTGTTTTTCATTCTATTTTCCTCCATATTATAATTTGTAATTCATAATTCATAATGCATAATTATCAGACGGTTGATTTTCAGCTCAACGTAGTTATCATGGCGTATTTGACGTTACCTTACATTGTGGTTATCTCAGTTTCGGATCAAGGGCATCGCGCAGACCGTCGCCCATGAGATTAAAGGATAAAACGGCGATTAGCATTGTCACGCCGGGAACAGCCATAAGATGCGGTGCGCGCATGAAATAATTCTGCCCCTCGGCAAGCATTGCGCCCCATTCCGGATTTGGCAGTTGCACGCCAAGGCCGAGGTATGATAGCCCCGCGCCAATCATTATCATCGAAGCGATATTGGAAACCGCACTAAGGATCAGAGGGCCGGCGGCGTTGGGGACGACATGCCGCGCGACAATCGCGAAAGAACCTGTGCCGCAGGAGCGGGCGGCCTCGATATACTCCAAGCCGACTATATTCAAAATCACGGAGCGCACATAGCGCGTCATGTCGGGTATGGCGGCAATTGTCACGGCAATCATGACATTGTTTAGCCCCGGTCCAAGCGCGGCAACGAGGGCAAGCGCCAGAAGGACGCCTGGTATGCAACTGAGTATGTCGCAGACC
>Ga0099364_10008396_pt1 | contig 14545 bp, 14 predicted proteins | sample TergutTh196P3_FD_73070 | JGI IMG/M metagenome (GOLD analysis project Ga0099364, IMG submission 73070) | Microcerotermes parvus P3 segment gut microbial communities from Pointe-Noire, Republic of the Congo - Th196 P3 | ecosystem: Host-associated > Arthropoda: Insects > Digestive system > Gut ... | reverse complement strand
TTTATATTAAAGTGGCTAAATAATTGTTTCTTCTAAATAATAAAACCCCACAGCATATTTTTATGTTTTTGGGTAAATTGGTAAAAACTGTTTAAGGGTGTTCATTGTTTGGCTTTAGTTCAGTTTTGACAACATTTCACTTAATTAAAACCCATGTTGCTCCGTTTCCGCCGATATTTGCTTTTCCCCTGCCGCTTTCGCCGGCGTAGGGGCATTGTTCAATAAATTCCAAAACCATGCGGTTTAAGACAGGTTCTGAGAGGGAATGATTCCCCTTTCCATGGATAATTAAAACTTTTTCCATTTCGTTTTTTTTGGCATTGTCAAAAAAAGTATTTAAAGACAGCCAGGCTTCATCACGGTTAAGGCCGTGAATATCCAATTCTGCATCCGGCCTTTTGTTTTTAAGCCTGCGCCTGTTTTTCTGAATAATTATCGCTCTTTTGTTTCCTTCGATTTCCTTGTCTTTGTCGTAAATTTCGCTTGCAGCCATCAATTCTTCCATGGTCGGTTTTTTACCGCTCTGGTTTTCCCATTTATCCAATATGTCTCCGAAATTCATAAATCCTCCGTTTAATAAAAAATTATTTTTTCTTCCGGAACCCATCCGGAAATTTTCCTTTGATCATTTGTAATAACCCTTCGCCATAAGATTTTATTTTTAATGGCGGCGGAATGTATTAGCACAGGCTGACCTTCCGCTAGAACAGTTATTTCACTGCCCATTAAATCAGGAATTCTGCGGATACTTGTTTCCAAAAGGACGGCTGTTTTTTCACCGGAAAAACCTGCATTGTTTTTTTCGCCGGCTGTATTTTTTAAGCCTAAAGCCTGTTCCGCCATAACTCTTAAACTTTCAAAAACAGCTCCTCCCTGGTGATCTCTTTCGTTTAAGCGCAGTAAGACAAGGGCCTGTACTTTTTTGCCTTCTTCCCATAATTGTTTTGCAGATGAATATATTTTTTCACAATCATTTTTATATTTTAAGAACAATGGTCTGTTATTTATTGCTGCCGCATCAAGTGACGGAAAAATTAAATCGTTCGATTTGCCTAAATCCGATTCGCCGGATTCTGTTTCAATTTTTACCGGCTGATTTACCCTTATGTTAAGAGCCGGTATTTCAAAAATTGAATTATATTGAATTAACTGCCGCCGGGTTAAAACAAAAGGCTTGGCTTCTAGAGGGGTTATGCGTAATTTTAGGGCTATTCCTGAAGCTTTTTCTTCTGCCGTAGGTCTGCTTGATTCCATAATAAACCCTTCTGCAAGAGGCGGGCGGAAAAAATCCGCCTCGGGCAGCTGCGGCGCCTGCCTTATATTATTTAACTTTAGGCTTAGAACTGTACTTTGACCAATCTGCATGCCGGAAGGAATCCCTTCCCAGATGAGCCTTATTTGTTGGGTTCCTGCCGTGTTTTTTGGCTCCTGTATTTCCAGTTCGAAAGGTTCGGTTTCTTCCTGCCAGTCAGGCGTAACAATTGTAAATGAATCAAATTCAATAATATCAGGGCTGTTCAGAAGGAAGCGGTATTCCTGAAATGTCCAGTTTTCCAAATCTATTACACGAGGCCCTTTTAATACCTGTTCAAGATAAAGAGAGCCGGTAAAAGGCGGTGCAAAGATTGTTACATCTCTTGGCTCTTCGTGCGGGATTAAAAGGGTAAGAGTCCATGTTGATCCTGCCGCAGGTTCATCGGGGGATTTTTGCACTAATACCAATGGCTGATCCTCCTCCTGCGCGGCAAGGAACAGAGGGATAAGGAATAGCGTTATTAGTAGTCCGGCCCTGTTTCTTCTTCTTCCTGCCATTCAGTGCTTCTCCATTGGTTAAGTTCTTTCTGCCTTATATAATCAATCATTGCAGAAACCCCTTCATTATCCTCTATGCTTTGATCCTCTCCAATATCCGCATTTAAGGATTTTTCTCTTTCAAGCGATAAAAGGCTTAACTCCAAATTTCGTTTTGCCTCTATTTTCCCGCCGTCTGTCAATAATGCCTGCCGGAATGAAGCCACAGCGCCGGAAAAATCACCCATATTAAATAATACCAGACCTGTATTATAATTGATACTGTAACGAAGATTTTGATGTTGATAAGGAGGGGAATCTTTTATTAATTCTAGGGCATCTGTAAAACGGCCAAGAGCGGCTTCATCTTCGCCTATAGTATAATATAAGGTTCCAAGGCCGTATTCGGCATAAGGGGCTGTTTCTGCATTTTCAAGGGCTTTTATGTAAGAATAAATACTATCGGTATAATTTTCTTTGTTAAAACGGTAGTTTGCTTCGATTATCAGCAATTTTCCGGAAATACCGGAACAGCCGCATAAAAACAACATGGAAATAAAAAAAAACTTCATTATTTTTACCTCATTCTTGGTTTAAGCAAAATTGCCTTTGATACGACAAAGGAAATTATAGCAAAAAGGACAAAAATATACCAGTGGGATTTTAAATTTATTTTATTGCCTGTAAACCTTGTTTCAGAAGAAAAAGACCTGAGATACGATATCAGTATCCGTGAACTGTCTTCATTGTTTCCGTCTATAAATAAACCGCCCGTTCTTGCGGCTATATTATTCATATTTTCATGGTCTGCTTTGCTGTAAATTTCTTCACTTTCCGGTACAAGCCCCCCTTCTTCACTTCCTGTTAAAACTGCAATTACAGTAATATTGTTTTCCCAACACCTCTTTGCGGCTGCCAAAACAGAACCGGACAGGCTTTCGCCGTCAGAAACCAAAATTATTACTTTTGACGTATTCTGGCTGTCCTGAAAACCAAGAGAGGCGGCATCCAAAAGCGTCTCTAGATTTGTGCCTCTGCCGGTAATTGAAAGCCCGGAGAGCGTATCCAGCAAATCCAGAACCGCATTATTGTCATAAGTAAGAGGGACGGCGATTATCCCCCTGCTGCGGCCTAATGCAACCGCGTACCGGTTTTCCGGCATTAAAGACACAGTTTCTTTAATTATTTCAACCCCGTGTTCCAGCCTTGTCCTGGAATCGGGCATGTCGGCTGTTTCCATGCTGCGGGAAAGATCAATTGCAATTACTGCATCAAGCTGGCGCCTGTATTCCCCGCGGTCATCGGCTGTCCCCCAACGAGGGCCACAAAGGGCAATAATGGCGCATAACAAGAAAATTCTAAAGAATATTTTTGAAATTGTTAGTTTTCTTTTTAGATATACAGGCAGGTTTTTATATATATGTTTTTTGTTTTTAGAAAATTTATCAAAAAGTAAAATTGGCAAAAAAATAATTAATAAAAATAAAACATAAGGATTATCAAAGGCAAAGTTCCCGTTCATACCCATGCCCCCAGAATAAAACGCTTAATAAAATTTGCCGCGGCAATTAATGAAAGGGCGATTGTTAAAAAAACAAGATGGTAGGGGTGTGTTTGTGTTGTGGTTCCTGCCCTGCGGACTATCAATTCCTGTTCATCGATTTTGAAAAAAGCCGCTTCAAGAGCATCCGCCGATGCCCCTTGAAGCCATGTCCCGTTACCGGCAGAGGCTATGTTTTTTAAGGAATCAATGTCATAGCGGGAATCGTACAATCCTGTACGGCGGATTCGTGTGTATGGATCGATATAATCAATGGGAATTTCGCCCCCAGAGCCGATGCCGATTACCCAAAACGAAGCGCCTATATCGGCAAGCATTTTTGCCGCAGTGTGCGGATGAATTGCGCCTGCATTGTTTTCCCCATCGCTGATTAAAACTACAGCCCTTCTTGGAGCGGCGGAATATTTTATGTGATATGCGGCAGTGGCAATCCCCGTGCCTAAAGCAGTGCCGTCTCCCATTTCGCCAAGCCTTATATTTTCAAGCCGCCCGGCCAGTACTTCCCTGTCGCTTGTGGGAGGAATTAATATTGCCGCATCAAGCCCCACTGCAACAAGGCCTATGCTGTCAGACGGCCTGCGATCCGAAAAATTTTTTATCATTTTTCTTGCAGCGTCAAAGCGGTTTTGCCCGCCCATGTCCAAGGCTGCCATGCTTGGACTTATATCAAGCACAAATAAAATGTCGGCTCCCCTGTTCTGCCATACAGTTTTTGTAATAATTATTTCAGGCGAGGCGGCGGAAATTAAAAGTAAAAATGCCCCAAGATATTCAATGAAGCGCAAAGTTCTTACAATGCCGTTAAAATTTATCGGCGGTTTGAACGGTGTTCCCTGGGGAGGCCCGAGAGAGATTGAGGCTTCAAATGAATTTTTAAATTTTTTTGCAAGTATTATTATAACAGGGATTAATAAAACAGCCGTTATTGCAATATACGGATGTTCAAAGCCGAAACTTATTTTATCAGGGAAACTGTTATCCATACACGGCTCTTTTTTTCTTTGTTTCAGCTTTCATTACTAAAATAAATGTTTTAAATTCATCCAGTAAACTTTCTGCATTGCTGTTTTGTATTTTACTCCCCGAGAACCTTAATTTATCGCAGCGTAAAAAAAAATCTTTTAAAAAACTGTCGTTTTTACTGTCGGGGGCATTTTGTACCAGGTTAAGAGAGCCCAGTTCTTCCGCCGTCATTGCCTGGCAGTTTTGCCCTGAAAAAAACGAAAGAAAACTGCGGAATGTTGCAGATAGAGTGTCAAGAATATGCCTTAGGGATATTTCGTTTAAAAGTTCCCTGCGAAGGCGTTTTTCGGCTTTTAGCGCCCATGAAAAAATTTGCCTGCGGTGCCATACATCTTTTAAGATTCTAATTGTTTTTCTTCCGCGGATTGATATCCACAAGCAAAAAATTAAAAGTACAATTGTAATGCTGATAGCGCCAAAAATCAAAAGGCTGGTTCCCGGCATGGCAAGGGGAGGGGCCGGGCCTGAAAGGACCATGCCCATATTATCCATTTCAAGAATTGAGCTGATTTCTACTTTCAAGCCTTCAAAAATTTTATCGTCAAGAGCCAGTTCGGGCAGATAAAGAACCCCCGGCGCAAATGCGGAAAATTCGATCAAAAGGCGGCTTCCCGCAGGACGGCGTTCAAGCAAAATGCTGTGGATTATAATTTCTTCCAAAACAGGCAGTTGGTTTAAATCAATTGCGATGTTATCTGTAATAGTATGGCCTGGCAGGGGGATTATAAGGCTTGCCCTGTCTCCCACATAAACTTTTGAAGGGATCATGTATTGATCTTCGTGCTGCCCCGCCGCATTTGCGCTGATAAAAATTAATAAAAACAGTGAAAGGAGTTTATTGGTATTAATGGCCGCTCCTTCTGGTGAAAAACCTTGTTAATGCAGACGCTGCATCTGTATCGACAGGCAATTCCAGCATTGATGCCCCTGCTTTTTTGCAGATGCTCCTCCAATTTTTTGTACGATCATTTTGATGGCGCAGCCACGCTTCTTTGAATGAAGAATGTTTTGTCGGAGCGTTAATTTGTATTCCGGTTTCGGGATCTTTTATAAGAAGAAGGCCGAGATTGCTTATGCTGCTGTCTACAGGATCGCTTACCCTTACTGCAATAACATCATGGCAGCGGCATAAATCGCCAAAACTGCGCTCCCAGCCTGTGCTTAAAAAATCGGAAACAATTACTATCATGCTCCGTCTTTTTAACATCCGTTGGGCGCCGGCAATGGCGGCAGGCAGGTTGCTTGAATGTATGCTTTTTGGCTGCGGTTTGTTTTTTTGCAGCGCCCCTGAGACGATAGCCATAACATGGCTTTTGCCTTTACGCGGGGGAAACACCCTGTGGATTTCGTTGTCATAAAGGAATGATCCAATTCTTAGCCCCGAGCGTTCTGCCGAGAAAGCAATGAGGGCCGAGCATATTAATGCCTGTTCATAAAGGCTGTAAGAATTTTCATCCCCCCAGGGACGTGAGACGCAGTTGTGCATTGACTGGGAACAATCCAGAAGAATCAGTATAGTAAGTTCACGTTCTTCCTTAAATAATTTTACAAAGGTTGCGCCCAAGCGGGCGCTGGCATTCCAGTCGATGTTTTTAGCGTCATCCCCCCACTGGTAATGCCTTGCTTCATCAAATTCAATGCCCTGACCCTTAAACAGAGAACGGAAATTTCCGGAAAGCATTTCATTTGCCAAGCCTTCGGCGGCAATATTAAGGCCTGTAATTTTTTTTAAAAGTTCATGGGCATCCATAGGCTAAGCCCTGTTAAGGAATTGGCACATGGGAAAGTATCCTGGAAATTACGGTATCCGCATCAAGGCCTTCAGCCTGAGCCTCGTAGGAAAGCACTAAACGGTGCCTTAGTACAGGGTATGCCTGTATTTTAATATCCTCGGGGCTGACATAATCTTTACCCGAAAAAAGGGCGAGTATCTTTGAACACCGCTGCAAGGCAATTGACGCGCGCGGGGAAGCTCCAAAAGAGATATTGCGGTATAAGCCTTCAGACACTTTGCCCCCCTGTGTTCCGGCTGAGGGCGGCCTTGTAGCCGTAACAATGGAAACTATGTATTCAGCCAATTTTTTATCGATATGTATGGAATCTGCCGTTTTTCGCATCAGTTTAATAGCCTCGTTATCAAGAATCAAAGAAAGAGTTTCCCTTTTATTTTTGCCTCCCGCAGTCAAAGGCGGGCTGCTTTCGATTATTTTTAATTCTTCTTCAGGCGAAGGATAATTTACAAGAAGTTTAAGCAGGAAGCGGTCGAGTTCCGCTTCAGGCAAGGGGTAGGTGCCTTCATGTTCAATGGGGTTTTCGGTTGCAAGCACAAAAAAAGGATCAGGCAGGGGATGGCTGGTTTCGCCTATGGTTATCTGCCGTTCTTCCATGGCCTCGAGCAGGGCTGATTGAATTTTTGCCGGCGCCCGGTTTATTTCATCGGCCAGAATAATATTTGCAAAAACAGGCCCCCGCCTTATTGAAAAATTCCCCCCGGCAGGGTTCCATATCATGGAACCGGTAAGGTCTGCGGGCAGTAAATCCGGGGTAAATTGAATCCTCTTGAATTCCAGGTTTGTAATTTCCGCAAGGCTTTTAACGGCGAGAGTCTTTGCCAGGCCGGGCACTCCTTCTATAAGGATATGCCCCCCTGCAATAATAGCAGTTAACAGGCCGTTGATCATCTGTTCCTGGCCGATAATATGCCTTGCCAGTTCTGACCTGCATTTGTTAATAAGCTCTGCGCACTGCGCCAAGTCTTTGCTCTTATCCATGTTTTTAATAGCGACAATGGGACTCGAACCTATGACCGGACGGATATGAGCCGTCTGCTCTACCAACTGAGCTATGTCGCCAAGCTGCCATACGCAGCAATTTAATATTTAATGATTATTGCATAAAAACAGCGGTTTTGTCAATAAAAACAGGCGAAATTTTGCGGTTTTTTTAAAAAGTGTCAACAAAGTGTCAACGCTTTCCGCCATGTTTTCTGGCAAAAAAGACGGGGCTTATTTAGTATCCGGCTTAAAGCCGTTTTTCCTTATGCGCCGGAGCATAAAAAATATTGCGAAAAAAGCGGCAGATGCTAAAAGTAATACGATTGCTTGGTAAGGCATATTATCCTCCTAACTCCTAACTTTAAAGAGCCCCCTCGTATACAAATAATTGTTCCGTATCCAAGGTTACAGTTATTCCCGGTTCAAGTTTTTCAACGGCGTTTTTTGTATGGGTCAGCCATACAAGGTTTGGATTTATTTTATGCAGAACATCTGCGTCTATTTCCGAAGCGCCTTCGCAGATAATTCCGTTTACGATACGGATGATCGGGAGGTAGTCTTTTGTAAGATTCTTACAGACAAGTATTTCGTTAAACGATGCGCCTAAAGCAATAATTCTTTCCCGCGCTTCCTTTGGGTTTGAGGCATGAAAGACCCTGCCTTGCCTTCGGGTGACGGAAGGATCGGCAGCCCCCCCTTCGCCTGAACGCGCTAGTATTGTTCCAAGAATTAGTACCCGTATATTATTCATCATAACAGGGCTTTTTAAGGGAAGGCCAGCCAAAAGCATTATTTTATCAGTCATGCCCGCTATGCCTGTGTCCAAAGAGGCTTTTATAACTTTTTGAATTAAACTTTCCGATTCGTCAACTTGAGGCGAATGGCAGGTGATAACGCCCCAGTATAACTGCATAAAACGCTCTGCCTGTTTATCATGCGTTAATGCAAGTATGGGTTCATCCGGTTTGAAAATGCTCAGTAATCGCGCTGAATTGCCGGATAGGGTAGGGGTAACTATTGCTTTTGCCCCCACAGAAGATGCTATATTTATTCCATACCTAGACATAATAATTCCAAGGTTTTCATCCGGGTTATGATCATAAGAAAGACATTCGCTTCGAAATTCTTTCATACGCATCCTGAATTCCTTTGACTTTTCTATTGTGCAGGCTATTTTGTCCATTATTTTAACAGCTTCTGTTGGATAGGCTCCGACTGCTGTTTCACCGGAAAGCATAATCGCGTCTGTACCGTCAAGCACGGCGTTGGCAACATCTGTAAGTTCCGCCCGTGTGGGCCTGGGATTAACAATCATCGATTCCAGCATCTGAGTTGCGGTAATTACAGGCCTTCCCACCCTGCGGCATACGCTGATAATATGTTTTTGCGCAAGGGGGATTTCTTCAGTTGGAAGCTGCACCCCAAGGTCGCCTCGGGCTACCATTACTCCGTCCGCAAGTTTGGCAATCTCTTTTATATTTTCAAGCCCCTCGCCGTTTTCAATCTTTGCAATAATTTTAATATTTGAATTTAGGCTTCCAAGATAATTTTTTATTTCGGTAATTTCATGAGGAAAACTTAAAAAACTTGCCGCTATATAATCGACATTCATTTCCGCGCCAAAGGCAATATCCTTTTTATCCTGCTCGCTCAATATGGGAAGATGAGCGTGAATGCCGATTAAATTAACATTTTTTCTTGAGCCTATTTCTGCTGCATTATTTGCAATGCAAATAATACCATTATTTTCAATTCCAAGAACTTCAAGATCAAGGAGCCCGTCGGCTATAAGAATATGATGCCCTTTTTGCAGTTTTTCAGGGGCATCCTTCCATGAGATAGAAATTTTTGCAGGTGTTTTCCCTTCTGCCGGTATAGTAAAACATCCGTCAACGCTAACGATTACACTTTCCCCGGCATTAATTTTTACATGGCCGTCATTTTCAACTTCGCCTGTTCGGATTTCCGGCCCTTTTGTATCCAGCAGTATTGCAACACAGATTCCAAGTTCGCTTGAAACCCGCCTGACACATTCTATTGCCGAGCGGTGCGCTTCATGCGAATCGTGCGAAAGGTTAAGGCGGACAATATTCATACCGGCAAGAAGAAGCCGGCGTATGCTTGAGTCATTGCGCGACACAGGCCCTAAGGAGCATACAATTTTAGTTTTTCTTATTTGCATATTTTTATTATAACCATCTTATAAAAAAATTTAAACCAGTTTATATTCCCTGGCGGCCTGTTCTATGGCCTTATTCCAGTGGGGCTGGGACAGGTATTTATGATGCATATCTATATCGTCTATTCTGCCGGCCCGGCTTTGCAGCCGTTTTACCGCCATGCTGATAGTTGTGTTTATATCTACCTGGCTTGAATTCGAAGCAAGCAAAATTTGATAAAGCACATAATGGAAAAACGCATCATAAATATCCAATTCCGGCGACTGTCCCGAGCGTATTATTTGCTGCATAGATTGAATTGCTTTTTCATGGCCGTCTGAAGATAAATGCCCTGATGCTAGCGAATTATATGTACACAACATTCTGTCCCATATATCCTTCCATGTCATATATAAAAGCTCGCACTGGGCAAAGCCTGAATTCCAATCCGGCTGTTCAATATTGTAAAAGGCATCCGCTGTTACAGGCTGGGAGGATAAAATATTTGAGACTTCTACAGCTTTGGCAAAGTTGCCTTCAAGGCAAAGGGCTTCAAGATAAATGATATTGAAGTCTTGCCCCTTGCTGTACGGCATGTAAAAGGGAGGTTCCTGGCAATATATTTTTGCGCGAAAAAACCATAATTCTACGAGCCTTCTTTTTTGAGGGTGGTTGCTGCCGAAAGGCTTGTTTATAATGCCTTCAAAAATATCCGCCGCATCGCGGTAAGAACCTATTTCATAAGCAAGCCTTCCTTCCAGAAAACGGCAGCGGTCTGCCCAATCGGCGCTTCCTGCTTCCAAAAAATACATCCTGGCTTTTTTAATCAGTTTTAGCGATAATGATAAATTTCCGTAGATAAACTGCGCCACTGCCGCATAATAAGCCGATATTCCCATGTCTTCGATAATGCCTGATTTTTCCGCATTTTCCATTGCAAAATTTATATAATCAATAGTTTCATTGATCCGCCTGAATGACAGGCTTATAAGGGCGGATAACCTATAGTATTGCGTCAGGCAGGAATCCCCATTTTTCTGGCAAGGCATAGCGGCTTTTTTAAGCGTCTCAAGCGCGGCATTATTGCTGCCCATGCAAAAATGATAAAGAGACTGGTTAAGAAGCATTTGGGCGTAAAGCGAAGGAAAATTCTGGTAGTTTACGGAGTATCCTGTAAAGGCAAAGCGGACTTCTTCTTTCTTTCCAAAATAAAGCGCCGGCATGGTTTTTATTAAATGGCGGATTATATTTACCCGTTCAGGGGGAAAAGAAGAGTCGTTAATTAATTTATCAAGAATTTTTTCGGCGTAATTATTATCAAGGTCGTTTAATTCATTTTTTATTGCGCGAATAACAAGCTCGTCGCTTATTTTATCCGCGTTTTCCATGTCTGCAAGCGCATCTATAAGGCGCAGGCATGGTTCCAGTTTTTTTTCCATTACCGAAACTAAAAGGCATTTGCATACCATGTCTTTAATCATTTTTGTTTTTTTCCCTAATCCGGTTTCGGCAATAGCTATAAAATCTTCCTGCCAGGGACGCGGGTCCAGCGGGGTATCAATTATTTTCATGGCATACAGCAGCGAAACGGCATGATGAACAAGAGCTGGACGTTTGCCTGCCTGTGCGAATAACTGAATAAACATATCAGGCGGAAAATACCGCCCCATTAATGAAAAGGCATAGCCAATTTCCATAAGGTCTTTTGGGAGTTCCTTGATATTGGTTTTTATTAATTCGCTTTTACTTATATTGAACAATCCGGAAAATAACTTTTTCCACTGCCCGAGTATTGTAGTTTCTATTCCTTCAGGGCATATTCCAAAAATAAAAATGTCTTTTTGTAAGCATAGCGTTTCAATTACAATCTCTTTTGCATCGTGTTCTGCAACTTGGATGTTTTCCAAAACAACCATAGGATACGCTTCTGCCTGCAATGCAAGGCTTTTATAGTATTCAAGCAGCATACCAAAGAAAAGTTTTGCCCTGTTTATAATAAATGCAGAAGGCCTGTGTTTTAGACGCTGCCTGTAAAGAAAATCCCAGTTGCTTAAAATTTCATCAGTGATTTTAGAACCGTCTGCCATCTGCGGATTAGAGCGAATCCACCCCGCAAAAGAATCGATTACGGCATTCAAGGTGCCGGTGCCGAACCTAACAATAAGGGGAGGGAAATCCTGCATTTTAAGGCTGCTGCTTATGCGGGAAGCGTGCTTGTATAAATCATCCCTTCTTCCCAAAAGTGGTTTCCCGGTTATAAGAATAGCCTTGAATTTTTTCATTGCCTGCGACCATTCGTTCATATCCTGAAGCGATAAATCTGTTTTTGCCGTTGCGATAAAAATCTTTACATCGCTTATCTTGTAAAAATCATTATCATTTACCGCATCCATATTTTCCAAATTTACATAAGGCTTCATGGTAAAGGCAGCTTCTTTATTTAAAAAAAATCCGCCTTCAGTTTTGCATATCAAAGAATGGCACTGCTGTTCAGTTATCTTATCACCGCCCTTTGCTAAAACAAGTGAAAATCCGTATATGTCCGCCGATGCGTTTTCTGTTATTCTCTTAATGTTTTCTATCAAGAGAAGCATTTCCAGCCAAAAACCCGGTGTATCAGGGTTATATTCCGCCCGAATCAAATTATTATCTGACAGTAATTTCCCGCCGGCCTGCTCTAAAATGCCCTTTACCTGCTCATTCAAGCTAATAATTAAATCCCTTCTTATTTTTTCAAGCTGAGGCTTAAACCGGAGGAAAAATGCAGTTTCTACCATGATCGTATTATCGGCAATTATTAGCCTTATAAAAACTTATTTTATTACAGAAGAATACCCCGCACGGTCAAATTCCAGATTAAAACTTGTAAGCCAGGGGATATCAATAAGAGCCTCGGCAGTGCCGTTAAGTCGGTAATTAACCTGATGCATGGCAATTACCTGATCCAAAAGGCTGCGCCTCATCTCTGCAAAATTCATTTCCATTACAAGTTTTGCATCTTCTGTGCCTTTGCCCTGAATCGTTAAAATATCTTTCTCCTGCCCCTGCGCCCATAATAAACCGTCCCCGTAAAGTTTGTAATTAAATGCAGAAAGCGATAATGGAAACGGATTTAAATTTTCAATGTGCAAATTTACCGCAAATTTTGTATTAATAAGCTCATCCTGCATAATAACGATAGAAGTAATTGAAAACAGCGGCTCACGGATGTTCGGCATTTCCATAATTGCAGATAATATTTCCTCAAAAGGAGTTTCGCTGCCATATTGATTTGATAAATCCAGAGACAGCATTATTTTATAGTAATCTTCATTGATGTTTTCGGGGCCAGCTTCTTTCATATCAAGATGCAAAGATAAAAGAGTTTCATGCAAAGAGCCGCCTTTAATTTGAGGCAGGTTTTCATACTGCAAGACTGCCTCTGTTTTTTCCCCGTTAATCGTAACGCTGTAGTTGCGTATTTGTGAAATTAAGGGCGTTTTTCGGGGGTTTTCAATTTTTAGCCGGTAAAAAAGAACCGCTTGGTGAATATTTTCCGCTTCGATACTTTCAAAAAACAGAGAAAAAACAGGTTCTTTTTCAACAGGCAGGGACTTGCATGCGGCTAAAATTATTAAAATCAGCAATAAATTTATCTTTTGCACAGCTTAATTATAAGCGAAATTATGTAAATTTGTCGAGGGTACGTTGTTCAAACCACACCCCCCCTTGCCTAACTCCGCTTTTAGCGGTATATTAAAAACATGACAATTACACAAACGGTTGCGATACCGACCGACTATCGTATATTCCTCGAACTGCCTCGTACATTCCCGATTGGCGTTCAGGCTCGTGTTTCTATAACCATTCCCACAGTGTTTGAGAACAAAAGCGGAATTGAACAAGCCAAATCTGTAAAATCTTTTAGAGGAATACTGAAAGGCAAAGGCATTACCATTGAACGCTTTCGCGAAATGCAGCGTGAGGACAAAGCCCTTGAAGATGCGGCTGATGAACGTCAAAGCCGGAAAATAGGGTAAGCCTAACATATGTGCTATATTCTTGACGCTTGCGCCCTTCTTGCATTTCTCAATGACGAAGAAAACGCTGATAAAATAGAAGAACTGCTAAATCAGTCTATTGCAGGTGAAGTTTCTATTTCCATGAGCATTATCAATCTGCTTGAAGTTTACTATAGCGAGTTGCGCGAAAAAGGGGTGGAGATTGCACAAGTTGTACTTGAGATGGTTCAATACTATTCCATACATATAGTAGATACAGTCTCTGAACAAGCCTTTCTTGAAGCTGCTCGTATGAAAGTTACATACAAGATGTCTCTTGGGGATTGTATAGGTCTTGCTACCGCTGTTGAACTTTCCGGTCAATTTGTTACCTCCGATCATAATGAAATTGGACCAGTTGCAAAGGATACCCCTTCTCTTATTTTCTGGTTCCGCTAAAATCTCCTCCCTACTAACTCCTAACTCCCCGTTATACGCAACCATCTCCCACCACTACCCACTAACCACTTCTTCACTGGCCCCCCACTCCCCGCAATATCGGGTAGCCGTACCCGCAGACCGAAAAGGTCAAACAGTTTAAACACAGTCTTGAAAGATAGGGTACCTATTCCTAGTCCTCAAAATGCAAGGACAAAACAGCAGTTCAGGGTGTGGGTATTTCATCAACGTAATCATCTGAAAAGTACCTCATCTCTTTATCCTCGTTAGTCCTTGATATCCCCATGGGGTCGAAGACCCAGTTATGAAACTCCAAATGACCGGGGAAATAAACATTATCTGTCGTCCCATCTTCATACTCCTCCTCTCTCCATTCCCCTTTCAGGCCTTCCCATAGATACACCGCTATTTCGGGGTCTTTTCCTTCTCTGAAGAAAAGGAACAGGACATCTCCGCCACTTTCCCGAGTGGTATAAAAACAGGTTCCGGTTTCGACTTCATCATTTTCATTAACAAACCTATAGTTTAAACCGTCGAATGAAATAGATGAGTTCCCTGCGCGGACAGGCGAGCCATCCTCTATTTTGACGCCGGGCAAGGTAACACCGTCCCAGTAATTGCCGGCTTCCAATTCTGTGATTTGCTCCATATCATACTCCGCTCCAAGTGTTGCACCCAATTGTTCGAGCGCGTTCCTTGCCGCCTGGCTAAGCGATATTTTTCCTGTGGTTTCGTTGGTGTTTGAATTGTAGCCGAATGAAATAGTTGCCCCCTCGTAAAAGGTATAAACGCCGTTTA
>Ga0099364_10008395_pt1 | contig 14545 bp, 9 predicted proteins | sample TergutTh196P3_FD_73070 | JGI IMG/M metagenome (GOLD analysis project Ga0099364, IMG submission 73070) | Microcerotermes parvus P3 segment gut microbial communities from Pointe-Noire, Republic of the Congo - Th196 P3 | ecosystem: Host-associated > Arthropoda: Insects > Digestive system > Gut ... | reverse complement strand
CATGCGGACTCCATTACGGATAGTATCTTAACCAAACAATGGAATCCCGACATCTCCGAAAAATTAGAAAAAATTATGCAGTCCATTATGCTTTTTGAATGGCCGAAAGCCGTCAAACAGATTGATGATTTGCAAAAAACGCTTGGCGGGTGATGAGCGTGGAAAAATTTTTAGGACAATTCGGCAGTGTTTTACATTTATTGAAGTAGGTGCTTGTATCCGAAATACCATACGTTGATCGCCAGTCCTACAACAGTTTTATGCATCTGAGCCGTCTTCGACAAACGAATGCTTTTGCGCACCAATCGGCTACACCAAGTCCGCAACGATACAGATGTACAGATTCTCACACAATCCGAAAGGGTGGCTTGTTATGGCCGTTTATAGTATAACTACCCGCTATGAATGCCATCCTCAAACAGGTCGTTTCCAGCGGACGCTGTTGCTGTTGCGGGTTATGCGCCGCCGTGTGTCCACAACGGCGATTGACCGTACAAGAATCGGATTTCGGCGAATATTTTCCCTATAACCTTGACGCTGGCAGCCTTGACTCGAACAATCACTGCAGCAATACTTGCAACCTATGCGTGCGAGTATGTCCGATGACCAGAAGCAACAACATTGCAGTAGCCGGAATCTTATCAGAGGACAACAACGAACGAGCGACGGATACGTACCAGCCCGACCGGCAAGCATACGCCGGTGCTGCATACGCCGGTGCTGTAGCGGTCGAATCCGAACGGCTCAAAGCACCATCCGGCGGGTTTGCGACCGCATTACTTTGCCGACTGCACGAAGAGGGAAAAATCAACGCCGCCGTCGTGGCCAGCCCGACGAAAGATCGGCCATGGTTCGAACGCCGCATAGCAACGACAACCGATGAAATACTGCAATCGCGGGGATCCGTCTATCACGTTCTCAAAAACGACTCGGTTCTTCGTGAAATCCTCGACGGGCCGGAACGACTGTATGCAGTGGTCGCCTTGCCCTGTATGGCCAAAGCAATTCGGCATGCTCAAGCGGTCTTTCCAAAATTACAGAGGCGGATTAAATACATTTTCGGCTTAACCTGCGGAGGTTGCAATACCTTGCACGTGCCGGACTTACTGACAGTGATGCTGGGGGATCGACATTCAGGTTTGTGCTATCGTTCCAAGGCGAATTCGAAAAATGCGTCGGATTATTCGATCACATTGTTTGATGTGTCCCAACGTGCGGCAATCAAAATGCTGGGGCCTTATGGCTTTCTTTGGGGCAATCGTATAGGCCGAATGATATGCTGTTTTTATTGCAATGACGTGCTTGCAGATGATGCCGACGCAACTTTTATGGATGCCTGGTTGCCGGAATACATTCCTGACGTGAGGGGGACGAGTTTGGCTCTTGTCCGAAATGGGGAATTGACGGGAATATTTGAGGCGATGTTCAATGACGGGACATTTCAGGGTTCGGCGATTTCGCCGGGTCGGGTACATGAAAGCCAGGCTTCCCTGGTTGCCGAACGTAAGCGGTGTAGCCGGATATTTCATGCATTGGCTGCGGGTTCGTCGGCAAGCGATGGAAAGGCTTCGGCATCGCTGCAAGACCTTCGTTGGGGCAGGCGTGTTCTTGCCTTTCACCGAGATATGCGGGAACTGTTTCGGTACTATTCCCACTGTTTGGCCCGCAAGCCGAATTGGTATTCCCGGTTTTACATCATTCGTTTATTTTGGTTGATATTCCTTTCCCTGGTTTGGTATCGGCTTTTGGGAAAGTCGCTTCGGATGTTACGTTATTTGAGGAAGTAGGGTTGTGGAAGCAGGGTTGCGGAAGCAGGCTTTGCCTTCCGTCGGTGTTTTCCGGCAGTGATTGTCGTATCGCGAGTCGGCCTCCGTTCGCCGTGTTGTCCGGCAACACACAGTGTTTGGCGTTGCCAGAACGCCCCGCCGGTCGGGTCGGCTAACTAGATTCCCGATTACGCAGAATGACGATTTTCGCCCATAGAAACTCCTGAAATGCTCTCTCTGTTCGGTCTTCATCATAGAGGAACGTCGGAATAGGGCAGATTCGCCAGGTTATCTCCGCCAAGCCGTCGAAAATGTCAGTGTCCGTTTGACATTTACTCTACAGATTATTTCACCAACTAAACACACTGCTGATCGAACAATAATGGGACTGTGTACGTTTGCCGAGATCGAAATTGTATTCTCCGAAGATTCTCCAGCGTTGGGTTGCCAATAGTTCATGCCCGACGCCGAAGTTCCACCAATCCCGACCCCATTGTACACTGCGCATTTCTGTCGAAACCGGTATCGGAGCCGGAGCACCAGGCGTTATAGGGGGCGTATAAAGCATCCAAGCCGTTACATAATCATCGCTGTTTACATAACGGACATACTGAACACGAGTCCGAAAACGCCAGAGTTCGGCTAACAAGCCGACACGTACGGACATGGAATCATACTTGTTCGTGGTAATCGTTGTATCGTCAAGAGACAGTACGGATGTAGTATAGGGATCAACATTGGCCGACTGATAATCAAACGCAACCATCGGGATTAAACGGTAATTGGGGTCTGGCCCTGAAAAAACCTGGGCAAACGGCCCGGCCGTTCGGGTTGTCCAAAAAGTATAAAAAGGCCGTGATAGTTCTGCACTCGCATAAAACGCATTGCCGGAAAATTTTGTCGGCGCATTTTTATACTCTTGCCGTCCGAATCCGACAAAAGCATTTAATGCAACTTCCCATGCGGTTACTAAACGGACATAAACTCCAGCCGTATAATCATTTGCTGTTATTTTTTCAAAATCATTTTTTATATAAGGAGCGGCATAGCCGAAGAGCAGACCTGCTGCAGCCTGATTATAGATATCAATATCGCCGCCAGCATAAAAACCGTAACGGCGCAGATCGTATCCGTCCGATATGGAATCACTTTTTGTTGTTTCAAATTCTCCGTAAGGGTTAAACCAAAGGTTGAATCCTTCGCGGACTTGTCCTCTCATTTGATTTGGCGATTGTCCTTTGACAAACGGTATGATTAAGGGCGTATGGAGCGGAGCGACTTGGTCGAGGTGGCGAAATACAGATTGAGCGGGATTGTGCATCGCTAGCCGCACGGCATTGGCCGACAATTCTCCGGTCATCGCATTACGCAGGACTTGGTTTAGGCCGTCGGGTGATAAAGAACGCAGGGCATGCAGTGCGCCTTCATTTTCGTCTTCCATAGCATTGACGGTCATATCGATATAGCGTGCGGCAGCGGCTTGGTTTTCACTGACACTATCCCATTCGTTGTTGATGTATGTTTCTACGTTAATCACTCGGACGGTTAGATCCATTGATTCGGGATTTGTTGCCGACCAAGTGTGAGAGGCCAATGCCGTTGTGCGGGCAGAGGATTGTAATTTTGCGAGCAAGGTGTTGGTGTTTCCGTCTGTGACGCTAATAATTCCAGTGTAAGAAACAGGCCTGTCGATATTAACACCTTGAGCAATGATAATGCTGTCATCTACGAGGATTGTAAAGTTATTATTTTGTCCTGACCAATTTGCAGCACTGATTATTGGGAGATTGGGAGATGTTTCTTCCGGGAGGACGAGCGTCAATGACGCACCGTCTGCCAAACTAAACTGGCCGATGTTTGTTATGACGCCCGATATTGTTCCTGATTGCAGGATGTTTAAGTTTCGACTTCCTCCATCATACTTGCCCTGTATATCGACGCTGTTGAATGCAGAAGGTCCTCCTGCGATAAAAAAGGCGTTTGATTCTACAGAGAGTCGATTTGCGTAGAGCATTCCTGCGGTATTTAAGGTTGAACCTTCCGTTACGGTGATATTATTCGTTTGAAATGTTCCCGACACGGTTAAAGTCGAAGTTCCTTCGACGGTTACATCATTCACATCCAAACTCCCCGTCGTAATGAGTGTAGCACCGTGCAGGAACAAGTTGTTTGCGTCAATGTTTCCATCTGCGTCCAATGTGGTTGTTTCGATGAATAGATTTCCGCCGCCGAGGTTGATAGATTCGGGATTGAACGTTCCTCCGCCGCTGACGTGCAGGCTTGCTGCAGTTACGCTTGGGTCGTATTCGACGTTGCCGCTTTGGAACGTAATTTCATCGGGAACGATTATTCTGCCGAGATGGGAAATTTTAATTTCGCTGTCAGACAGGTTGAAGATGGGTGATGCCGGATCTCTTTCGATTTCGAGAGTTCCGCTGGCTGCGTAGTTTGTTTGACCGGCAAGCAAAATTCGCACCGGGACGGAATTCATATCGCTGTCGATTTTACTCAGCGTCGCACTGCTTGAAATTTTGAGTGTTCCGTCGACGATGATGTCTTGATTTTGTTCGTTAGGCCCTAGCAGGATAGTTGTTTCGTCTTTAATCTCCACTGTGGACAGGAGCATAATACCCAAGTTTTCCATAGAATGCGTTCCGCCTTCGATGGTCAGTGTACTATTAACCGTTCCTGTACCGCTAATCAGCCAACCAATGTCTTCCAGAGTTCCGTTGACTGTTCCTCCTTGCGTTACCGTCAAGTTGGATCGTTCCGCGTCGGTGTTTAATCCGCTTATTGTCGTGCCTGTATGGACATTAAGATGTCCGATATTTGCCCAGTCAAGAAGCACGATTGTTCCTTCTTCAAGTGTCAAAGTCCCGCCCATGGAGATCGTGCCGACTTGCCAGGTTCCTGAACCGGATTTGATAATGCTTCCGGCCGCTCCGCTCACCGCACCGCTTTGAAATATGATACCCGAATCGATATCTATTGTCCCACCGCCGGTTTCCAGGGCGACGTGGACGGTGTCGGCATAGAAAAGTCCAGTGTCTCCGGGTTTTATTTCGATTGTTCCTCCATTCATCCGCAATATCGTCGGCAAGTCCGGCTGCAAATCTCCGTCGCCGTCCCAGGGCGTTTCGCTCGAATAAATCCCCGTGCCGATCACACTGTATATGATGAGTGTTCCTCCGTCCCGAACGATGATCTCTCCTTCGCCCAGATGGAGCAACGTGCCGGGTTGCAGAGTAAGCGAGGCATTATCTTCGATGTGGATACCGCTGAGTCCTGTCAGCAAGTCGTCATCGTTAAATTCGTTCTTATCGATGGAGTAATCATCGGCCCCGTTGATCAACAGCACTCCACTGTGTAAATAATAGTCGATGTTTGAGTCATCAATTTCAATATCCGCCGCTAAACCGAGGCATACGGCGAGCGCAGCATGCACAAAAGCATAGAGCAGTATTGATAATTTTTTCCTATCCATCTAGGTTTTGATCAGGAGACGTTGATCATGGTAGGAAAAACGGTCAAATCGGACAAGAGCAAAAACTCAAAAATGATGCGCATCCGTCGGGATTTGAGAGTTTTCGGCGTCGGTATGTCTTGCTCTACTGCCCACAGAATATTACCGTCCACTGAACATTGCCACGCTGCGTTTTAATATCCCGTTGATATGGGCAATAAGAATACCGTAGTTTGTCATCGGGACGTTTTGGTCTAGTGCGCACTTTGCCCGATAGAGCATTTCGCGGTCATTCAGCATACACCCTCCGCAGTGAACGGCCAATCGGTACGGCGACAAGTCTTCAGGAAACTCCCTGCCCGACGTGAAGGCAAAGTTTAGATTTTTTCCGGTGTAATCGGTGATCCATTTCGGCAACTTAACTGTGCCGATGTCGTCACATTGCCGATGATGCGTGCACCCTTCCGCAATCAAGATCGTATCGCCGTCGGCTAATATGTCTAAAATCTTTGCCCCTTCTACGGCATCATGCAGGAGACCTTTGTGGCGTGCAAAGAGAATCGAAAAGGATGTCAGGAAAATGTTTTCGGGAATAGTTGCCGCAACGTTGCCGAAGAGTTGGCTGTCCGTGATGACCAGTTTCGGGAGGAGACCGAGATCGGGGTTAGAGGCCGTTCGTATCAGATGACTCAACTGTGTTTCCCTTACGGCGATAGCCGTCGCCTGGGCTTCTAATATGTCGCGAATCGTTTGGTGCTGCGGTAAAATCAACCTTCCTTTTGGAGCGGCCGAATCGATGGGAATCACCAGAACGACAACATCTCCCGGCTGGAGCAAATCCGAAACGAGCGGCGGTGTGCCGCCAGCCGAACGCACGGCGGCTAAATGCAAGTCGGCAAGCCGGTTTTTTAATTCCGCAATCTGAAACGTTGCCGTTGCGCTGACAAAGAGTTCATTCTGAACGGCATCGGGCAAATTGGACAGCAGATCGCATTTGTTCCAGACAACGAGATACGGGATATTTTTTTCCTGGAAAAGGTCGATCAATTCGTTATCCGTTGGGGTTTTCCCCGTAACGGCATCGACGACCAGCAGGGCAATGTCAGACCGGTTAAGAATTTGCCTGGTTTTGCGGACACGTTGTTCCCCCAGAGTTCCCTCGTCGTCGAAGCCGGGCGTATCAATAAGGACGACAGGGCCAATCGGGAGGAGTTCCATCGCTTTGATGACGGGATCGGTTGTCGTGCCGGGCACGTTGGACACGACGGCAAGGTCTTGGCCGGTAACGGCATTGATCAAACTTGACTTGCCGACATTGCGTTTGCCGAAAATACCAATGTGAATTCGCTGAGCAGAAGGAGATTCGTTCATGATGTCGATGTTGTGGTTGAGGTGTTTTGGGCGGCAATTTCAGGGGCACCGAGGTGATCCGGCTTAATAATAGGCAATGTGCGGACATTCGGCGGAACAACCCGGTAGGCCTCGCCGAACGGCGTCGCATCCACGCTGCGGCGAAGCAATATGTAGATCGCAACACTGCTTGTCCAAAACCAAGCAAACCAATAGGCCAGCGGAATTGTTGTAAACAAATTCGCCCAGAAAATCACCATACTCATTTCCTGTTCGACAAAAAGTGTCCGCCAAGTCAACTGAATAGCCGAAAATGTCAGAAACTGAATCAACAGAAAACCCAGATAACCGAGAATAGCACAACATAGCCAATAGACGATGTAATGCAAAGGCCGTTGACAAACGTATGCAAACATCCGGCTGACGGCATCGAATCCATCGGAACCATCCGTACTAACAGCCGCAAAGAGCAGCATAAAACCGACGGCAAAGACCAATGACAAAAAAATCGTCAAACAGGCAAAAACGAAGGGAATCGGAAACAATACCGCAACAGCATAGTTCAAAAAGGGCAGAGTCAAGAGCCAGTCGGCAATTTTAACCGGCAAAAAACAGCACAGTATGCCGATCAACACAATGGACGGCGCACTGACAAAACTCACTCCCCGTTTGTATAAAAACCGAAACAGATTGGCCCAAGACTCATCCTCATTGACTGTCAATCGCATCGCAACAATTCGGCAAATCATCCCACCGCAAAATACCCAAACCAACAGAACGCCGGGATACCAAAAAAACAGTTTCGGGTTTTCCCAAACCGACAGCGTTGTGTCTAATACACCGGAATAGAGCAAATCGACGGGGAGGTTCAGGAAATACTGTGGTTCTCCCTTTCGTATCTGTTCGGCCAGTTCAGCATTGAGGAAGGAAATACCGGCCAGGTAGTTAAGCATGATTGTCAATTTCAGGCCGATGAGAGCGAGTAATAGAACGCGTATTCCCAACGCAATGTTAAATACGCGCAACAGCATCACGACGGGCGTCAACTCCATCCAGTCGATACGCCGAATAGTTCCTTCCCCAATGTCTCTCATCACGTTGCCTTCTTTCATTACATCGCAATAATTTTATCAAGCATTTCGCTGTACTCTGCATCGTCTGCCCGATTCTCCTCGATGGTTAACCAGCCATTATACCGTTTTTCGGCCAACAGTTGTCGCACTGCCCGCCAGTCGGCGGAGGCTTCGTCAATTCGCGACCAATCACCGGGCCCGCCGCCGAGTTTGCCGCGTTCTTCCGTAATCTTAAACCCTTTGATGTGCAGTTTAATGATGTGATGCCCTACCGCTTTGACCCATTCTTCGACTCGGGCATATCGAATATGATTGCCAAGGTCTAAATAAGCACCAACCCAAGGATTGTCAAAGTAAGAACAAAATGCGGCGAAAATGTTCGGCATCACCCAAAGATTGTTCCAGACATTTTCAATACAAATCCGAACACCTTCCCGGGAAGCCGTGGGAATCAACTGTTCAATCGCCCGAATACAGGATTCGGTAGCGGCATTATGGGCGGCGATATACGCGGCAAACGGAGCATTGTCGCCATCGACAACGGTTTTGAGCATCAAGGTTTTCGGGTCGAAATCAATGTCGAACGCCCAGGGATCAGGCATCGGCATTCGGCTTATGGCCGCCGGGACAAGCAGGAGAGCATCCGCTCCGTAGATTGACGTCGTCCGCAGAGCGGTTTTGACGGATTCAATTTCGGCGTCGAAGCGGTCAGGCTGGTTGAATGCTTTCCAGGGGCCTGGGATGACGGAATGAATTCGCAAGCCGTGTTTTTCGGCGATAGCCCGGCTATCGCGTGCCTCTTCAGGAGTCGCATCCCATTTCGTCAGTTCCATCCCTTCGAACCCGGCGGATTTCCAGGCAGCGCAGATTTCGTCGGTCGGTACTGATGTAATTCTTGCCTTAAAAATTTCGGAAGGAAACGGCCTGCCGGCTGCCGTAGTTGATTCTTGGGCTTGGACGGAGAGAATCGGCGAATACCCTCCCAGCGTAGCCGTCGCGGCTGCCGCTCCTAAAAAATGCCGTCGGGAAAAACTTGTCATCGGATGAATGGAAAATGGAGTGAAAAAATGGAGTGAAAAAAGACGAAAAACAGTCTGTAGAAAACCGTCTATAGAAATATACGATAAACGGGCGCGAAATGATAGAGAGGGCGTCTTGCCATCTTGCCGCAATCCGCCAGGGCAACAATCCGCCGGGGTTGGCCAATGTTGGAAAAACCTTCGCCGATTACGGCAAACACCGCTTTCACAAAGTTTAACCGTCCTAAACCGTCCTAACGCAGTAGAACCGTTCTGCATCGTTACCGGTTTTTTTACCGGTTTTTTAACGTTTACTCCGGCAACCAAGCCGGCAAGTGAGCGATCGAATCTTTTGCACCCTGCGATACCGGCACGCCCCATTGATCAAAAAAGGGGCCAAGATTCCTGCCGACATGATTTGAAAAACGTACCAACCATTGATCCCGTTTTGTTTCATTGTCATTGTCCCAAGGCCGTTCGTTGAGAGGCGAACGCTGATACGAACCCAACACTGCAATGATCGCATCCCAGCCGAATTCTTCAATCAATTCAATATACATTCCGAGTGCCAGGAAGGGGTCCCGTTGCCATTGAGCGAAAGGGGCTCCGGCGGCGATATGCCGTTCTTTTGCCGATTTTCGTGTTTCGGGGAATAGTTCCCGGCGAGACTCTCCAATGGGAATGCCGTACATTTTTTCAAACAGGTACAGCGAAAACAGGTTCACTGTAACTTCGACCGTTCCGTCGAACGTCCAATCCCGGCTGGAGTCGAATCGCCATGCGCCCGACTCGGTACGCTTCCAGCCAAGCCGTTGATGATTGTGTCCGAATTCATGAAAAAATCCCCATTTTGCTTCTTGTTCTCGCAGATACTCCAAGTCAGTCAGGCCTCTTTCAACTTGAGATTGTGCCATAATGGGATAGCCTGCGTGCATCCAACCGACCGAGATTTGGCGATCAATGGCGATTCGTTCCGGTCTTGCCCGACCTTCCCAACCGGCTAACTCTGCACAGTGATCCAAGACGGCATTCCAAAAAATCATCACTTCGCGTGGACTGTTCAACTCGCGAACAAGGTGCGACGGCACCGTGAGTATCACGCGGTCCGAGGCCAACTCCGCCCATGGAGCGGGCGATTGTCGCGACTGCACCCACTCGGCATCGGTCGTCTTGTCAAACACATAATAAGGTGCCTCGACGGCACCGTTGATTTGGACGGATACAATTTCCGACGGCGCACCAATCGGTGCAACTACATAAACCAAGCCGCCGAAAGGGTTGATGACGTTTGTCGCAGTCCCAGTGAGTTGTACTGTCATGGAGATTTCGGGGAAACGTTCCAGTCGGGTAAGATGCCAAAGCCGATCGCTGTGTGCTCCGATACGAACGGAAAGCCGACCGGTTTCGGCGGCGGATTCGGGAATCGTGATCGTAATCAAATCCCCCGGTGCGGCATAGAGACCCGTAGAATGCCAGTCGGGAATTGCCGTATTGATATCGACCGTTCGGCTGACTCGTTGGGCGTTATTAGGGACTTCGCCGGGGAAGTCCGCCGCAGCGTTCAACTCTGGTATGATGAGTCCTTCCGGCAACCCGCCTTTTGCCTGCGAGTGCAAAAACTGTTGCGTTTGTATCCGCATCGCCAGGAAGTCGAGCGGTTGTTCTTCTACGACGATCCGGTTTCGGCGTGTCGGAATGACTTGCCGGGTAAGTAGTTGCTGTAGTCCGGGAAACGTCTCCAGGTATTTCGGCGGAACGCTTGCAAACGCAAGATCAACGACAGCGACAAGTAACCCGGCATCAACACCTTGCGGAACTATGTCCAGACTGGCTGTTTGCAGAGCAATTTTAGGATGTAAAAATTCCGTATTATGAGGAGGAATTGCCGGTATGTACTCCGTATTTCGAGGGAAATGATGGTCGGTCCAAACCAGTCCCATCGGAGCGGCGAGTTGGTTGCCGACAAAATCCGTTCGTATATCACGTTCCCGATTGCCATGCTGCCATCCCCAACCAGTTGCACCTGCCATGAAACTGCCGCCGTTTTTGACGAAGGCATCAATTTTTTCGACTTGGTTTTCCCGAATGTTTCCGGCATTAAAAATTAGCACGTCATATTGATCCGAAACGACGGCGTCCGTCCATTCCCGGAAGAAGTCGGCCTTAATGTCGTATGTTGTTAAAAAGTCGGCTGTTCCTTGCTCGGTGAGGACAGCAACCCGAATCTGATTTAGCGGCTTTGATCCGCCCGCAAGCCAAAATAGGAGATTTGTGCAAAACGTTGAATTGTTGCGGAAAAATTCGTCGCCGACGAATCCTGTGTGTCCGAAGAGGACAACCCGGCCTTGTTCGTAATGCGTAGCGGCTGCGACAGGCAGACGGCGTGTCTGGTCAATCTGCCCCAACAAGACGGGAAAGGCGTGCTCGCCGAAGAAGCAGGTTGCGCCTGGTATAAAACCGTCGGCGATTTGGATATGATCGACATCGGTAAAAATTGCTTGCGGATCGGCTTCCCGGGCAGTTGCCGTTACGGCCAGCAACCAAACCGTAAAAAGGGAGAAGGCTAAACGGTTCATAGCAGGATTGTTTGCGCAGGATTTGCGGAAGAGTCACCCCGAATTCTAGCACACTTCCCAGTGAACGACAATAGGCCAGTGGACGACAATAGGTCTATCAACGGCGGCGAGTCGCGAAATGACCGCTATCACAGACTGCGATAACAGACCGCGATAACAAAATCGGATAGTGCGGCTGCTACTCGTCAGTTGGAGAATGTTGCCAAGTGCTTTCGGGTTGCAGTTGTCGGGTTGCAGTTGTCGGGCGGCAGGGCTATGTTAGTATGCCGAATTCCCGAAATAACGGCAAGAGTTTTGACCGCAACTCGTTATGGTGCGTTTTGATCTTGCTCAACCGTTCCATTCCGATGCTGTTTTGAACGGCAGCGAGACGCAAAAGTTGTTGGATTTGGTACCATCCGGCATCGTATGTTTCGATTTTATATGCTAATTGACATGTCCGGTCGGTTTTTTGCAGAGCGTGAGCGAAGTAGTGTTGATAAAGTTCCCGAGCGCAGTCAAATAGACGCTGTGCTTCGTTCGACAATGTTTGCTTCGCCAGCCAATCGGCAACAAAAGAATTGTTTGCGTTGCCGAGTGAATCAGCAATGTTTTCGTCGGCAATTGTCCAATTTGATATTTCTCCGATAGGAAACGGGAAAAAATGGTTTTCGATTTGATAGACACGATCATTGTAGAATACATTTCGCAAGGCTGCCGTCTGGTTTTTGCTGTCAAACAAACTCCACACAGCACAATCGCTCACGAATTGCGGCGTCAGCGTTTTTTTAGGCTTCATCAACTGGTCGACGTGATTGAGCCACGTATTTTTCGGTATCCGCCTTGCGGCGAACACAACGACTGCCTGTTCAAAATTATCCGGCACCACGGATAATGCCCCGGCACTGGCTTGCGGGCCGGATAAGAAAGCCGTCAAGTGCTGGCATTGCAATTCATTCCCCGGACACATCAGCGAAGCCAAAAAACCATCGGCCGCTCGATTCCGTGTATCTGTATTCCCCGAAGCGATGTTCAATGCCGAACTAAACGGCGGAAACACCGTTGTCCCGCGCGGTCGGGCTATCCATCGGCTCAAAAAATCGTTTCGATGGAGCGGGCGGATATTCTTGATGCCGATGTGAAGCGTCGTAGCATCTAAAACATCAAGATGAAACGGTGTTTGCTCCAACAGGATGCTGCTGTGATTCGGCTTTTTATCTTTGGGCAAACGCGTTCCAATGTTCCAGAGAATAAAGGATACCGGAAAATGTCTGGTTTTGGAAGTTCCGCCGAAATGCTCCGACGAAAAAACAAACCCGGCTTGAAAAGTTGCATGAAAAACATGATCCCGAAACTTTTGATAGTTGGCCGAGAGTAAGTATTTAAGCGGAGCAAACAATCCCAAGACGGTGTCCCGATGTTGGAAATCCCGAAGGATTCGGTACAGGAATTGGGTGTATAATTCGCGAGACACTTCTCCGAGTCTTTCGGCATGCATTCGTTTTCGGATGGCGGTGTCGGCAACGCCTTTTTTATTTGCTCCTTTGCTCCCTGCTTCCTGGGCGGTTGCATAAGGCGGGTTAAGCAAGATGATCCATTTAATGCTGGGATTTTCCAGATCGGCTTTCAAGGCGTTCGGCAACTTGCTGACCGCACTTTGCGTATTAGCCCGGAGTGTAGCAGCCCACAGTGTAGTAGCATCTTCCGCGTCGTCTTCCAAATAGTTATACTGGAATGAAGTTGCTGTAGGAAATGTTTTTTTTAGCGAATAAACATCGTCTTGTTCGAGCGTTGAGAGATAACAGTATTTCAGGAATTCTTTCGGCAGGAATACTTCTAGGTTTCCTGTTCCGGCAGCCATATCCCATAGCCGGTAGTTTTTTGACTGTGTCCAGTTTTTTCCGAGCATTTTATTAAGATACTCGCAGGCTTTTTGAGCGAAGTCCAGCGGAGTAAAAAACACGCCCCGGCGTCGTGCCTGTATGATATCCATGCGGTCATTTTATAAGATTTGAGACTCCGAATCCAGTAACGGGTTGGTTCGTAGATGAGGGTAAAACGATGACCGGTAAAATGATGACATTATTTCCCGGCAAGGCGGCGGGCAATGGGGCAAGGCAGTAAGGAGTGGCGAGGCAGCGAGGGAGTACATTTATCAGCCCCTTGATTTGCGAGACTTGCGGACTTGCGCCCCCTCGACTTGTATTTTTCTTTGTGGTAAAATGGGTTTTGTTGCTGGTGGAGTTTTGTTACAGTAATAAAGAGAGGTTTCAATGACTTACGGAGTATTGTTTGCATTTGTCGGTCCCTTTGGTTCGCCTGTTGCGTACGTCGTAATTGGTATCGTTATTCTTTTGCTTTTTGGCAATCGGTTGCCGACGATGATGCGATCATTGGGGCGTAGTTTCATTGAATTCAAAAAGGGTGTCCAGGGTATCGAAGAAGAAATCGATGAGGTAGTACGGACGGCCAATAGCCCGACGACTGCAGAGAAAGACAATACGGAGACAAAGGTATGACAATAAATCCAATTAGTGTAATTGTTATCTTGATCTTGGGTGTCCTTTTTTTCGGCAAAAACTTACCGGCTGTTATAAGACAGATAGGAACGTATTTGACGGAATTTCGCAAAGGCGTTGATGAGTGGAAGGAGTTAAGTGATGTGAAACGTACGGCGACTGGCCGTTCTGTCCACACGGCACCGGACGACTCGGAGGAGCAGTTTGAGTCGTTGGGTACAAAGTTCGAGCCGCCCTAGTAGTGTGGTGAACTCGAAGTGCCGGGCGAGAGATAGGAAACCGGCATTTGCATTGTTTGCTAAAAGATCAAGTACGGCACACGAAATCGGGCGGCTAGCTCAGTTGGTTAGAGCGCTGCTTTCACACGGCAGAGGTCACAGGTTCGAATCCCGTGCCGCCCAATGATGTGTAAGTGCTTATTTTGCAAGTGCTTGCGAAAATAATAATCAGGTGTTTTAGTTTTGTTAGGCAGGATTTTAGGCAGTTTTTTGGGTTTATTTGCCCCATAAACTACCCATTTTAAGGCTTACAGACTACCCAAATTAACACAATCTAGGTGTGGACGTGGGGAGTGTGTAGTTTAATGCTGGTGTTGGTCTGTGGAACCTGTACCCCAACGGACCCAATTATATTAACAAGAGTACCCCCGTTTCGTGCCTTCCGGGTGCGTCGTTGGTATTCCCCAAAGTCAAAGTCCAAGTTAAACCTCGAATCTGTCGGGCAGTTCCGATTATTCCAAATAAAACGATAATTTTTTCAGTCAGTCCCAAAATAGAATAATAGATTGCGGGACGGGGGCT
>Ga0099364_10008394_pt1 | contig 14546 bp, 16 predicted proteins | sample TergutTh196P3_FD_73070 | JGI IMG/M metagenome (GOLD analysis project Ga0099364, IMG submission 73070) | Microcerotermes parvus P3 segment gut microbial communities from Pointe-Noire, Republic of the Congo - Th196 P3 | ecosystem: Host-associated > Arthropoda: Insects > Digestive system > Gut ... | reverse complement strand
TAATTGCCGTTGGTGATGTCAGATACATTATTGGTCAGAGATGGATTCGGATAGGCATCAAAGTATGGTATGTAGCTGAGGGCATCTGCACTAAACATAGCCGATAGGTTGGAGAAGCCACTACCACACAACCCCATTACACCCCCATACTGTAGCAAGACAGATAAACCTTCCTGCTTCGCAGGAAGTCAGCTAGGCCTTTTTTTTGCGCCACCCATTGACACCCGCCCCATCTTCTGCTATCATTTCCTCGTGAAACACCACCCCAATCAACATACCCAACACAAAGATACAGCACCACACAACTACTGATACACTTGACAAAAGCTTCAATTTAGGATATAATACAAAAATGAAACCAAACCCAAAACGATACATACCAAAATACGACGAGACCACCACAGCCTCTCGTTTCAAGACCTGCCGCTTCTGCGGCAAAAATCTCTACCCCAGCGAACGCGACGCACTCTCCGCAGCTACTACTGGCGAAGTTCTTAGCTTCGACAGCCAAGAACTCAAAGTCTACAAGTGCCCATTCACCTCCGGCTGGCACATCTCCTCCAGATAATCCATACTAGGCGAAGGGCGGAGCGTAAGCTCCGTCCTTTATTAGCTAAGGAGGGTCCGTCCCAGCTCGGCAGTTACCATATCCCAATAACCTCTCTACTACTGTATAGACACTATGTTCCCATCTGCATTACATAAAGGGTACCCTATCACAGCATCCAACAGTAAGTGGCTAAGCAGTTCTCCGAGATCATCCTGAGTCGCTCTCACGCCATCTTGCATTCCCCAGCTCTCTGTATCTAAATGTACAATTTTGCAAAAGATCGCTAGTCTCCCATCAATACCGGGATTCTCGTTATCATCTCCTACAATATTATCCAAAAAGTACGTCATCTGTACGCGCATTATTTTCCCGGCATTTTCGTCAAAGTTCTGCTCTATCAACTGGATATATCTCAACCTCTGCTGCTCCGTCCCTTTCTCCTTTTTCACTAGTACCACCTCCTTGGATGTTCTCAGGCCTATCGACCCTAATACCCAAAATATACCATAACCAACTCCAAAAAGTCAATGACAAAAATATAATCTCAATATAATCTCACCAAATAATCACCAATATTATTAAATACTACTGGATATTACTAAATACTACACACCCCAACATCTCACCAACCCATACCCAACCCCCACCCACTCGTTTCAGGGCTCATATCCACTTTAACAAAGCAGAGCAACAATGTCAAGATCTACCTGATATTTCACTCCGGAGATGTCTGTGCGCCTATGACGATAGGGCACAGACAGCGGTCAAGACGGACCATCTGTAACGACAGATGGTCCTCTGACCCGTATCGACGGAAGAAATCGTCAGGTAGATCTTGACAAAGAACGGATTCGAGTATACACTTAAACTACTATGAGCAAAAAACTATCCAAAGCCTACGAGCCACAAAATTTCGAGCCAACCGTCTACCAACTCTGGGAACAGGGCAAAGTCTTCGCCACACCAAAATCTTTCTCCACGAACAAAGTCAGCGCCGAAACCCCAGAAGGAGCAAAAGAAGAGCAAAAGCTCAGCGATCGACAGCGACTAAGCAATTTCCAAAACGACCACCATTTCAGCATCCTCATGCCACCCCTAAACGCCAACGGCAACATGCACATCGGACACTCCCTCGCCGTCAGCCTCCAGGACATCCTTTGCCGCTGGAAGCGAAGCAACGGCGTTCCGACATCATACATCCCCGGCCTCGACCATGCTGGCCTAGAAACCTGGGTTGTCTTTGAGCGAAAACTAAACGAACAGGGCAAAAGCCGCTTTGATTATGACCGCGACACCCTTTACAAAATGACCTGGGACTTCGTCGAAGAGCACAAAAGCAATATCGAGCTCCAAATGCGCGCCAGCGGTATCGGCGCCGACTGGGATAGCCAATTCTACACCCTTGATGCCAATATTAGGGATCAAGTTTACGAAACCTTCCACAAAATGTGGCAAGACGGCCTCATCTATCGCGGCGAACGAATTGTCAACTATAGCACCAAATACCAAACTGGCTACGCCGATATTGAAGTAGACTACAAAGAAGAGAAGGGCTTTCTCTGGGATGTCGCCTATGATATTAAGGGCACAGATCAAAAAATCGTCGTTTCTACCACCCGCCCCGAAACCATCCTCGGCGATACCGCCGTTGCCGTTTCCCCCGAAGACTCTCGCTATCGAGACCTAATCGGCGCGTCTGCCATCGTTCCGCTTGTCGGCCGCGAAATTCCAATCATCGCCGACGAATATGCCGACCCAACCTACGGCACTGGCGCCGTCAAAATCACCCCCGCCCACGACCCCAACGACTTTGAAGTCGGCAATCGCCACGACCTTCCCAGGATCACAGTCATCGGTTACGACGGCCTCATGACCCCCGAAGCGGGCCAAGACTTTGCAGGCCTAACAGTAGAAAAAGCCCGCCAGAAAATCCTAAAGGACCTAGAAAACGAAGGCCGAATCGTCGAGAAGCGCAAAATCGTCCACACCGTCGGCTATGATTACAAATCCGGCCTGCCCATCCAGCCGCTCCTCAAGGAGCAATGGTTCATCAACATGCGACCCCTAGCCAAGCGCGCCATAGAAGTTATCAAATCTGGCCGCATCAAGTTCTACCCCGAAAGCAAGGCCACCGTCCTCTGCAATTATCTCGAAAACCTCCGCGACTGGAACCTCAGCCGCCAAATCCCCTGGGGTATTCCCATCCCAGCCTATAGGAGTGAAGAGGGCGAATGGATTTTCAATGCTAATACAGACCAGGCCCAAATAGAGCAGGGCGGTATAGTCTATTATCGCGACGAAGACGTTTTCGACACATGGTTCTCCAGCGGTCAGCTTCCAATCTGTGTTATGCCAGATGGCTACACGCCCATCTCCGTCATGGAAACCGGTGGCGACATCCTTTTCCCCTGGGTTTCCCGCATGATCATGCTCTCTCTTTACATGACAGACGAAGTCCCATTCGACGAAGTCTATCTCCACGGCATGGTACTTGATGAAAAGGGCCAAAAAATGTCCAAATCCAAGGGCAACGTTGTCAACCCAATGGAAACTGTCGCCAAATACGGCTCCGACGCTCTCCGCATGGGCCTAGTTGCTTCTCGAAGCGCAGGGCAATCTCAAGCCTTCGGCACCGACAAAGTCGTTGCTGGTCGCAACCTCTGCAACAAACTCTGGAACATGTCACGCCTCACCATCAATCTCGTTGGCGAAAACTATATCCGCTACGACGGCTTCGCTACCGACAAAGAGCGCGGCTCTGGCAAGGTCGCCCTAAACGAGCCTATCGAGCACTGGATTGTTGCAAAATGCCTCATGACCAAAATCAATATTGACAAACTCCTTGACGAGTACCGCTTTGCCGAGGCTGCCGAAGTCCTCTATGGCCTCATCTGGGGTGACGTCGCCGACTGGTTCCTCGAGTCCGAGAAAATGTACGAAAACAACGACCTCCTCGCTTGGGTTCTTGAATACGTCCTAAAGCTCGCCCATCCTTTCATCCCTTTTGCCACCGAAGCCATCTGGCAAGTACTTCCATGGACGGACGGCATCCTAGCTAGCGAAAAGTGGAACGAAAAGGACTTCATCATAGCTCGCGCTTCCGTCGCCGAAATCTCCACCATCGGGTTCGAGCGCCTCCAAGATTTCATCATCGAAACCCGCCGCATCCTCAATGATCTACCAAAAGGTAAGTACAAATTATTATACGGCCAAGACGAACTCCTAAAAACCAATGAAAAATTGATACAAAAATTATCACACGTTCATGAAATTAGTTTCACCGACGCTATCCTTGAAGGGCGCCGCAAGGAAATCCTCCCGATCGTCGTTGAGGGCAGAGAAGCCTGGCTCGAAGTTCCAGCCAATGTCAAGGAAGATTACTTGAGCGGCGTCCGCACGCGCCTCTCCATCCTCGAGCAAGAAATCGCCGGCCTCGAACGTCGCCTCATCAACCCCAACTACGTCGATAAAGCCCCCAAAGAATTAGTCAAAGAAACCGAAAAGACCCTATCCGAGAAAAAATCCATGGCGGAAAAACTTTGCTCCTACCTAGGAGAGGGCTAGGGTTGCACACCTGTGAGCGAAGCGTTGCCAGCAAAGCTGGCCATAAATAAAGGATGGCGAGAGTTCCTAGATTCCGAATTTGAGAAACCCTACTTTAAGGAGCTTAGCGAATTTCTAAAAAGCGAATACGCCAGCAAAACTATCTACCCATCTCGCGACCAAGTCTTCTCCGCCTTCGCCACCGATTTTAATGACATTAAGGTCATCATCATCGGCCAAGATCCCTACCACGGAGTAGGCCAGGCTCACGGCCTATCTTTCTCCGTCAACAAGGGCATCAAAACTCCCCCTAGCTTGCAAAACATGTTCAAGGAAATCGAAGATGACCTAGGCAAACCCATCCCAGATCACGGCAACCTACAACACTGGGCCGACCAAGGCGTCCTACTCCTAAACAACACCCTCACCGTCGAAGCCCACAAAGCCGGCTCCCACCGCAACCGCGGCTGGGAAACCTTCACCGACGCCGTCATCACCCACCTCGACGAAAACCGCGAGAATCTAGTCTTTCTCCTCTGGGGCCGCGACGCCCGCAATAAAACTGCCATTCTAAGCCCCCACAAACATTTCATCCTCGAAGCCGCCCATCCCTCACCTTTCTCCGCCCACAGCGGCTTCTTCGGCTGCCGCCACTTCAGCAAAACCAACGCCTACCTCCGCACCAACGGCCTAAAGGAGATCGACTGGTAATATCTACCGACTCAGCCAAAGCCATCTCCATCACGCTCATGTTGTAATTTTCGAGTATTTCATTGCTTTTATACTAATCCTCATGTTAAAATAACAAAGGTTGGTGACTCCCGCTAATTGGGCCCGCCCGGGTCCCACCCGTCGCGCCGGCTCCATTAGTCGGCATTTTAAGTGCCGAGGAGTCGAGAAAGGAGGGAAATGGTCGATATAGTTCTTTTCAAAAGACTTACTATTAGATTTTTCTTTCAGAAGAAAAAGAAATCAACCAAGCCCTAAAGCTAGTTGATTCCAACCAAAACGTATGGAGGGTTTTCTAGATAAACCCCCTGTGCTGGCATTATTATACATTATCAAAAACCCCATGTCAACACTCCTCCCCACGAAAACCGTTCGTCGTATTAGCATTGCCCGTATTGTTATTGATGGACTCGACCCCCGCACCAGTGGTATTGCCCGACTGGCCGCCACGGAAGAACCATGGGTAGATAGATTCGACAGAATGGGCAACCGCCCCCGACCACTCCGACGGGGTCCCCACGCAGTAGGGGTGTCTCTGAGGATCTCGTAGAAGTATTGAATGAGAATGAGTTTGCCAATAACCACCCCTCCAAGAGACTAGCGGCCGTCCAGGTCTCTTGAAGGGGTAGTTATTGGCATGCCCATGTCTTGTATGCTATACTTAACCTAACGTAACGGGCAATCGTTACGCATTTTATATTGATAGGTGGTGTATCAATGAGTACTTTACCGACAATAGAGGAACTACTTTCCAGCAGCGCTCGCGAAATCTGCGAGTTTTACGCAAAAACATTCCGCATGTCTGGACCTCGCGCTATCTGTAGCAGATATTCTTATCCCGGGGCAAAACACACCCCTCAGCTACTCGTACAAATGCTCTCTGGGCATTCATACAACATCAGCCAGCTCGTCATCGCTATCTACATGGAGTTCAGACGCCTGTTTAGAATCAAAGACCTTTGCCCCAAGGATCTTTCCTTCCTCGGGGTAAACCATGATAATCCCGAAGCTATATCTGGCGATTCTGCAACAGGAGTTGACGGCATAACCAAGGAGCTAAAAGAAAGCGTAGAGGCTGGAGCTATCCTTCGTCTATACGGCAATCTGGCATGTAGGGATTTCATGATAGCAGAGTTTAAGCGTTACGAAGCGCGCGACGAATACCCAACGCAAATCGTCAAGATGACCGATTCCATCGAGTTGATTCTCTTTTCCCAGCTTTGCGTACGAAATGGCGTTGGCATGATAAAGCAAACTAGCGATGGTTTCGTCCTCATTACAGATGAAAAAGACCGCCTGGTCGATCCGAGGACCCATGCAGAAATCTCTGATTACTTCAAGGAGAATGGACTGGTTCTACTGGAGGATACGCTATTTAAGGACAACAGCGGCAATCTTCCGATTTCACGAATCATGTACGACCATAGCCTATCTAGGCTTGAAAACCAGTTTGGCGAACGTGCCCCCGAGCTCATAGAAATATTCAAGCTCATCTCAAAAGAAGCCGCCACATTCCCCTTCGAGAATTTCAATTTCAAAAACATGCCCGCCATGTTCCTATAGCAACAAACCTCATTGTCGCATCAACCGCCACCAAAAGGGCGGTTTTTGCAACTCCCACAAAACCCTTGACATCGCCTGGTACTTGGTATATAATAGTACTATGGATACAAAAGTAACAGAGTCCGAGAACGCAGCGAACTACGCCTCCGAGCTCACAGTCCAACTCAAGAAAGGCCTCCTCACCCAGTGTGTACTCCAGGTCGCGGAGAAGCCAATCTACGCCTCAGAAATCCTCGCCAAACTCGACAAGGCAGGGCTCAATATCGTCGAGGGCACCATCTATCCACTCCTCTCCCGCCTCTCGCGAGACAAGCTCCTGAAACACGAGTGGCAAGAGTCTACCCTCGGTCCCCCACGCAAATACTACCAAATCACCGACTACGGCCGTGAAGTCCGCACGCACCTTGGAAAATCAATCGACAAGTTAAACAAAGTCATTAATGTATTGGCACAGCCAATGCCGAAGCGAAGCGGAGGCTCTTTAGTAGTGAGTCCGAATTCACTTCGGACGAACGATCTGCAGCCTACAAAAAACGAAAGGAAGAAGAAATAATGAACGAAATAGTACGAATCCATATCGCCGGCGTGCCATATGAAATAGATATAATAGCCAGAAAGAATCTAGACAAATATCTGGCAGCCATCAAGAAAAGCCTCGGAGAAGAAAGCGACGCCCTCGAGGACATCGAAATCCGCATCACCGAAATCCTAGCAGATCGTGGTGTTAATAAAAACGGCGTTATTAAGCCAGCGGATGTCGACGCTATCAAAAACCAACTCGGCCAGCCAATGGATTTTTCATCAGATAACAAAGAAAACGGGAAGGGCAAGGCAAATGAAGAAACCATCGCCGACAAAGTTCGCTCTACCCTTGCCTCCAAAAAATATTTCCGCGACACCGAAAACGGCGTAATCGGAGGCGTTATCTCTGGTCTCTCTGCCTATACTGGCTGGGACGTAACATTGCTACGCGTGCTTGCCGTTATCCTCGTTTTCTTCACCGGCTTCTTCCCATTTGCCGTGCTTTATGTCGTCGTTTGGATCTGCGCCCCCGAGGCTCTCACCGCCTCCGATCGCCTTTCCATGAAGGGCAAACCAGCGAACCTGGAAAATATCGTCGAAAATATTGCCAAAAAATCCGAAAACATCGCCGAGAAAATAGACTCTTCTGCTAGATCTACAAGCAAAAAGATTAAGCAATCTATGCCAAACAGTGGCACCAGCGCTCTCCGCATTGCCCTCATAATCTTCGGCGTCATCGGTCTCCTCGCCTTTATCCCATCCCTCATCGCCCTCATCCCTATCACCATCCTCTCCATTTTCTATATCACCAGCGCCACTATCGTCCTAAAGCCTCTCTTTGTCGTTACCTCTGTTCTGGTCGCCATCCTTCTTTTCACTATCGTAGCAGCTGGCATAACGATTTCTGTCTCGCTCATCAGTGGCAAGTTCAGCAAGTCTACTTCCACCGGCCTCATCGCCTCCCTCATCTTTGCCGTCTGTCTTGGCGTAGCAGCCATCACCACTGGCACCATCTGGTCCTCGCAGGCTGGCCGAAATGGCGTCGAGAACACAGTTCGCGACTTCCGTGACGATATACACCTCCGCGGCCGCCACTGGTGGTTCCGCTAATCCCCACCCCACACTATTCATAATCTCATGGCTGGGACGGTAGGGATCGAACCTACGAATGCCAGGACCAAAACCTGGTGCCTTACCGCTTGGCGACGTCCCATCGCACGATATTATTGTATCATAAACTGGTGTCGACTTCAACCCTGTCCGCCCTATAGACATCTCTTTCTAGATTATCTCTCGCCTTATTGTACTATTCACCCTAACTAACAGCTCATACGGACTAATACCAAACTCTTCCGCCCACTCCAGCACTGGCACCGTCACTTCCGTCCCCTCCTTTACGTCAAGCACATCAGTAACATCCACCATCGTATGATTCATGCAAACCCTCCCTACAACGGGCGCCCTTTGGAGCGGCTCATCCTTCGCCGCACCCCCGGCGCCCACCCTCACAAACCCCCTACCAGACAACTCCCTCGGCACACCTTCATAATATCCCACCGGCAACACCGCTACCCGCGAATCCCGCCTCGCCTCCCAAGTCCCATTATAACTAACCCTCTCGCCCCTCTTCACCATCTGTATCTTAATAATCTTCGACCGAAAACTCATAACCGGCTCCAACCCTTCCAGTTCCCCATAATATTCATCATCCTTACTCAGCGGATTCACCCCATACAGCCCAACCCCCAATCTAACAGCATTAGTATATCTACTCCCGTCCTTCACAGCCCCCGCCGTCGCCGAAGCATGCATAAACTCCGGCCTAAACCCCCGATCCAACACCTTCTCGCAAACCGCATCGAACTCCTCCAGCTGCCGAATAGTCCCCGCCTTCTCGACCTCGTCCGCCCCCGAAAGATGCGTCATCACTCCATTCAGCACCAGCCTAGGATGCTTTTCCAAGTAATCCAAATATTCATCCACCTCATCCAGCCTAATCCCCATCCGATTCATCCCCGTATTTATCTCCATATGCACACCAAACTTCTTCCCAGTCCTCGCCATCGCCCGAAGATCCCGCACCGTCTGCACAACATACTCTATCCTACCCCTCTTCAACCAGGGGTCATTCTCCCTCGGGATATACCCCAGCACCAATATCCTACCTCCAAAAACCGGCAGAACCAATGTCGCCTCATAATAACTATCCACCGCCACCATCCCCACCTTGCCATCCAACATCCCCGCGATCTCCTGGATCCCATGCCCATACGCATTACTCTTCAACACAGGCACAACCTGCTTCCCAGATGCAATTTCCTCAAATACCCGCAAATTCCGCCAAAGAGCCTCCTGTTTCAACAGTACCGTATTAAGCGTAGCCAACCTATGTCTAAACATACCCTAATTCTACCACACCACAATATTATTCAAAAAACATCTCAATATCATCCGAAACCAGGGCAGGCTTCCTTACCCGTCTCGGCTTGATCGCAGTCTTTTTCTTTGTCCTGCCAGATCTCCTGGCCCCAAACCCCAAAAAGCCAGCCACTTGGCGAAAGCTCTTCCTCCAAAACCCGTGAAAGAACTCACAAAAAATCGTACAAACTATAATGCACAATATCAACTCAAGGACATGCCACAAACGCTCTTCCATACTACTACCATCGTATCACAACCCAGCATAAAAGTCAATAACAAAGCCACACCCAACCCCCACCCACTCGTTTCAGGGTTCAATACCAGTGTATTACAATATATGATATAATGCAAGCATGACAAAAGACAACCAACACCCACGCATCCCCATCGTCCTCGGCCCAACCGCAAGCGGCAAGACTGGCGTCAGCCTAAGCCTCGCCCAAAAATGGAATGACGATACAGCTTTCCGCAAAGTTTTTCCATCCGGCATAGAAATCATCTCCGCCGACTCTCGAGCAATCTACAAAGGCTTCGATATTGGCACCGCCAAGCCAACTCCAGATGAGCAGAATATTGTGCGACATTGGGGTTTAGATATAGTCGAGGCCAACCAATCCTTCTCGGTCGCCGATTTCAAATCCTACACTCTCTCTGCGATCGACGATATTTTCGCCAGAGGAGGACTACCTGTCATCGTCGGCGGAACAGGACTGTACATAGATGCGATCGTCTTTGATTACACTTTCCGTGGCCGATTCGCGGACGAAACCGATCGACGCACCAACCTGGATAAAAAATTTGACCGCTTCTTGCTCATAGGTATCGACACCCCGCGCGACATCCTCAGGGAACGTATTAAGAACAGGGCAGAAAGCAACATCTTCACCCCAGGAGTCTTTGAGGAAGCCAGGCGACTATCCGAGGAATACGGCTGGGATAACGAAGCCATGAAAGGCAACATCTACCCCATCTTGAGACAATACTTTGCCGGAGAGATCTCGCTGGACAAAGCCAAGGAGCTCTTCTTCTTTGACGACTGGCATCTCGCTCGTCGCCAAATAACTTGGTGGAAACGCAATAATTTTATTAAGTGGCTATCTTTGAGCCAAGCCGAACAAGAATTAAATAAGTATTTTAACGAGCTATCGCAAAACTTGCAAAATAATTAAATTAATGTATAATCAAAATAAGCGAGCGAAGAAAAATTATTTTTCCTTCCAAAGCTATGCCCGATTATGCCGAAAGTAGACATTAATGAAGTAGAAAGAATCAAATGACGGCAAAGAAGATAATAGTCATAGAACCAGACAAGCAGAAAGAGGGCGGCGAAAAGCTCGACAAACTTTTTGGCAGCAAGACCCGCGCCAAGCTCCTTCGTTTATTCTTCACCGAACCAAACAAAACCTACTATATCCGCGAGCTTTCCGACACCATCAAAGAGCAAGTCAACTCCATCCGCCGCGAACTCGACAACATGAAGTCTATCGGCATGGTTATGGAGCATAATGTCTCCAATAAAATATATTACGGACTGGATAAAAAATTTGACCATTACAACGACTTCATTCAACTTTTTTCCAAACGTACATATAAAAAAGTTGAACATCTCCCATCGCTAGAACAATCGGCGGAAGTATGGGAAAAGCTACTCCTGCCTGTCCGCCCTATGATTAGTGCCTTGCTTATTATGAAACGCCGCCGCCCGGACGGCCTGGACATCTTTATTGTTGGCGACGATATAGGCGACCGCATCTCCCGTTGGGCCAAAGATCTAGAGCGGAAGCTGGAAAGGGAAATAAATTACGCAATCATGCCTGCCACGGACTTTGAATACCGCCTCAGCATGCGTGACCGCTTCCTGCTCAGCGTCCTTAGCGGCGGCTACACTACAGTAATCGACGACTACGACCTAGTCAAATCTTCTTCCCATAGAGCCTAATCTCTACCTATAATCCCAAGCCTAGCGCCTCAGCCTGCCACAAAACCTCTAGAAATAAAACCCGATCTATGGTATCTTAATATAAGAAGGAGTTATATAAATGCTAGAAATTGAATATAGAGGTGGAAATTGCTGGACATTGGACACTAAACGCGCCCTATTTGTCTTTGATGCCAACCGGAAACGTTCCGGCCTAAAAAACCTTTCAGACAAGCGGGCAATTCAGATCGCCACTGAGCACGACCTGTTGGCAGACGAGAAAGACTTCCATCTTAGCTTCTGCGGAGAAGGCGAGTATGAAATAGCTGGCACGGAAATCAACGGCTTTGCGGTCGCACGACGTATTGACGACCCGCGCGAAGGCAAAAAAAGAAGTACCTTATATAACATATCTACCGACGACATCAAAATAGGTGTCTTTGGAAACATTATGGATAACCTGGGCGAGCAGGATTTGGAAAACCTTGGCATGGTCGACGTCTTGATCCTGCCTGTCGGCGGCGGAGGCTACACGCTTGACGGCGTTGCGGCCACCAAGCTCATTTCCAAAATCGAGCCGAAAATCGTCATACCTATCCATTTTGCCCAACGGGGTCTGAATTACGAGGTCCCCGGGGACGATTTGAGCGCGTTTCTGAAGGAACTTAAGGCTACAGTCGTGGAAGAAAAGAAACTAAAGCTCAAATCTCCAAACGATATTCCGCCCGTCATGCAAATCCGCCATCTGGAGCTTGCAATTTAATCAGGTGTATGATAAAATAACATAGAGTATGCGCGATCGAGCACAACCAAAGCGCCCATGGCGCTTTGCCGCAGGCTCTTTAGTAGTGAGTCCGAATTCACTTCGGACGAACGATTGTAGCATTCAAATAAGTTAAAGGATATATTATTATGGCAGTATGTGAATTGACTGGTAAAAAAACAATGAGCGGCAACAACGTTAGCTTTTCGCTTCACCGAACCAAGCGAAAGTTCAAGCCTAACGTTCAGAAGAAAACTTTCATGCTTGACGGCAAAAAAGTTACTATGAATCTAAGCTCAGCGGCAATCCGAACCCTCCGTAAAAAAGGTATTCTCTAAAGCGGAGTAGGGCGGGATGGATCTTTCGTTTGTCATCATCGCCATCTTAGTGCTAGTCGTAGCAATGATTTTGCACGAATTTGCACACGGGCTAGTTGCTTATTGGCTCGGCGACGACACTGCCAAGGAAAACGGCCGCCTATCCCTCAACCCCTTCGCTCATTTTGACCTCTTCCTATCATTCCTTCTCCCCGTCATGATGATTATAATGGGAGGGCCGGTCATCGGCGGCGCTAAACCTGTCCCTATTAACACTACCAACCTAAAATTTGGCGTGTGGGGCATGGCTCTCGTGGCTATCTCTGGTCCACTGACTAATTTTATACTGTCATTTATCGGCTTCGCTGTACTAGTCTTTACTAGCCCAAGCGGTATTATGCTAGATATTTTGAGCATTTTCGTACAAATTAACCTAAGCCTCGCAATCTTCAACATGTTCCCAATCCCTCCACTAGACGGCAGCCGGGTTCTCTATGCGCTAGCCCCGGATTATATTAGACCAATTTTTGATAAAATCGAACAATTCGGCTTCTTGCTGATCCTAGCCATATTTTTCCTCGGCGGCACCGTGATCGCCATTATTATCAGCACAGTAATGCACTGGATCCTAACCGAGCTTTTCCCTCGCCTCCTCTTCCTATATTAGTACCCCGGATACTTGCAATACAATCTAACTCGAGATATAATTAAGATGCCTTCTGATGGCACATATTTTCTACACTTTAATATAGGGGCCTGGCGTATCTAGGCTACCACCCTTTAAGTAAGAGGGAAGTATTGTGTCCTTGGAAGGCTTATGATTTTATGAAAATTTGACACGCTAGTGTCAAACTACCCCGAGATAATTGACAGAATACACAACTTGGGATATAATTACATTGGTCTATTGAGTGATCGCTGGCAAGCTCTGCTTGCGAGAGGAAAGTCTGGGCAGCACAGGACACAGTAGTCGCTAACGGCGACCGGGAGCAATCCTAGGGAAAGTGCCACAGAAACAAGACTACCTTGTGCGAAAGCGCAGGGAAAAGGTGAAAAGAGTGGGGCAAGAGCCCACAGGCGCCTATGGCGACATAGACGTGAGGTAAACCCTACTGGCTGCAAGGAGACTCCAGTTTACGGTCCGTTAAGGAGTCGATAATAACCGCTAGATTTTGTAGGCAACTGCAAAAGTAGATAGATGATCGCTAAAACAAAACCCAGCTTATAGATAGGCCAATTACGCAAAAAAGCCCCCAAAGGGGCTTTTTTGACTTCTGTTTTCTCCAAACCATCGGTGCAACCGATGCCGTAGGCTCCCTAGGAGCGAAGTCGTTTACTTCCCGGTAGTAGTCGCGGCTTTAATAACCGCCGCAAAAGCAACTGGCTCATTCACGGCAATATCAGCCAAGACCTTACGATCCAGCTTTATATTCTTCGCCTTCATTGCATTGATTAGAACACTATAAGACACACCATGCTCTCGCGCCGCGTTGTTTATACGGGTGATCCAGATGCTTCTAAGATCACGCTTCTTGTTTCGTCGGTCTCGATACGCGTAGCGTAGAGCCTTGATAACACCTTGCTTTGCCAATCGAAAACTTCGTGTTCGATAGTGCTGCATTCCTTTCGCCTGCTTCAGCACCTTCTTGTGCTTAGCACGCGCCGCAACTCCTCTTTTTATCCTCATTCTATGATTATTCCTTTCTCTTCGTCGGTTTCGTAGTAATTATTTTACTGCGCCTTTAAGTATTTCTACCGCAATTATTTTGCGAGGGCACGACGAACATTCTTTGCGATTTTACCAGTAATCTCTGCACTGGTTGCCATATTGCGCTTACGACTTTTACTCTTTTTCGCGAGAATATGGTTGCCAAAAGCTCGCTCTCGCAAAATTTTTTGCGAAGCTGTTAGCCTTACTCTTTTGGCGGTGCCCTTATGGGTCTTCATTTTAGGCATTTTTTCTCCTTACGTTAATGCTCATGTTGCGACCAGCTTTTTGTACAGGGCCATCTTGAACGGCCACGTCTGCCAAGCTCGCAGCAACTTTTTGTATGAACTCTATCCCGAGGTCTTGGTGAGCCATCTCACGTCCCCGAAGAACGAGTGTCAAGCGCACACGATCCCCCTCCTCAAGAAACTCCTTGACTTTACGAAGTTTTATATTGAGGTCGTTTTCGCCTATTTTCAGCCCAAATCGGATCTGCTTCAGCTCACTCGAGC
>Ga0099364_10008393_pt1 | contig 14548 bp, 15 predicted proteins | sample TergutTh196P3_FD_73070 | JGI IMG/M metagenome (GOLD analysis project Ga0099364, IMG submission 73070) | Microcerotermes parvus P3 segment gut microbial communities from Pointe-Noire, Republic of the Congo - Th196 P3 | ecosystem: Host-associated > Arthropoda: Insects > Digestive system > Gut ... | reverse complement strand
GGTAGAAATTGATTCGGGATATGATGTTAGGATAGAACCGAACAATACAAGGTCTGTTTTCTCTCAAAACATCGTATTTGAAAACCAAACAGATGAACCCGTCGAATTTTGGGAATTAACGCTGTCTACCAATTTTCCGATTGATGAAGTCGAGGAGGGCTATGAGATTAAAAGTAGCGAGTTTATCAATGGGGAGCATAAAATTGTGTTGACAAGTTCGAGTGATTCGTGTATAATAGAGCCAAACTCGACTATCGTTATAGGATTCAATGACAACGGTACGGGTACTCCGTTCATTTTCAGGAGCAAACTCACTGCGATTGTCGTAGACGAAAGCACCGTTTTCAATATGCTGTTTGTGTCTTCTACGATAAAACCGGCTTATATATGCGGTGATGTTGACGGCAACGGTGTAATTACAATCATTGACGTGTTGGAAATTCTTAAATATTTAGCGGGTATGGATTGCGAAATTATTAATAATCCCAAATCGTATAGGGCGGCATGGAGTATTGATAACGGCATTAAAATTAGTGGTGTGTTAGAAATCCTCAAATACTTGGCGAAAATGTCAAGCCATTTTGATAATTGCACCCATACCCCTCAAAACTATGAAGATATCTGTGTCGTTTTTAATCCTCAAGGCGGTGTAAGTTCGACTAAAGGAATATTTATGGAGTATGATGATTCTAAAGTCGGAAATTCCATTGATTCTGTTATTGGTCAGTTTATGCCGACGGCGACAAGGAATTCTAAGGTGACTTTCAACGCTAATGGTGGAGAGGTTTCAGAGGGAAGTAGACTTTTAGACTGGACTACGTTTGACAATTGGTATACTGCCGCGACTGGTGGAAATATAGTATATGATGATACTGTGTTTGAACAAGATTCAGTTGTTTATGCTCAATGGGGAGACGCTCCGCAGATTGGAACTTTGCCGATTCCAACGAGGACTTCCGAAGTGACTTTTGATGCCAATGGAGGGGCGGTTTCAGAAACAATCAGGACTTTAAAATGGACTACGTTTAACAATTGGTATACTGCTGTTACAGACGGAAATATAGTGTATGATGATACTATGTTTGATAAAAATTCGGTTATCTATGCACGATGGGGGAACGCACCGTCTGTTGGGACTTTGCCGACTCCGGACCCACGACAAGGTTATATTTTTAGCGGTTGGTTCACGGCACAATCGGGTGGAGTAAAGGTAACATCTGATACACCATTTTCATCAAATCAAACGATTTATGCGCATTGGACCCCTTGCCCTCACAACTTTGATTTAAAATCAACCACAGATGCAACTTGTACGACCGCAGGAGAGAAAACGTACGTGTGTAGCGATTGTGGTGAAGCGGAAATCGAGACAACACCACCGGAGCATTTATATAACTCGCATAACAATAGAATTTGTACGAGGACGAAAGACTGCGGTGCGTTGAATTGGGAGGGGGCAATTAGCCCACTTACCAACTCGATAAAGTTTGATTATTATATGTATCGAGTGGGAGAACTCGCAACGCATATATCAAACAATCACTCCACAAACGACCCAACAGGGAATCGGGGATTCGATATTGTTACTAACGAATCCGGCAGATCAATCGATGGGTGGGCAATATACGCACAAGGACCCGGAACGGTAAGGAGAGCAGAAAATAGGGGTGCTATGGGAAATTTTGTTGTTATTGTTTATGATAACGAATTAACTGTGAGGTATCTCCACCTTTCAGAAAGAAAAGTGTCAAATGGTGATAGAGTCGACCATACAACCATAATAGGGTTAACGGGCGATACCGGCGGAAATTGGGCTGCTCATTTGCATTATGATGTTAATACAGCAGAAATTTGGTCTGGTGATCAAATCAACGCTAACAATCGAGTAGAAGCGGAACGAGTGTTTCCGGTCGGAACTTTTACGGGACGTACTAATCCAAATTATACTAATTAAGAAAGAGGTAAAATTATGAAAAAATTATAACTGTACTATCAATTGTGATAGCACTAACGCTCTCCGCTTGCGGCAACAACTCTACCCTCCAAGCTCCACAAACGAGTGAAACAACTCAACCACAAGAACAAACGTCAACCCCACCGCAAACCTCCGAACCACAGTCGCGACAAACTACCCAACCAATGCCACCACAAACCATACCAACTACAACGCAAAATGACACTTTTGAAGATGAGCCAATGCCCGAGCCTTTTGAGTATTCGGGAGGAGATGAGAATATTCGGTTTTATCAGCGGTGCGTTTTAAAGCTTGAGGGGTTTGATAGTCGTAGCTTTTTAGATGCTGAAATTTTTGAATATTTAGGGAATGATGATTTCACTCAAAAGTGGTACGAATCGTACGATAATAGTTGGTGGCCCAACGCTACAAGTTTGATGGATTTTCCTAATAAATTTGAAAGGATAGTAGCGAATAATATTCCGGATGATGTGGTTATTAAAGGTTTGAGTGAAGAGTATGAGTTTTATGCTGAGGGTTATAAAAAGTTCGAAAACGGTCATATCAATTTGGCTATTTCGGCTTTTTCGGAAGAGGAAATTAAAATTCTTCTAACCCGCGATGAAGCTACTGTTTTGGCACATTTCGCTACGGAAGAAGCAATTGTAATCGGCGATAGAGTGTATTCTCCTGAATGGGTGTATTATCATACTCCCGACGATTACGCCAAAGCCGGAATAACATCTAAGATGATTGAGCAAAGGCTTGACCTATACGCCAAATTACGCTTTACTCAAGAGGCTGATACGGCTTTCTCACGGAAACTGTCGTGGTATATCGGTGAAGACGTGTCGTTGAGAGAGATTCGTGCGAAGAATCATAGCGAGTAGGGAATGATATCCACATCGTTCCGTAACACCCCACCGCAATTTGAGATGGTCGCGGTGGGGTGTACATAGGAAAGAAAGAGGAAAAAATTATGAAAAAACTACTATTAACAATCGTTTCTTTGGCACTTCTCGCCACAGCCTGTGCACATAACGAAACGAATCCGACTGCGCCGCAAAATGAAAGGGAACAAAAGAACGTTGCACAAGAAACCATGCAAAATGAAACAGAACAAGAAAACAACGAACAGAAAACAACGCAAATAAACAAGGAGGATGTGAATGTGGGTGAGACGATTATCTGGATTGAAGAGAATGAAACAGCGCGGAAATCCCCCCAAAAACGTGAAAAAGGCATATACTATAAAAATTTTAGTATAAATGAGCCTGTTTTTTCTCACTTTGACGAGGATGGAAATGCAAAATATGTTTCGTGGGATAGACAGGGCGGGGAAATTCATCCCAAAAGCGATTCATCTAAAATTCGCGGAAATTCCATCGCGACAAGGGACGAAGCGGTAGTCGTGGCAAACAGAATCTTCGTGAGTGAGCTGGCAGAAAGAAAAGTTTTTTTTGATATGACTATCGAAATGATGGGATTAAGGGAAGTTCGTCACGATTCAAAAGAAAACATTTGGATTTTTGGGTATGGTTATGCACTATCGGGTGATTTTGTGTTACTCGCTCCTTGGTTGATGTTCGCAATAGATGGCGAAACAAGTGAATTAATCCGTATGTGGATTGATTAATGGTGATTTCAAACTTCAAAGCACCCCCAACACGCTTTTTTAAGTGTGTTGGGGGTAACTTCTTTTACACAAAGTCTATGAATCCGCCGTTTAATCCGTTTTTATAATTTTGCACAATAAACAAATCTCTTACAGGGTAACGCTTCCACTCTCCCGCTGTCGGACGGAATGTTTGATTTTATCATCTGCACTGCCGCATTCAAGAATTTCAGCGAACCATTGAAGGCTCTCAATGAAATGCACCGTGTATTGAAACGGGGTGGGACTGCGTTGATAATTGATATGGACTACAACGCTACAAGCGAAGACATTGAAAACGAAATGAAAAAGAGCAACACCAAAGGATTCAACCGTTGGTTTATTAAGTTATCATTCAAGACGTTTTTGAAGAGCGGTGCATATACAAAAGCGAGTTTTGAGGAGCTTATTGTGCAGACTGATTTTGTTAATCATGAAATAAAAAAGCACGGCATCGGGTTTCAAGTTTGGCTGAACAAAAATGTGTAATTTTAAGGGAGATAACATGAATATGACCGATAATATTCTCACCGCGCGTGTCCGAGGTAGACTTCCTTTACGCAAAACTGCGTTTCTCGAAGTCAGCGATTGAACGCTTTTGTCGTTCTTGTCGAATTGCGATGTGACTAACTGCATCTCGCTTCCGAGGACTTTGAACGACTGGTTTATCTCACGGAGAGCCGCTTTGAAGTCACGTTCACCCTCGCTGCCGATACGTAATCCGAAGTCTGCCATTTGTGCGGTTCTCCTTCCGTGAAATTTTTGTTGAAAAGGGGTTGACATTTGATTGATTTTGTTGTATAATATAAAGTGTGAGCCACGTGAGCCACGTTTCGGCAAATCACAAGGCTTTGAAGTATAGCTTATTTTAATCATCAAGGAGGAGAGAATTATGCCAATTGCAAACCAGGGGGAATTTAGAAAAAGTTACAAAGAATGCGATGACATTTCGCAAAAATTACAAAGCATGAAAGATAAATATTTTGACGAGAACGGTAATTATGAAGCTGGTTATGAGTTTTTTACGGATTTTGTTCCCGAGGCAAATAACTTATATCTCGGTTCTTGCGATATGGTAAATAAATTAAGAGTTATGCAAGAAACTCAAGAACATAAACTTAACAGAACTGTAGACAAGTTACAAAATAGACAAGGCGAAATGAATGCTGTTAGTAGTGAAATATCTACTATATTTTCTAAAACGCTTGGAGAAATTGGCATTAGATCAGATGTTGAACGAAGGACGCTTGAGAATTATCAAATATGGCGTGATACTATGAGTTTTTGATTTTATCACAACAGAACAACAACATCATCATCCCCCCCGCCTTCTCAATCCCGAGAAACTGCTTATGGCAAGCCCACAAATTCAAAAACAAAACACCACGAAAGGAAACCCAAACAATGAAACTTAATAAAATCCTCGCACTAATCCTAACCTTCGTAATCGCCCTAACCTTAGCGGCTTGCGGTGAAAGCGAAAACACAAATAGAATCGGTAGCACGACACCGAAATTATCGCAAGAAACGCCAACAAAAGAAGCAACCCCACCTGAGGAATCGCAATCGCAACCACAACTTTCAGACGTTTCAATCGCGCAAACGGATGAAACGTCAAATGTTGATAAAAATATTGAAGTTTATTCAGACGGCGAAACAACAGTAACGGTTGACTATTCAGCTGAAACCATCTCTGTTCACAGTAGTACGTATCGCGATTTTACACAATCCGATAACGTGATTACCGCTTATATAGATGCAGGAATAATTGAAGCCCCCGACTTTAGTTACCAAGGGCAGGAGTATTTTGTAACCGCAACAATTGACGGTGACACCATGTATTTTGAAGAGCTTTTTGTTTTAACTCGTAACCCGGGGAGCGGTTCAAGCATATCGGTTACTGTTCCGGAACTTTCGCTTTACGCCGTATTGACACGTGTGGAATAATTTTTTTGATTACGCTTGACAGCGACCCTTCGCCTGTAAAAAAGTGATAATTAGAGGAGTATAGATATGAGAAAAACTAAAATAAACAAAAAGATGTTCTTGGCATTAACTTTTCAAATAGCAATCTATATTTTGTTATTTGTTCTGTTTCCTATTTTTCCTCAATATATACGCCCGTCAAGTTCTATTTATAATAATCTTATAATATCTTCCACGTCTGCGCTTGTAAGCATAGTAGGAATTATATTTTTTGTTGATAAAGTGCGATTTTGGTTTATGACAACGCCTATTTTATGGCTTCTAATTGTTTTATATCACCCTAAACACATTTTTGGTTTAGGATGGAGTAGCGATACACTTAATTTTGATAATTGGCCGGTATCGTGGGAAGCTTTTTCGATTACGTTGTGGATATTTATTATTCAATGTGTGCTGTGTTGGGGGAAGTGGGGAATAACAAAGGTAATCAAGCACATTAAAAAGTGATAAATGCTAATTGACACAACTCACTATCGTTTTAGTGTGTTTCACTCTATGTGTAGATGGTGTTTAGCGACAAAGAAACAGTGATGACAAAACCCTCTGCCAGTTCACATGGCAGAGGGTTTCACGCAAAGGAACGCCAATTCAGTTTGATATTTCTTGATATTCGATTGATATGACTGCGATTTACCGTTCGCCTTTCTCAGGCTCATACCGCATCCAAACTTTCGCATTGAACCCCGCCTGTTTTGCCCATTTGTACGGAATCCGCTCGTATTCGACAAACCCAAATCGCTCATAAACACGAATCGCCCCGTCATTGTTGTCTTTGACGTTGAGTACAAACTTGGTGTACTGCGGATTAAGCTCCACCGTCTTTTCGAGCAGAGCCTTCGCAATGCCGTTTCCTCTCGCCGCCTTCAAAACACCGACATAATCAATCATGGCTGTTGTCGGCGGGAAGTCAAGCGGTGCGAAAGCCTCCTCGTACAGCACCATGTACGCAATAGAACCACGAATAAGTCCCAAGTGCTTTCTGATTTCTTTTTTTGTCACCGTGACAGCCCTGCCCAAACAGTCCGCACAGCCCGTAATGCCGATGATTCCGCCGCCTGTCTCTGCCACAACAAATCGGTCGGTGTCAATTCCGTTTTCGAGAGCCTTTGCAATGCGTTCCATGTCTTTTGTTAAGCCCGAAAAGTCCTCTTCAAAAGCATAAGCGAGCGTTCGTGCGATGGGAAGTTTTTCGGATGGTGATGCTTTTCTGACAGTGTAATTTATTGAAATTAAGGGTGTTCGTCCGCCGGAATCCTCTAACATAATTCACCTAGTTAATTCTGACACGAACATCTCAAACTCCGCTAATGTACCCTTGTAAGTCGGTTTGTAATCGATGTTTTCGGCGTTCTCAATGAAGTCTGTAATCAAGAATGTTTTCACACCCAATTCCCCGACACACAAATCCTCGACAGTGTTGTTTCCGACCATCAAACACTGTTCGGGATTGATGTTCAGCTTCGTCAAGCCTTTGGGCGAACTAAATTCGCCCGACGGCTCTTGTTTAGCGAAAATCTCCTGATAATAACCGAGATTCGGCTTGCAAAATGTGCTGTTTCCGTAATGCGTGATTAACTTGAAATGGGCGGGGTTAATCCCCAAACATTGCAGTCTGCTCTCGACTGCACATAGCGGAAACAGAGGATTTGTCGCAAGTACGAGTTCGAATTTACCGCTCTCGAAAAGTGCGGATATAATCCTTTGTGAGAGCCGCTTCTCATGTGGTTCGATAATCGACTTTATAATCTCGCCGAATTCGCCGATGTAAAACTCGTCTGTTGCGGTCTCGACTTCGGCTAATTTAACATTATCAATCTCCATAATTTTTGCGAAAGTCCCCCAAAATCGCTGTGAATTTGGCATAGTTCCGTCATTGAGTACCATCGCTTTTGTCCCTGCCCATACCGCTTTTGAAGCTGCTTCCGGGTCGATTCCGAGTTTCGCAAAAACCTTTCCCAATCCCTTGAAATAGGGTGGAATAAAATCGTCTTGACTTAACGGTAAGAGCGTTCCGTCTAAGTCGAAAAGTATTGTGTTAATCATGTTTTTTATGACCATTCCTTTCCTCGGCATAAAGCCGAAATGAAACCCTTATTCAAACTTACTCCTTACTTAACGCTCTGAACTTCCACAAGATGCCGATACAGTCCGTCTTGCGCCATTAACTCGGTGTGACTGCCCAGTTCCGCAACAGTCCCGTCTTTGAGGACGATTATGCAGTCGGCACGTTTCACCGTAGACAGCCGATGGGCAATAACAATCAGCGTTTTTGAGCCGGCTATTTTCGCAATTGCGTTTTGAATTTCACGTTCGGTCTCGGTGTCCACGGCGGAAGTCGCCTCGTCCAGAATCAGAATGGGGTTGTCACACAGCAGACTCCGTGCAATCGACACACGCTGTTTTTGCCCGCCCGACAGCCGAATCCCACGCTCGCCCACGATTGTATCATATCCATTCGGGAGTCCCACTATGAACTCGTGAATACAAGCGGTTTTCGCCGCCGTGATAATCTCGTCTTCGGTCGCTTCGGGTTTGCCGTAGCAGATGTTCTCACGGAGCGTTCCGCCCCACAAGAACACGTCCTGTAACACCATACTGATGTTACTTCGCAGACTCCGCAAAGTCATATTCTTGAGCGGGATTCCGTCAATCAGAATCTCGCCGTCGGTGGTATCGTAGAACCGCGGGAGAAGTCCCGCAAGGGTAGTTTTTCCTACCCCCGTTTGCCCGATGATTGCGAACATCTTCTTCTCGGGGATGGTGAAACTCACATTCTGTAATACGTTGTCATTGTTCTCATACTTGAAACTCACATTGCGGAACTCGATGTTGCCTTTGAGAATTCCCACGTCTTTTGCGCCCGGACTGTCCACGATTACAGGCTCGGTTTCCAAAATCTCGAAAATCCGCTCACCTCCGGCAATTCCCGCCTGCATATCTTCGATAATCCGAGTAACGCTCGCAACCGGGGTGTAGAAAATGCTCAGGTACAACAGAAATGCCACTATTTCGTCAATTGACATTGCGTTTTTTGACAGGACTAAATAGCCGCCGAATCCGATTACGATAATGTTGCCGAGTGAAGTCAGAAACTCGATTGACGGTCGCACGATTGCCCCGAACAGCAACGCCCCGATTAGCGTAGATGAGTGATTGTTTGAAATGTCGGTGATTTTCGCCGACTCGTGGTGTTCTTTCCCCCACAGCTGGATTTCTTTCATACCGGAGAAGTTGTCCTGCAATGCGGCGTTGAGTTCGCCCATGTACTCCTGCGCGAGTTTGTGTTTTCGCCGCAGTTTCCGAAAAATCGGACGTGCAAAAAAGATGAACGGCACGGGAATGAACGTCAATAATGCCAACGTCGGGTTAATCGTGAACAACATTATGCTGATTCCGATAAACAACAGTCCGCCCGAAACCAACTCCGGGACTGCGTGCGCGATGATTGTTTCGAGTGCGTGGGTATCGGCGGTGACTCGCGACATAAGTTCCCCCGTCTTCTTGTTTGAGTAGAAACTCGCCGACAGTTTTTGCAGATGTGCGTAGAGTTCGACCCGCAACTGCGACACGTATTTCCATGCCGCGATATGTCCGATGTAGCTCTGGAAAAACTGTGCGATTGTCCGCAAGAAGTACATTGCGAGCAGTGAGAGAGCGATGACGGTAAGAGTCCGCATTGGGTCTGTGAGCGTGTCGCTGTTCTCAAGAGTCTTGAGCATTTCCTGTACGAGTTTGGGTGTGAACAAATTCACCGCCGTCACGAATACCATCGCGATTGCGGCGATTGTTATGTGGCGTTTGAACGCACTCGCTTTTCGATAGATTTTCAGTAAAGTTTTCATTTATTGATTGTACCATACTTCAATCATAATTACAAGCATCTATGAAAAAAATTATTCCGGAATGGGTCAATACCCCGCCCGCAGGGCGAGACGCATGGCGATTTTTGAACCTGTTTTATCGCACTCTATCCTCCCACAACGTATACTTACTCTCTATTTTTGCGATGGGGACAGGGGTAGCACCGTGTTTGTCCGCACTCCACTCCATGTTTTTTGTATTGAGCGTGTACGGCCCGATTAACACCGGGAAACCGGTACTGTTGTAAGAGTGACTTTCCGCGAACGACCGATGAGTAGAGTGCCGACAGTTCCTTATTCGCCTTCGCCGTAAATAAAAATATGAATGTCCTCTCCGTCCCACTTTATTTTTTCGATTAACAGCCTTATTAGCTGTCTTTTTTCGTGAATCGACATGGTATTATTCTTTACATTCTTTAATAACGCTAAAGCCCACGCCATCGACTCGACTTGCAGTTCCTTATTGTCGGAAGTAATGCTCATGAGCTCTTGTTGCAACCGTTCTAACTCTGCATCGAGCTTTGCCACGTTTTCGTTGACACCGGCGATTACAGCAGGGGTTAAGTCATGCGAAAGTGATTTTATATAGTTATTTCGCCTTTCTTCTGCACCCCTGATATTCCTTTCGATTGTCAATCGCGGGTTTTCGGTGTCGCCAATCTCGCTCTTGAGCTTTTCGAGTAGCTTATATATGCTTGAATCGGTCTTGGTATAGCTACTCAGGTGTTCGCAAACAAGGTCGTCCGTTTCTAAACCGTTCAAGTTGGGGCAATCACACAAAGCTTTGTTACCGCGGGCTTTCTTTTCACAGATGTAATCGAATAAATCAGGGTTGTTTCTGCGTCTTTTCGAGAACATACTCTCACCGCATTTACCGCATTTGATTAGCCCCGACAACAGCGCATAGTCGTTATGAGTGGGTGGGGCTTGAATCGTGGAGGGCTTCCTGCTTTCTTTTCGACTTTCAAGCACTCTTTGAACCGCCACCCACTTCTCCCCGGACACAACAGCCTTGTGTCTTCCCATAGCTACCACCCACTTGTCAATGGAATTGCGAGGTTGATTCTTTTTGCTTTTGTCGTGCTTGTTGTAAGCGAGAAGTCCGACTAACCCTGTACAGTCATCTTCACTAAAGCAAACATCTGCATTGTTTTCGATGAAGTAGTCCAACGAATACTTGTCTGCCGCACAGTACACGGGATTTTGCAGAATGTCTTTCAACCCAACCGCTTTGTAGTCGTTACCGTTACGGGATTTTATACCTTGACTAATCAGAAACTTTACAACTCCCGCCATACTGCCGATTTCAAGGAACTTATCGAATATAATCTTGATGTGTTCGATTTCTTCTGCAACGGGCTTTAGCGTGAACACGTCGGTTTCTCCTTGCGTTGCAGCTTTGACCGCCTCGAAACCCGTAGGAGGAGTTCCTCCAAGCCATTGACCTTTACGTGCGAGTGCATACATATTATCACGAACACGTTCGGCGAGCGTTTCACGCTCCAATTGCGCGAACACCGAGGCTATGCTCATCATAGCGCGCCCCATCGGCGTGGACGTGTCGAAACTCTCGTTAATGCTTATAAAGGTAATGTTTCTTTCGGTGAATTCGTCCAGCAACTTTGCAAAATCCCCGACACTGCGGCTGATTCGGTCAAGGCGGTAACAGACAACGCAATCAATGCGACCATCTCTAATATCGGAAAGCAGGGCTTGAAATCGAGGTCTGTCTATGCTCTTCCCGGAGTACCCCTCATCTTGGTAGATTGTTATGTCCGAATCGGTAACAGTCGGGTACTTGTCCGTGATGTGTTTTCGGCATAGCTCGATTTGATTCCCGATTGAGTCACCTTTGTTGGTAATAATGGACTTTCGGCTGTAGACTGCAAATTTCATCAACTCACCACCTTATATCAATCCCCCCAATTATAACCTAAAACCTTGTGTCTGTCAAGGGGGGCTTGAATTTCTGCAATAATGGGCAATAACTACTTGACAGATACCGCTGTTTGATGTATAATATATGTATATCAATTAAAAAAGTGAGGTGTTTCCAATGACTACACAGTCAATACAAGTGACGTTCCGCACGGACGAATCCCTGAAAAAGGAAGCTGAAACGCTGTTCAATCAAATGGGATTGAACATGACAACGGCATTAAACGTGTTCCTGCGTCAAGCGGTTTTGGAACAGGCGATTCCTTTTCAACCGAGAGTACGCACAGTAACCAACGTCCCCGATTTTTCTAAACTGTCGGAGGAGGAGAAAAACGCCGAAATCCAAAAAGGGTTTGATAGTTTGGCGATGGGCAAATTCTTCACTCCCGAAGAAGTGAGAGAATCAATATTAGGGAAGTATGGCATATGAAATGGACTGTTAAGATTATGCCTGATGCTAAACAGGATTTGAAGAGCATTCACGACTATATTGCTAATATTCGGTCAGAAACTGCTACGGCAGATAGGTTAGTAGGCGAACTTATAGATTCGGCTGATTCTTTAGACTTCATGCCGTTTCGCTACCCTGCTTATCCTAACGAACCGTGGAAATCGCGAGGGTTGCGGATTATGTACAAGCACAAATATGCGATTCTTTATCTGCCCGATGAACCCACCAAAACCGTAGCTGTTATCCGTGTTGTTTACGGTGGTCGTGATATTGACGCGGAGTTGAATGAGTGATGGGCAATAACTCGAATCCCCTGCGTTAGCAGGGGATTGTTTTTGTCGTGAAAAGGGAGTCTTTCATGGACTTTCTTAATTGTTCCTCCAACGCTTCAAGTTGCTTGACATTTGTAAGACTCCTTGGTTTAAGCGTATTCGAGGGGGTATTCGAGAAGATGAGACTTTTTGAAACTTTTTTCGACAAAACACTTGACTTATCGCTTTAAGCATGATATAATCAAGGTATATAGATAGTATGCGCGGATTCGGGTGGATTATTTCGGGGGACACATCGGTTTCGATAATTTCATTGATTGCCGGGTTGCAGTGGGACAAGCGTATCGGTATGAATATTAGCAAATGAACCAAAGAAACCAAAGGAAAGATTTAATAAACTTGTATTGCCGGCAACTATAAACGAAAAAAAATAGGAGAATTGTTATGGAGTGGAAAAAACTATTATCGACAGAAAAATTTTTGCAGGAGGAGTCACACAAGGATGATTATTATTTTGAAAATTATCCGATTAATGATTTTGAGAAAGACTATAATAAAATCATTTCAAGCGCAGCATTTCGCAGATTACAGGACAAAACACAGGTCTTTCCTTTGGATAAAAGCGATTTTATAAGAACGCGGCTTACCCATTCTATTGAGGTTTCTACAATTGCAAGACAATTAGGGTTAATGTTGCTCGACAGTCAACATAGATATAAATTCAAAGACAAACTCAAAAATGATGATATGGAAGTAGTTAAAGACATTCCATCTATTTTATCGTGTGCAGGGCTCTTACACGATTTTGGAAATCCGCCTTTTGGTCATTTTGGTGAGTTTGTAATTGGTGATTGGTTTAAAGATTATATAGAAAATAATGAGTATAAAGGCGAATCAATAAAGAAAAGATTATCCCCTCAGATGATTAAAGATTTAGAGAATTATGAGGGGAACGCCCAAACATTTAGAATTCTTGCAAAAGCACGAAATAATGCTGAAATTAATCTTTCTTATGCTGTAATCTGCGCATTGGTTAAATATCCTACAGATTCAACATCGTTTGATAATGAAAGCGAGGATATTAAAAAGCATAAGCCGGGCTATTTCTTTGCAGAGGAAGAAGCGTTTTTTGAAATGTGTGAAAAAGTTGGAACAAAAAATGACAATGGTGAAATATATCGCCATCCATTAGCATTTCTGTTAGAAGCGGCAGATGATATTGCGTATGCAACATCTGATTTGGAAGATAGTTTTAAAAAAAGTATGTTTATTCTGCCTCAATTTATTGAATACTTCAGGTTGTGCTACGAACCTGAAGATGCAAAATATGATGACAAAAAAGAAAGATATAATCAAAAACCGGAGGTGTTTTCGGAATTTTTAATATTTGACTTGGAAGAAAGATTGAATGAAAATAAAAGATTGGATAAAAATAAAAGGAAAGATGAAACAGAAATATTTAAAAATTGGATATCGCATGTTAAACGCTGGTTAATGTATGCCGTTGTGTATAGGTTTTTGGGCAGTTATGATGGTATCATGAACGGTAGATATAAAGCCGACTTATTTCATAACACTTATCATAGCAAGACCATTAAAATATTACAAGGTGCCATGAAAGAATTCGTTTTTGATTCAAGCGAAATATTAAAACTTGAACTTGCGTCACAGAATATAATACCATTCCTTCTTGATAAATTCGTAAATGCTTTTCTATATTACGAATGTGGCAAATGTGATGAATGTAATAAGTGTAATAAATGTAAATTATCAAAATCTGACAAAAAATATATAGAGATATTCTCATCGAATTATAAAAACGATTATATGAATTTCAAAAATGAAGACGAAAACTTTAACCTATATTTACGCTTGCTTATGGTTGCCGATTATGTAAGCGGTATGACGGACACTTTTGCTCGTACACTTTATCGTGAATTAAGCGGAAATGATTAAAATCAAACTTTAGGCTTCGTTAAATAACCAAACAACAATACGCAGAAAGTAATAGTACAACCTTCATCACCATAAGTATTAGGAAGAGAGGTGGTGAAGCGTGTGGTCACACAAAGACGAAAACGTAAAAGCAAAATCAGTAACGTTATAATCCATACTGTTCCGATTGACGATTATAGTACTATCCCGGGCAAAATCGCCACGCTGCACGCTTCGATGATAGAGCGACGACTTAGAGAATCCGGGCTTGCCCCCGCGCAGAAGATTGCCGTAATCGACATGATAACGGAAATCCTGAAATCCCAACCGATTACTTAAAATCACCCCCCGATTCATACGAATCGGGGGGTGAAATCACTCCCGTTTTTTTGTTGCGTACGCAACGAAAGTTGGTACTGTGCGCCGGAATCATGTGATATACTATAATCATGAAACCCGGGAAAAGCAGATAAACAGCGGAAAAACCGAAATCAATCC
>Ga0099364_10008392_pt1 | contig 14549 bp, 14 predicted proteins | sample TergutTh196P3_FD_73070 | JGI IMG/M metagenome (GOLD analysis project Ga0099364, IMG submission 73070) | Microcerotermes parvus P3 segment gut microbial communities from Pointe-Noire, Republic of the Congo - Th196 P3 | ecosystem: Host-associated > Arthropoda: Insects > Digestive system > Gut ... | reverse complement strand
AGAGCATCAGTTAAGAGTTGTGCGCGTAATACGTTGTGTAACCATATCCGTGTTCAATAACGATCAGATTTCCATATCCCTCGTTGTCCCAACCTGAGAACGATACGATGCCGTCAGCTGTTGCGTAAACCTCGGCGCCGTTTGGAGTCTCGATGTCAATGCCGTCATGCCTTTCGAGATCATAGCCGGTAAACGGATTTGTCCGATATCCAAAATCGGACGCTATAAACCGCGCATCGACCGGCCAGCCTATCGGGCGCGCTTTGAAAAATGATTCTACACCTTCGGAAAAAATCTCCAGAGCTTCCATATCGAGTACATCCCTTGACAAAACAACGTTCAGTTCGTAAAGAATGCCCTCCAACCCTCCTGTATAAGCTCCTCCCACCGCTATAGGACTGCTGCTCATCGAGTTTTCATCAAATGCAAACGGAAGCCCGAACGCGGCCAATCTATTGAATACGCCGACGATTCCTTGCTTCATGTCATCTATAGAATCGCTCTTTTCCATCAACTCGGATAGTTGGCGTTCAAGTTCTTCAAGCTGCGGGTTTTCGCCCATGTCTTGCACCAACACCACTGTATCCTCGTTTGAGTCTGCCGCGTAGTTTTCCGCAGCGTCCAGCATCACAGCGAGCCTGCTATTCTCGTCGATTTTCTCGCTGAGAAGCACTGATGAGCTTCTGAGCATATCTTCCAGATTTATCACCTGAAATTGCAGAAGCGAGATAACAAGTATAAAGCATAGCAGCGGCACTACCAAAACGCTCAAGCCCCAGTACGGCATGCGCATACTTCTGATTTTCGCGCTGGAGTCCGGGAGCAGCATTACGGTAATGCGCTTGCTTTGCCTGTGCTTACCTTTCTTTCTAATCATTGCGGTCTCCTTTTATATTCCGGTGGTGCGGCAAATGGCTAACCCTGCAACCTGCATTCATTTTATCATCTACAACGTCAAATAGCAAGAGATATTAAACCGCCATCAAGTTCGGCTACTCTCATCATAATCGCGCATTCCATACGCTTTTTAAACAACTCGCAACCGAGCGCATGCACAGCTTTAACCGATCCCGTGTCATTATATGCGTTCGCCGCGCATCCCCCGCTGCAATACAACCTCGCCCAACAGTCCCTGCATTCAACCCGGGAGTAAATGCCGCATTCGCGGAATTCACCGGCTAGATTATCATTGGTTACCCCACGCCATACATCCCCCATCAAGAAATCCCTGTCCCCAATAAACTGGTGGCACGGGTATAGCTCGCCGGCCGGCGTCACCGCAAGATACTCCATACCCACACCGCAGCCCGACAGACGCTTGTGTATGCAAGGCCCGCTTGCAAGATCTAGCTTGAAATGATAAAAAGTAAACCCCCGGTTTTCCTTGTTTCGCCTTAGCATTTCAATGGCAAGCTTCTCATACTGTTCAAACAGCTCCGGAAGGTCATTCACCGTCAGCCCATGCGGCATACCGCGTTTCGTGACAGCAGGTTCTATCGAAAGCTCCGTGAAACCAATATCAGCAAAATGCAAAACATCATTCAGAAAATCAAGATTGGCGCGTGTGTAGGTCCCTCTGATATAATACCCTTTGCCGCTGCGCGCTTCCACTATCTTTTTTATCTTTGGAACAATTTCCGCGTAACTCCCGCCACCGTCATTGAGCTTACGCGCAGCGTCGTTTATTTCAGGCCGCCCGTCAAGGCTTAGTACTATATTGTGCATTTCTTTGTTTGCAAAACCAATGACGTCGTCGTCAATCAGCAAGCCGTTTGTAGTGAGCGTGAAACGGAACTGTTTACCTCTCCCCTGCCCTGCTTTTCGCGCATAATCAACAATGCCTTTGACCACGCCCCAGTTTAAGAGCGGTTCCCCGCCAAAGAAATCGACGTCAAGATTCTTTCGGCCGCCTGAGTTTTCTAAAAGGAAATCAATTGCGCGCATTCCAGTTTCAACAGGCATCAGCGCCCCGTCTCCGCCGTATTCCCCGCAGCCGGCAAAGCAATATGAACATGTCATATTGCAAAGATGCGATACATTCATGCACAGAGCTTTCAAAGGCGCTGCGGACGCGGCATTCGCGACGCCGGCGAAAGCATCGGCAGAAAACAGCTTGCCTTGCCGCGCTAACCCCTCAATGTCGGCAACAAGCTCAATAATCTCACTTTCCTCCAACTCTCTGTATTTCTCTGCTATGTGCGCTGCAGCAGCGTCCCTGCCCTCATTGCCATAAACGCAAATAGCATCAAAAGCAACCTCATCGACACTGTGTATCGAAGCGCTCGCAGCATCGACTACGATGTTGAAACCGGCAAGCTTGTATGCGTGAAACATTGACTGCTCCTTATATTTAAAGGGAAAACGGCCCGGGTGTTTGGGAACCTTATTCCTGCGAATGTTAGCCGTCGGCTTCCGTGTTCTCGCACTGCTGGTTGGCAACCCCGCAGGACGTTTTGCACGCCGACTGGCAAGACGTCTGGCATTCGCCGCAGCCGCCTTTGTCAATGCTGTTTGTCAAATCCCGCGTTTCAATGGTCAATATTCTTTTCATGTTATAAATCCTCTATTCAGTAATCGTCACAGGTATAGCATGTTTTAGCAAAAATGTCAATTGCTAAAAACGAAAATAGTGTTGCGGCGCGCTGTTTCATATGATATTATCTGGTAACGGAACCTTGCTTCTAATGATGAAGTTTATTGTGTGATGCAATTATGTGCTTTCCATGAGTAAATCAAAGTAGAGGTGCTGCGATGAACAACTTAAAATACAAACACTTATTTGAGCCTATCATAATAGCCGGGACGCTGTTCAAAAACAGGATCATAACATCATCAATGGGCTATCTTGATGTGCTTGGAAACCGTGACAGCGGCTATACGCACAAATCCGAAGCAGCCGCTTTTTACGAGCGCAGAGCAGCCGGAGGAGCCGGCATGGTCACTGTTGGCAGTTGCTATATCGATAAAGAGTTCGGTGACTTCGGAGACCGCCATGTTTTCATTGACGATCCGTATTCACTATTTTCGTTATATGATATTGCGCAGTCCATCACCCGTTACGGCGCTGTGGCTTCGGCGGAAATAATACATTGCGGCTTATACTCAAACAGAAAAACCGGCGAACCATCATACGGCCCTGTCGCCATGGAGGACATGGGAAGGCCGGTCTATGAAATGAGCGACAGTTATATCCTCGCAATCATAGAAAAGTTTGCAGACGCAGCCGTTTTCGCAAAAAGGTGCGGGTTTGGGATGGTCACTATACACGGAGCGCACGGTTGGCTTATTTCCCAGTTCCTTAGCCCTAAGCTCAATACAAGAAAGGACAGATGGGGAGGCGCCCCTATTGAAAACCGCGCACGCCTGCCTTTGGAGATATGCAAGGCAATAAGACGTAAAGCCGGCCCCGGATTCCCGATAGAAATCCGCATCAGCGGTTCGGAATGCTATGACGGCGGATACGGTATAGACGAAGGCGTCGCGCTGGCTAAGCAACTGGACGGATATGCGGATTTGATCCATGTATCAGCCGGTAGCCATGAGGTAGACGATGTCTTTACAGTTACGCATCCGAGCATGTTCCTTGATGAGGGATGCAACTCTGTTTTCGCGGCGGAAATCAAGAAAAACGTCTCTCAGTCCAAAATCGTTACTGTCGGAGCGTTTTCAGAGCCGGAACTGATGGATGAGATCATAGCCTCCGGCAAAGCGGATTTTATCGCGATGGCGCGCTCATTGATCGTAGACCCTGATTTACCCAATAAAATCCGGGCGGGCCGGGAGAGCGAAATGATAAAATGCATGCGCTGCCTTAGCTGCTTTTCCAACGTACAAAACAACGGGAAGTTCTACTGCGCCCTAAATCCAAAAAGCGGTCGCGAGTACTCGGAGAAATATGACCTCCCGCCCGCTCAAAAGAAGAAAGTGCTTATTGCAGGCGGCGGCGTCGGAGGAATGCAGGCGGCCCTGAGCTGCGCCGAGCGCGGACACGAAGTCATCTTATTTGAAAAGGAATCCCGGCTCGGCGGAGTGCTTCGCTGCGAAGAAAACGTCCCTTTCAAGCGTAATCTGGCCCGGTATTTGGACGTTCAGGAAAAAGCCATAAAAACTCACCCATCGATTACACTGCGGCTAAACACGGAGCTTACCCCGGAAACAGCAGCTCAGACAGGCGCAGATGTGCTAATCGCAGCCACGGGCGCGCGCGCCGCAGTGCCGCCAATCAAAGGAGCCACCGCAGAAAACGCTGCCATTATGCCGGCCGCACACGCCTACATACACCCTGAAGAAACAGGCGGCACGGTCATAATCCTCGGCGGCGGCCTTGTCGGCGTAGAGCTTGGCATTTACCTCGCACAATTGGGCAGGAACGTCACGATACTGGAAATGCAGGATAAACTGGACGACGGCGGAAACCACTTGCACGCCAAAGGGCTTGCCGTCGAGATAAAGAGAAATGGAATTGACGTGAACTTAGGCGCAAAAGCTCTCGAAATCACTGAAAACGGCGTCCTCGCTGAAACCAAAGGAGGAAAGCAACTGTTTCACGCCGACACGATAGTCTATGCAACCGGGCAAAGCCCACTGCAAAAAGAAGCAATGGATCTCCACGCCGCCGCCCCCGAGTTCTATATCCTGGGCGACTGCTTGACGCCGTCAAACATAACAAACGCCACAAGCTCGGCCTACGAGATATCCCGCACAATAGGCAGATACATATAGTTTTAGGATGCGTGAATGATGTACTTTGCAAACTGGAAAGGGGGACCAGCAAATTGGGAATGACGATGTCTGAGAAAATACTTGCCCTCCATGCGGGAGTGCAATCGGCAAAACCGGGCGACATTTTAACTTGCAGCGTCGACTGGGCGGCAAACCATGACCTTTACTTCACCATCAGCGGCCAAACCGATTATGATAGCATACTAAAAATAGACTATCCGGACAGGTGCATTATCCTAATGGACCACGCCGTGCCGGCGCCTACGACGAATGACGCCGCCGGCGGCGTAAAAGCGCGGGCATTCGCAAAAAAACACGGAATCAAGAACTTCTTTGATGTGGGCGATCACGCTGTTATACACCAGCTATTGGCAGAACGCGGATTCTCGGCGCCCGGAAGGCTTATAGCGTGCGGCGACTCGCATACATGCGCCGCCGGCGCTTTTAACTGTGCCGCCCGTGGTTTCGGCCCTGCAGAAATGACATATATCTGGTGCAAGGGTGAAACATGGTATCAGGTCAGCCCCACAATACTCTATGACTTAAAGGGCAAACTCCCACCTTATGTGAGCGGCAGGGATCTGTTTTTGTATATAGCAGGCACATACGGGGATGCAACCGGGCATAATGTCGAGTTTTGCGGCGACGGCCTGGGCAGCCTCAGTATATCTCAGCGCCAATGCATATCTACCATGTGTGCCGAGATAAACGCGGAGTTTGCCATTTTTCCGTGTGATGAAGTGCTTATCGAATGGCTAAAAGCGCGCGGCGATGCAGAAATCAGCGCTGTAGAGCCTGACCCCGACGCGGAATATGCCGACGTGCGGGAAATCGTTATGGACGATATCGTCCCATATATAGCAAAACCGCATTATATTGTTGAAAACTGTGTGCCGGTCGCCGAGTGCGAGGGCATAAAAACCGATCAAGTGCTTATCGGTTCCTGCGCCAACGGGCGGACGGAGGATCTCGCTGAAGCCGCCTCGATACTCAAAGGAAAACGCGTTGCGAAAGGCACAAGGCTTATCATCACCCCCGCTTCACAGCGCATCTATCTCGAAGCGCTCAGGCTCGGATATATCGAAACGCTTGTCGAGTCCGGCGCGGTCGTGACAAATGCCACATGCGGCGCTTGCTACGGCGGCCACATGGCGCTCATAGGCCCCGGAGAGCTATGTTTATCGACGACTACGAGAAATTTCAAAGGGCGCATGGGCTCCGCCGACAGCGAAGTGATGCTCTGCTCTCCGGCGACAGCTGCCGCTTCTGCGATATCAGGCGTTATTACCGATCCAAGGTCGTTATAAAGGAGAAGCCAACTTATGACTATTAAAGGCAAAGTATGGATATTCGGCGACGAGATAAACACCGACCTTATGTTTCCTCACACGGCTTTCCGTGTGCCGGTTGAAGAACAAGTCAAATATGTTTTCAGCGACAACCGCCCCGGCTGGGTGGAGCTTGTTTCCCCCGGCGACGTGCTCATTGCCGGCAATAATTTTGGAACCGGTTCCTCAAGGCCCGGCGCGCTGCTGCTGCGGCGACTCGGGCTTTCCTGCGTCGTCGCTGAGAGTTTTAACGGGCTGTTTTTCAGAAACTGCTTCGGGTATGGCTTCACTGCGCTCAGGTGTCCCGGCGTCGCCACAATGTTTGAAGAAGGGGATACAGCGGTTATCGACTTGCTCGAAGGCAGCGTGCTAAACGAGCGCACAGGCGAAAAGATATACGGCAGTCCGCTGTCTCAGGCAGTTGTGGACATAGTAAATGCCGGCGGACTTGAGGAATTATTGATCAAAGAAGGATATATGGAGGCAAGGTCATGATAAAAAATCCGGGAACTGTTCTAAGAGACATGCTTAAGGAGCCGGGAATCCTAATAGCGCCGGGCGCTTATGACGGCATATCTGCCGCTGCTATTGAACAAGCGGGGTTTAAAGCGGCGTATATGACAGGCGCCGGCGTTTCCGCAAGCGTAATCGGCCAGGCTGATATCGGCCTTACTACAATGACTGAGATGGCCGCAGCTGCGAAGAATATCGCGCTGACGCTGGACATTCCGCTGATATGCGATGCCGACACGGGATATGGCAACCCTCTCAACACAATACGCACTGTCCATGAGTACGAAATGGCAGGCGTAGCGGCGATTCAGCTTGAAGATCAGCAAGCGCCAAAGCGCTGCGGGCATCTTGGCGGCAAGGTATTGGTTCCGGCAGAAGAATTCGCACAGAAAATTCGCGCCGCTGCCAAGGAAAAGTATTATAACGGCACAGTTATCATAGCGAGGACCGACGCCAGGGCTGTCGAGGGATTTGAAGCGGCGGTGGAGCGCAGCAAAAGATTTATCGATGCCGGCGCTGACGTATTGTTTTTTGAAGCGCCTCAATCTCGCGACGAAGTAGAGAAAGTCGGCGGTTTATTCGGAAAACAGATACCGCTTTTGAGCAACCAGGTTTTCGGCGGCAGGACGCCTTCCCTGACAGCAAAAGAGCTTGAGCAAATGGGGTATAAAATAGTGATTTTCCCGTCCTTGCTTCCCTATGGCGCATGTATCTATCTTAGGAAGCTCGCAGACCGGCTCATGGAGCTGGGAACCGATGCAAACATCATCGAAGGCGGCGCAAGCGCCATCGACATGTTTAAGATAATGGGCATTGAAAAATGGAACGAACTTGAACAAGAATACAAATATTAGGCAGGAGGAAAAACATGCATTACTATGACTTCAAAGGAAAAACAGCGCTTGTTTCAGGAGCCGGGAGCAAGCAGAGCATGGGACGCGCTATTGCAATGGATCTCGCACGGCAAGGCGCCAATGTCGTCGTTTCGGATAAGTATATGGTTCCGCCTACAGTCAGGGCTTCAAACAAGGACTGGGGCGGGCTTGAGGAGATTGTCAGGGATATTGAGAAAACCGGCTCAAAGGGCCATGCCGTAGTGTGCGACATTGCCGATTCCGCCGCCTGTGAGTCTCTGGTGGATGAAACCATGAACGTTTTTGGCCGCCTCGACTTTTTTGTGAACTCCGTCGGCCTTAGAGGCCCCTCGGGTCTGCTTACCGAAGACCTGACCGACGACCAGTGGAAAACTGTGTTGGACGTTAACCTCAACGGAGCTTTCTATCTTTCCAGATATGTGGTAAGAGCCATGAAAAAAGACGACCCCAAAGGAAAGAAAATCATCCACATCGCCTCTCAAGCCGGAGTTGAAGGCGTTCCCGGGATGTGCGCCTACAGCGTGGCGAAGCACGGGCTGCTGGGACTCATGAAATCCCTGGCCCGTGAAGTAGCGCCTGCAGGCATCAGCGTGAACGCAATCAGCCCCCTTACCTTTGAAACAAACTTCAGGGATATGACAGCGGCTGAGGAAGCTGCAAAAAAGGGAATGTCCTTGGACGAGATGATTGAGAAGGACAGCATATCCCGTGGGACTAATACCACAAATCTCAATGTACCTCTTGGGCGCAATGGCACGGTTGACGATATCACAGCGACTGTTTCATTCCTTCTGGCGCCGGGCGGAGACTATATCGCCGCGCAAAACATTCTTATGAACGGCGGCAACCTGAGCCTTTAACATTTCAAATTCAAAATAAAAAATAAGGAGTAGAGCAATGAGCAAAAATGAAAAACCGGTGGCCGAACAGTTGGCCGAAATAAGCATTAACCTTAAACTGAAAGATATCGACCGGCGGACTATAGACAATGCGAAGATTTTCCTTCTGGATTGTCTGGGGTGTACGCTATCCGGCAGCCGCATCGAATCCGCAAAATCTGTCAGGGAAGCTATCACCGGCATTGATTCCGGCGGCTCATGCACGATCATAGGCACCAACCAAAAATCAAATCCAATGCTTGCAGCGTTGGCGAACGGGCTTGCAGGCCATAGCCAGGACTATGACGACGACCACCGTGAAGGAACCCAGCATTCTTCCGTCGCCGTGCTACCGGCAGTCCTTGCGTTAGCCGAACAGTATGGAAAGAGCGGCGAGGAAGCCCTGCTTGCTTTCATAATCGGCTCAGACGTCACAATCCGCGCCGGGGAGGCATTCAACGGCACATCATACTATGCGGGCTGGCATCTCACCGGGACATGCGGCGGATTCGGCTCTGCGGCCGGTTCCGCTAAACTCATGGGGCTCAGCGTTGAGCAGTTTGTCAATGCGCTCGGCGTCGTAGGAAGCACGGCAGCAGGTTTGGGCGAGTTCAACACATGCGGCGCATGGACAAAAAGGTTCCATCCGGGCAGAGCCGCTATGGATGGCGTGCTTGCCGCTAATATGGGGAAAAGCAATTACTTCGCGCCGCCGACAGTCTTTGAAGGCCCCGAAGGGTTCCTCGTCTGCTTCTCATATAAAGGAACGGAAGAAAAACCCATGCCTAACGGCGATTATATCGTCAGCAAGCTAACAGACAACTTCGGAAAAAAATGGGAGATGTCCGACAATAGCATCAAGCTGTACCCCTGTTGCCGTTTCACAAACAACTTCTGCGACTGCGCAATAGACATATACAACCAAGGCTGTGATTACACGAAGATCAAATCCATCCACGCCGAGTGCAACAAGTTTACAGACACTAAACTATGCCGGCCCGTGGATGTAAAGCGCCATCCTCTTAACGTCGTCAATGCACAGTTCTCCCTGTTTTATGAAACTGCCTGCGGGCTGGTGCATGGCAAGGTACTGCCGGAGCATTTCACGGACGAGTCAATAAAAGACCCGGAAATATACCGCTTAAGCGACCTTATCACATGGGAAATCAACCCCGAGTTTGAAGCTGTATATCCTGCCAAATACCCGGCCCGCGTCACTGTCTACATGGAAGACGGAACGAAATACGTCGGTGAAGTGGAATACCCGAAAGGCGACCCGGAAAACCCTGCAACGAAAGAAGAAGTCATCGAGAAATTCCTAATAAACGCAAAAACAGTAGTAGACGACTCCAAAGCAAAACGCATTATCGAACTGGTCGACAAGTTCGAAGAGCTCAAAACCCTCAACGATCTCATGGAACTCCTCCGGGTCTAAGTCCCTTTCGCTCACGAACGGGCAACGCGAAACGCCGGGGTTTGTCCATGCAAGTAATAGGAGTGTATGCAAAATGATAAAACCTGAAAGCACGCAAATCTATTGTGTAATAATGAGATGCGGAACAAGCAAAGGTATTTTTCTGAATGAAAATGACCTGCCCCAGGATCCTGCTATCCGCGATAAAGTGATATTATCCATTTTCGGGAGCCCCGACCCAAGGCAGATAGACGGCTTGGGCGGCGCGGACATACTGACAAGCAAGCTTGCGCTTATATCTCCGCCGTCAAGACCGGACGCTGACGTCGACTTCTCTTTCGGGCAAGTGGAGCTCACAGAACCTGAAATCTACTATGACGGTTTGTGCGGGAACATTGCCTCCGGGGTCGGCACGTACGCCATCGAAGAAGGGCTTGTGCGGGCAGTCGAGCCTGTCACGCCTGTACGTATTTTCAGCCGCAATTCAAATCAAATATACATTACCGAAGTCCCTGTCAGAGACGGTCGCCCAATAGTGGCAGGAGAATATGCGATAGCCGGCGTACCGGGGACCGGAGCTCAGATTCAAATCGATATGGCCGGAACAGTAGGCTCAAGAACCGGCAAACTCCTGCCCACCGGCAATCCGATAGACAAGCTTGATATAGAGGGGTTCGGCCTATTGGATGTATCGCTTCTGGACGTCGTGAACCCCTGTATATTTGTACGCGCTGCGGATATAGGCATGAAGGGCGACGAAAAACCGTCCGACGTAGATGGTAACGAGGGCTTCATGACGCTTATAGACAACATAAGAATAGCTGCTTGCGCGAAAATGGAACTCACAGGCTGGGAGCTGAAAAACCCTACACCGTTTGTTGTCTTCGTTTCCTCCCCAAAAGACTATACCGACCATCTGACCGGCAATAAAATCAACGCCGATCAAGTTGACTTCCTCGCGCGTATGATTATCCTTCGCAAGATGCATCAGACTTACGCTGGCAGCGTGAGCTGCGTCACCGGGATGGCCGGAATCGTCCCCGGCACTGTCGCCCATGAGATAGCAAAACCGTCGCTCGGGCAAAAAATTATCCGCATCGGACACCCCGCCGGCATTATAGACGTTGAAGCTGAATGCGACGTCACGGAAAATGGCGTAACAGCCCGCCGCGTCACATACTCACGCACAGCCCGCCGCATAATGGAAGGCTATGTCTTCGTCCCAAACAGCGCCTTACAACCCTAGTGCAGCATCCACCAAATAACTGGGCAAATCCTGCCGGTCTTTTTGCTGCCAGGCGGCGCGTCAAAACCTTGAAAGGCCACAGGCATTCCGGCAGTTTTGCCCCACCACCTGACAGCAAAAATCCTCGGCATTATTTACCAGTCATTTAGTGTACGCTACACTAGTACTTCAAAGGAGGCATTTATGGCGATTTATACCATCGTGCCTTTGCATCTCGGAGACATTACACGCCCGAGATCAAACATGATATATGGCTATGGCGGCGAGGAAATGCAAGACTTCCCACTCATAGCGTATTACCTCGAAGGTGAGCACAAAATACTGGTTGACACAGGCGGCAGCGCCCCCGAGAGCGCTCAGGGGCAAAAAGCCGCACCATACAAAAGATTGCCGGGACAGGAACTCAATGCCGCTCTCGGAAGTATAGGCGTATCGGCGGACGATATCGAATATGTAGTATTCACGCACCTGCACTGGGACCACGCCGGGAACAACCATATCTTTGACAAAGCAAAGTTCTTTTGCCAGAAGATTGAATATGACAGCCTCATTGATCCGGAATGCGAGAAAATCGGTTATGACATGGATTACGTCTTAGGGTTTGACTATGAGCTGATTGATGGCGATGTGGAACTATTCGGCGGCATCTCAGTTATTCTTGCCCCCGGACACACGCGGGGAATGCAGTGCGTTGCTGTCGAAACCGGCGCCGGGATAGTCGTGTTGACCGGCGACCTTGTGACTCTTAGGGCAAGCTTAGAATATGAACCGCCCAGGTTCAACGCCCTTTTGTACAACGACTCCGCAGCGAGCTTGGCACAGACCAGCCTTAACAAAGTCCTCTCAAAGTCAGAGCTAGTCTTACCCGGCCACGACGCAGACGTTTTCACCCCCGGCATGGGACTTCATCCAATTTAAAGGGGATTTATGATGGAAGAAAAAAGCTATAGCCAGAAAATAGCGGAATTCTACTCAAACGCCGACATTGGCGCGATTCCGCAAAATGTAATAAAGCACACAAAGGACGTTATCGCAGACTGGGTAGGATGCGCGATAGGCGGCGCCGATGTTGAGTCGACAAAAATGGTCAAGGAAGTGTTTCTCGAACCCGGCCTGTGTACCGTGTTCTGCGGAGAAAAAGCACCGGCGCGCAACGCAGCGTTTATTAACGGCGCCGCAAGTCACGCCCTTGAAATGGACGATGCGAGCTATGATGCCGGAGGCCATCCCGCCGTCGTGATACTTCCCGCAGCAATGGCGACAGCAGAGACAGTTGAAGCCACGGGTAAAGACTTTATGCTCTCGGCTATCTGGGGATATGATATGATGACGCGCGTTGGACGGGGGATCGTACCTGACAACGCCTTTGACCGAGGCTGGCATCCGACCGCGATTTGCGGAATATTCGGAGCGGCAGCAGCGGTATCATGGCTCATGAAGTTGGATGCGGCAAAAACTGCCAATGCGTTTGGGATCGCGGGCGGCTTCGCTTCCGGAAACCTTGAGTGCTATGCTGACGGTTCTCTTACAAAACGCCTAAACCCGGCAAACGCCGCACTTGGCGGCCTCAATGCGGCACTGCTCGCATCCACGGGCTACACAGGGCCGAAATGGGCCTTTGAAGGAAAGCACGGATTTTATAGATCATATACCGACAACCCAAAACCTGAACGCATGCTTGAAAACCTCGACTACAGCGAGTACCCGGTTCAGCTCGCAGCGTTCAAACCGTACGCAAACTGCCGCTACAACCACGCCCCCACAGATTCCATACTTAAAATCATGGCTGACAATAATCTAAAAGCAGACGATATTGAAAAAGTGATCATCGACACATGCAGCATGGCGCTCAGAGCCGTCGTAGAACCGCGCGATATTAAATATAACCCGCCAAACGTGGTTGCCGCCCAGTTCAGCTTGCCTTATGCGATTGCATGCGCAGCGCTGTTCGGGAACGCGTCGGTCGCTCAGTATACTGACGAGAAAATAAAAGATGATGCAATTCTCGGCTTTGCGAAAAAAGTCGAAATGATCCACACAGGCGCTATGGATGTGTACCTGCCCTCAATATTCGCGGCGGAAGCGGAGGTACATACAAAAGATGGCGGAGTTTTCAAGCAACTCACCAAATTCAGCAAAGGCGACCCCGAAAATCCAATGACCACTCAAGAAATCAAAGATAAATTCATGTCCCTTTGCCAAATGACAATCTCCTCCACCCGCGCGCAAGAAATATACGACACAATTATGAATATTGAAAACCTACCCTCCATAAAGGAACTTACAAGATTATTTTAAATTGAGAAGAAAAGAGAAAATAAAGGAGGATTATTCATGGCCAGACTGAAAAACAAGGTAGCTCTTATCACCGGTGCGGGGTCAGGTATGGGCCGCGCCTCATCTATTCTTTTCGCCGAAGAAGGCGCAAAAATAGTCGTTGTTGATAACAACGAGGAAAACGGCAAGAAAACTGTAGAAGAAATAAAAGCCAAGGGCCAAGATGCAGCATTTGTATATGCTGACGTTACAAAAGCCGCCGACTGCGAATCCGCCGTTGGTTTCGCCATTAAAACCTACGGTAAAATTGACGTCGTCTTCTGCTGCGCCGGCGTGGCTCAAAAAGCGGCGATGATTTGGGATCTCGACGAAAGCGAGTTTGATAAGATATTCGCAGTTAACACAAAATCAACTTGGCTTATGGCTAAATATACAGCATTAGAGCTAAAGAAAAATCATGGCTCACTGATACTCATCGGCTCGACCGGTGCCCTGCGTCCCAGAGCTACCCAGGGGCTGTATGGGGCCAGCAAAGCCGCAAACAACACGCTCACGATTGGATTGGCGGCGGAGCTTGCGCCCGAAGCGCGCTGCAACTGTATAAACCCCGGCCCTACCGCTACGCCGATGCTTCCGACATTTGTGCAGGAGTTCAACGAGCAGGTCGCCGAACAGATAGCCGGCGGTACGCTTCTTGGACACTTAGTTGACCCGATGGACATAGCGAATATGGCGCTGTTCTTCGCATCCGACGAATCCCGCAGCGTAACCGGCGTTTCAATACTGGTCGACGCGGGCGCGGACAAATCACGCGGAAAGAACTGAGGTGAAAAAAATGGTTATTGTCACAGGAACATATATTATAAAACCCGGTAAAAGGGATGAATTTCTAAAAGCAATATATGACCAGGGCATTTATGCTGAGTTTCTCAAAGAAAAAGGCAATATCAGCTACGACTATTACTATCCATGCGATAATGACAACGACGTCTTCTTTTTTGAACGCTGGGAAGACATGGACGCATGGGAAGCCCACAAAAAAGCGCCGCACACTCAAAAACTCCAACCGATAAAAGACGAGTTCATGACCGGATTCACACCGGGAGTAGCCGCCGAGGTCAATCTGTAATTCACACGTAACTGCTCTTAAACCTTGCGCTCGGACGGCTATTTAATTTCCCGCAATCGCTCGGTGGCGCCTCCATGCGCCAACTCGCGAGCGCTCCACCGTCCTTGGTTGCGCTTTGCGGGAAATTAAAACAGCCATCCTCACCGGTTTAAGAGCAGTTACATTCA
>Ga0099364_10008391_pt1 | contig 14550 bp, 10 predicted proteins | sample TergutTh196P3_FD_73070 | JGI IMG/M metagenome (GOLD analysis project Ga0099364, IMG submission 73070) | Microcerotermes parvus P3 segment gut microbial communities from Pointe-Noire, Republic of the Congo - Th196 P3 | ecosystem: Host-associated > Arthropoda: Insects > Digestive system > Gut ... | reverse complement strand
CTCGCGACGGACACCCTTGACTTTGGCTAACGCTTGCCGCTGCCGGCCACGTTCGGGACTTTAACCCTATAGATTGCGCCCATGCCGGGCGCACAATAAAAATTCGGTTCGCGTTTACGCGATACCGAAAATAATTCGAAAGGCTCAGGATTGTTTGTTGAATTAATGCATAATCTTTTTCCTGCGCCATATTATGAATTAGGTTCAATGTGTTGAGAAAAAAATGCGGTCGTATTTGCTGCTGGAGTTTTTCAATCTCAAGTTGCTGGTTTTCAAACTGCTCATCATATACCTTAATGCGAAGCTCCTCGATATGGGCAAGCATTTTATTAAGGCTTTCATTGGTTTTGTAGAATTCCTCGTCATCGCTTTTATTTTCGATGCGTGAAGCGAGATCGCCTGACAAGATATTACCCGTGACGCGTTGCAACTCTCTGAGCGGTTTGAGGATAATATGCCTGAGCAATACATAAAAGATGGCCCCAATTAAAACAGCGCCGAGTATAATTATCAGAATTATCGTTGTGAATGCTGGTAAATTTTGCCGGATAGTTTGCAGGTCATAAATTGTCACTAGCCGAAAATTTACCCTTTCTGAAGACTTATTGACAATAGAATATTTACCTTCCGGATCCGCAAAATTAGGCGATATGGCCACTGACTCCGGCAGATCATATTTGTTGCCATATAAAACAGTGCCTTCGTCGGATACAAGAAAGACCTTTTGCGTGAAGGCTTCATCCAGTTGTTCCATTTGAAGCATTAGATCTGTTATCGCGACCAGCGTGCATATATGTCCATTACCCATAGGGATCAACTTGATGACATAGTATTCACCACTTAAGCAGACAGCCCTCCAGTTTCTGTCATTACTGGAAAAACCAGAATCTTGCATAAAAGCGTATAATTCATTTTTAAACGAATTCGATGGCAATCTTTTAAAATGTGATTCAACATATAAAGTCTCACCTGAAAACACAAAAAAAGAGTGCAACCACGGATATTGTTGGAATGCGCCGGTTGCAGAAAGTGAAAGTCGCGTGGAAGCAAGGATACGGTCGGAGGATGATATGTTTGTTTGCGCGCTTAGAATAATAGGCAGATTCGTGTCATTGGCGACTAAGGCATACAGATAAATATTTAAGTTTTGCAAGCTACTATCGATCTGATTGATATACAAAGTTAAAATTCGGCTGTTATATTCTTCGATTTTGTTTGTCATTTGATTGATCGCGTACAAATTATTAATAACCAATAATGAGCCAAGGAAAAACCACGCGGCATAAAAAACAAAAATGATTTTTATACGCGCACTATGCAAGCGAAAATTAAGCCGCCGGGACTTTTTAATAGACTGAAGGCGCTTTCCAAGTAGTGGGATTACATTTACTTTGGCCATCTTTTTTCTCCCTACATAGCCAATGAACCTGTCCCGAAAATATAACCACTTTATTTTATTGTTTATTATACCATAAGAAAAATAGTGATTTAACTTTATTAGAACAGGTGTAAATGGGTCTTAGGTTTTAGGCACACAAGTGTTTTTGATATGGTGATCATCGTGCAGGAAGCGAATAAGAAAATGAATGAAATAACTAATACTGTTGATTTTAACTACCTAAAAAAATTTTGATTTCACTGTGGTGAGGAATATTCCGGGAGTTATAGATAATTTAATCTATCTCTAACTATTTCAGAATTAATTTCACAGTACCTTGACTGTCATAGTATTATGTGATACGATATATTCAACGCGTCAAGGAGGTGAGCCCATGGAAGCAAGGCCATCTGCCGATTTGCTGCGCGGGCATACAGATACCGTTGTTCTAAGCGTGTTGCAAAAAGGCGACAATTATGGCTATGAGATCCACAAAAGCATTATCGACAGGCTCGGCGGCGAATACGAGCTAAAAGAGGCCACGCTGTATTCAAGCTACAAAAGGCTCGAGGCGGGGGGCTACGCCACTTCATACTGGGGCGACGAGACGCTCGGAAGCCGCCGCAAGTACTACAGCATAACCGAAAGCGGCAAAGAGCTGCTGCTGCAAAATAAAGCCGATTGGGCCAAAACACAAACAATTCTCAATAAACTGTTGGGGGGATAGCGATGAGAGAGAAGGTCTATGTCGACCGCCTGTTCGCGGATTACGAAGACAGCCCCGAAGTGAGGGATTTTAAAGAGGAAATCACCGCAAACCTCATTGAGCGTGTCAAAGCTAATATATCGAATGGGCTTGGCGAAGATAAGGCCTTTGACATGGCCGCCGCCGAACTTGGCGATATATCAGCAATCGCCGACGAGGTAGGCAGAAAAAAACGTAACGAAGCCATCGGGCAAATGTATATTAAAGCGAAAGTGCCGTTTACGAAACGGACAGCCGCCGGGTTAACGGCGGCAACCGGCCTGATTCTGCTAGCTGTGGGGATCGCACTAGTCGCATTTTTTGGCAAATCGGACGCCGCTTGGGCTTACTATATTTCAGCAGTCCTATTGTCGGCGGCTTGCGGCTTATATGCTTACTTTGGCCTGACACAGGAAACAGCCGCCCATTATGCCGTGAAAAACCGGCGGGCGCTGGCTTATGGCATAGTTTGTTTGCTGGCTTTTTTGGGCGCAGGGCTTGGGGTTGTTACGTTTTTGGCTGCCGGAATGGGGTTGGCATTCGCTTTGGGGATAAAGGCCATATTCATAATTCCAGCCATATGCGTTCTGGTTTTCATGCTTGTAACGGAGCCGAAACGACAGAAGCCGTGGCTTAAAGCCTTGGTGGAGCATGAAATTGAAGACTCCATGAAATTTCACGCGGATATGGTCGATCCTGTCAAAGCCGCAAAATTCGGCGTGGCAAGCGGCGGCCTGTGGGTCTTGGCGATGGCGCTTTTCGTTACGTTCATGTTCCTTAACGGCTTTCAGCACCCATGGCTTGTGTTCCCCTTCGCGCTTGCGATCCAAGTATTTATGGTAACAACGATATTCAAAAAAAGCGCGTAACAGCAAATGATGCGTCTCAGCTAATAGCCCAACGCTGCTTATTTGCGATCATGCGTCGGGAATCAAGCTCCCCGTCACTCCACGCTCCATTCAAATATATTTTCGAACCGTCCGCCTTCAATATACAAATCGTTCCATTCCGGCAGGCGCGCCGTCCGCACAAAACGCGCCCCCAGCTTTTCGCACACGCGCCTCGAAGCCTTGTTGGCGTAGTCATTCGTGATAAGCAGCTTAACCATGCCGTGCGCTTTGGCGACGGGCAGCACAAGGCGGCATGCCCGTCCGGCATACCCGTTTCCGCGATGGTTTTCGTCGACGTTGTAGCCGATCTGCCCGCCGTAATACAAATTATCGACATAGCCAATGCGGAGGCTGATTTCACCGACTTTTTCGCCGCCCTTGCAAATAGCGAAGCCATATCCGGGGACCCTTTTCTTTTCGGGGTTGGCCGGCTGCTTCGATATACAGACGAGGCGGATCACGCCGTCAGTGAGTTCAGGCACATCGATAAAACCGTCGAAAACACATGGGAGGCCGTTGTAGTATTCCATTTCTCTATGGGCTTCCCATTCGTCTATGAGCATAGCGTAACAAAGCTCATCGCCATATTTTTTATCGGACAGCTTGTGCACTGGGCGGCATTCTATAAACAGGCCTTCGCGACGCATGCCGATTTTCTCCATGACGCGGTAGGAACCGTAATTTTCCGCGTCGCAATGCGCGGTAATCCTGTGCAGTTTTAGCTCGCCAAAGCCAAAATCCAACATGGCCTTGCCCATTTCTGCACCGAGCCCCTGTTTCCAATTGTCCCGGTGAAGAATCCATCCAATTTCCGCCCCGTCGCCAGACAGCGAAAGGTCGCATGCCCCGATGAGCTTGCCATCGCTTTTCATCACCGCAGCATATTGATAATTCTTACAAGGCGTCTCGGCCGCATGCGCAATCGCCCTGTTGATGAAATCATGGGTCTGTTCCTCGCTGTTTGGGCCCCATGGCATATATATGATATTTTCCTCGCTGCCGGCATAGCCATGCACGGCGTCAAAATCATTTTCATTAAACTGCCTCAACAACAGACGCTCAGTTTCAAGCTGTTTTAACATTTATGTCTCTCTTTTCCATATTGTCATGCCTTAATTTTCTATTTCATCTTGCTGCTGCGACGGAATTTGCGCGGCGCTTTTGCATGATGAACACAAGCACAAGCACAGCCAGCCCGGTGATGTCGGAGACGGTCTCCGGGTATATCATGCCCAGGCCGCCCGCGATGAGCAGCGCGCGCTCGTACCATTTGCACCGATCCTGCACGAAGCCCGTCAGGCCGCCAGACAGCGAGTACATGCCGAGCAGGGCGGTGATCAGGCTCTGCAGGACGGTCAGGAAGTGCGTATCGATCATGAGCATAGCGGGGTTGAGCACGAAAATGTACGGCACGATGAACGCGCCGATGGCGATCCGCGTCGCCGTGACGCCCGTTTTGAACGGCTCGGCCTTGGCTATCGCCGAGCCCGCCATGGCGGCGAGCGCGACGGGCGGCGTGATGTCGGCGATGATGCCGAAGTAGAACACGAACAGGTGCGCGCCCATGATGATGGCGGCTGTCGGGCTGTCCAAGCCGTTCATCTGCACCAGCGCCATGATGACGGCGGGCGCGCAAATGGTGGACGTGATGAGGTAGTTCGCCGTCGTCGGCACGCCCATGCCGAGGATGAGCGAGGACAACATTGTAAAAAACAGCAAAAGATATATGTTCCCGCCCGCAAGGTACGACAGCCCCGTCGCGAACTTAAGCCCCAGCCCCGTCAGCGTGACCGTCCCGACAATCATGCCCGCCATTCCGCAGGCGATGGCCACGGCAAGGACGCTGCGCGCGCCTTTCCTCAGCGCGTCCAGGATCTCCATGGGATGGAACCCGAGCCGCCTGCGTAAAAGACATATGAGCAGCCAAACGCCGATGGCTATCAGCGCGTACTGGGTAAAATGCAGCGACGTGATAAAGACTTTGCATACAATCATGATGCCCACCGGTATAATCGCCCACCAGTGCAGGCTGTACACCATCAGCGACGAAAGGATGGCCGCCAGCGCGGAGTAGGCGGGTGTGGCCCGAGTCATCAGCATATAGATCATGAACGCCAGAGGTAGCAACAAAAACCCGCGCTCCCGCATCAGGGGACCCAGTTTGGGTATCTCCGACGCACTCATACCTCGAAGGCCGGACTTGCGCGCCTCTACATGCACGCTGATGAGGATACCGGTGAAGTAGAGCACTGCGGGGATGATAGCGGAGATGATGATCCTGCTGTATGGGAATCCCGTGCTTTCAGCCATCAGGAACGCCGCCGCGCCCATGACGGGGGGCATGAGCTGGCCACCCGTCGAGGCGGCCGCTTCCACCGCCCCGGCGAACTCCGGTTTGTAGCCGATCCGCTTCATCGTGGGGATGGTGAACGAACCTGTGCCGACCGTGTTAGCCACGGACGATCCGGAGACCGTACCGAAGAAGGCGGACGATATGACGGCGACCTTGGCCGGGCCGCCAATGCGCTTGCCCGCCAACGCGTTGGCAAGGTCGATGAAGAACTTGCCGACGCCGGTTTGGTCGAGGAACGCGCCGAACAGGATGAACAGGCATATGAACGTCGCCGAAACCCCGATAGGCGTGCCGAACACGCCGTCCAGCGTGTAGTACATGTGTGTCACGACCTGGCGGATGGAGTAGCCCCGGTGGCCAAACGTGCCGATGATGAACTGGCCGAACAGCGTGTATGCCAAAAATGCGGTCACGATGATCAATATCGGTGCGCCTACGACCCGGCGGCACGCTTCCATTAACAGGAGTATCCCTGCAACGCCTACGACGATTTGCACGGGGCCGTAGTTGCCGATGTTGTTGACCAGGTAACGCAGGTTGGCGGGGATATACAGCGTTGCGAAGACCGACGCGGCGGACAGCAGCCAGTCGTACCAAGGTATGTGGTCGCGCCGCAGCTTGCGGCTTGCGGGGTAAATTAAATATACGAGCATCATCGCAAAGCCCAGGTGCACGGGTCTTAGCTGGCGCTCCTGAATCGTGAATATGCTCGTGTATATCTGGAAAACGGAAAACGCGATGAACAAAACGCCGGTGGCCGCTTCGAGGCCGCGCGGCAGCCGGTTGCGGAACGCGGACTCCCTGTCGTACTTGTCCAACACTGCGGCGGCTGCCGCCGCGCCGTCGGCTGCGGTAGCGGCAGCGTCGGCGTCGGCGTCGGCTGCTGCTGCGTCGGCTGCGGTAGTGGCGGTGTAGACTGTGGCAGCGTCGGTTGCAGCGGCGCCGTCGGCGTCGGCTGCGGCTGCGTCGGCTGCGGTTTCAGGAGCCGTGGCCTCTGTACTTATGTCGTTTTCAGCTCCCAGCGGAGTCGTATTATCAACCGGCGCCGCTGCCTTTTTTTCGTCGTCATTAAATAGCATTATATGTCCCCACTACATTATTTCCTAGGGTCAATTTATTTCCTTGGGCCATCCCAACGACCTGAACCGTGCGACCAGTGGCAGTGGCGGCCGCTTCACCGTGATGTACACAGACGCCCCGGAACCGGCCAGCTCTAGCAGGCTGGCTTCCTGCCCTTTATATACGATTTTTTGATCCGGGACTTCCTGTGTCATAACATAAAAACCGCGCATGCGGCGATCCATCCCGACCAGCTCATAATGGCCGTCAACGAAAAGGATATCAGAGCCCCCGACATCCTCAGGCAACGGGATACCTGCGCCAAATGTTTTGAATATGCTTTTGACCACCACCATATCAGCGCCCGTCCACTCAATGACGTCCGTGACCGGCGACTGGTTGAGCGAATGCGTATATGTCAATTCAAAAACGTCGCCCGGCTGTATTGGCCAGGCGAACAGCTCCGTGCCGTTGCACTCCGCGACAAGGCGCGCTTCCCCCCGGAAACTGGCGACGCCGACAACGAGCGCTGCTGCGGCTGCGCATATTGCGACAGCCGCAGCCAATACCATCGTCTTGGGACGCGGCGCCTTGCCCACATTAATTTATGACGCCGACTTCTTTGTAGTACTTCTCCGCGCCGGGGTGGAACGGTATGCTCACGCCCTGCACGGCGTTAGCGGCGGACAGCAGTTCGCCTTTTGCGTGAGCCGCAGCCAGCGCCGGCTGGTTGTCGAACAGAGCCTTCGTTATGTCGTACGCGGTGTTCTCGTTGAGGTCCTGGGTGCACGCGAGGGTCGCCAAAATCGCAACTGTCTGCACACCAGGCATTTCATAATCGCTGTCTAAAATTGTATAGTTCGAATAGAACGGATAGCTCGCGATAAGCTGCGCAGCCTCCGCGCCGTCAATCGGTATCAGCACGATATCGGTCGAAGCTTTTAGCTCCGATATGGCGGGGTTGGGCACGCCCGCCGTTGTGAACGAAGCGTCGATTGTGCCATTTTGCATAGCGGTGGCGGCGTCGGCAAAGCTCAGGTTCTCCACCCTGCCCAAATCGGAAAAATCGATGCCGTACGCTGCCAGGACCTGGCGCGAATTGGCCTCTGTGCCGGAGCCCGCGTCGCCGACGCACACGCGCTTGCCGCGCAGGTCGGCTATGCTGGCGACGCCCGCGCTTTCCAGCGCCACCACCTGTATGACCTCCGGGTAGAGGGTCGCTATGGTGCGGAGCGTCGGCATGCCGCCGTCGTCCGCCAACAGCTCCGTCCCGTTGTATGCATAGTCAAGCACGTCATTCTGAATGATGGCCAGCTCCGCCTCTTTGTTCTTCAACGAACGCGCGTTCGCCGCCGAGGCGCCCGATGTGTTGGCCGTGATCTCGACGCGCGACAGTTTTTCCGTCAGCGTAGTGGCTATGACGCCGCCGTAAGCGTAGTACGTGCCGGCAGTGCCGCCTGTGACCATTAACAGCCGCGTCGGCTGGCCGCCCAGCCCTGCACAGCCCGTTAAAATACTTATGGCTAATAATAATGAAATTGCTGCGATGGATGCTTTTTTCATAATGTCCCTCCTGAAATTGTGTGTATTAATAATTTTGCTTTCAATACTATTATTATCATTGAACGTAAAATAACGCAAGCGTTTATCTGCTATAATCATAAAGGATTAAGCCGGATGGCAATGCAACCAAGAAGGCATTTTCATTTGAAATTACAATTAAACGAAGGGCAGCATATGATAAAAAACTGGGATGATTTTTGCGTAGGGCTCGAGGACGCCGGGTTCAGCATCTTCGGCGGCAACGACGAGGGCGTGTTCGGCCTTATCGGCTTCGACTGGCTAAACGAGTCGCCCGACAGCCCGATACGCTGGCACACAGGCGACCCCGAAACGGACCCTTGGCAATGGCGCATACGCGTACTTACGGAGCGCGACGACATCGCCTACGGCAAAGTATTTTTCCGGAAAGGCGGGTTTATCACCCGCAAGTGGTACCCCTATTTCCTTGCCGCAAGGCAAAATGGGGATTCATTCGCCGACGCATACGAGGACGGGCATATCAGCCACTTCGCAAAGCGCGTGTACGAAACCCTGTCCGCATACGGGGCGCTGCCGACCCACCAAATCAAGGTTTATGGCAGTTTCGGCAGAAATGAGCAGTCACGCTTTGAAAAGGCTCTGGTAGACCTGCAAATGGGGCTTTATATAACGATTTGCGGACAGGCGCAGAAACGCAACAGGCATGGCGAAGAATATGGGTGGAGCTCAATGGTTTACTGCCTGACGGAGCAGTTCTGGCCTGCGGGCGTATTCGACGAAGCAGCCGGCATCGGCGCAGACGAGGCCGAGGCGGCTATATGGGAGCAGGTGCTCCGCCTCAACCCGGACGCGGATGAAACAAAGCTGCATAAGTTTATATACGGCTAACCCCCTCCGCTTATGCCTGTTTTAACCGGATAAAACGTAGTCAGTAGATTAACATATTCCAAAACATCGTGTTTATTGGGTTCATTAAACATAAAAGCACTGTCGGTACATTTAGCATAAGATTTATCATCAATCGTATACAATTTTCTGCGATTGCACTTGCCCTTACAACCGCGACAAACGCTATGGCTGTCGGTAAAAGGCATCTTGATGAAATCGGGGGCGCATTCGATGTAAGCTCTGTGTTTGTCAATATTAGTGAAATATAATCTTAGTACTATTCCTAAGCCATGACCGCCCCATCTAGCGGCGATTTTTTCATCTCCGTCCCGAATATAAATCCGTGCAATGACTTTCTTTGTTTTGACCTCTGCCTTATAATACTCTATCTTATACTTCCCGAAAACGACATAATCTTGTATTCCATCATTTGCATATCCGAGTTTTGCCAATTCATCGCTAAAAGCAACAATAAATCGTTTTTCGTCCTCGTTAAGAAAATCGAATTTTTCGCCTTCTAATATTTTTTTAACATCCATTCGATATCCCTCGCTTTATATCTCGCTTTATACCTTGTTTTACGTAATACTCATACGTTTATGCGAATATTTACAACAACAACTACTGTAACTACATTATAGTCGGGTTATGCAAAATTACTATCCGCATATCGGATTTCATCTTCTATCCAACAATCAAAATACGCGCTTATTTTGTGGGCCATGTCGCCGCCGCGATTCTGTATTTCAAAATAGGTAGTCATAAACTCGGTTAAATAATAGAAAAACGAGTGGTAGCAGTAATACGCCTGCCGTTCCGGGCGCAGCTCATAGTCAATGCCGTTTTTGCGGAGCTCGTCGTTGAACAGGTCCATCGCCCAGTCCCAATACAGGCAGAACCAGGCGTCCCGCTCGGGCGGGGCGACAATGGGATCGTCCCAGTCGACTATGTAATACCTATCGCCGTCCATTATCACATTCCCGCCCGCATCGCCATGCGTGATGGCAAATACCGCCGTGTCATTTTGGCACATCGCAGAAAAATGCTTCAACCGCTTGGCTCTGTGCTCCAGCTTGGCGCGGTTTTTTTTAAATATTGCATGAATCTGTGGGTCTTCAAGCATTTCCCATTGTTTATAAAACAGATCGGCGCTTTTCCCCATAAAATCCTCGCGCGGGATATGCAGCCCCTCCGTAGGCACGGTGTATATCTTGGCTAGCATTCGGTATTCCTCTTTTTTCGTCGCCTCGTTTTGGACATTGTCGCCATCAATCCAGTCGAACACCCCGAGAACAGCTCCGTCATACGGTACCGACAGCCTGCCGTCCGCCGATTTTATAATTTTGCTGACGAAATCAATACCATTGGCCCCCATATGCTCCATAATTGGAAAACTGCGTTCATATATGCGTTTGTGGGCGCCGGAATAGTCGAGCTTTAGAAAGTAACTTTGACCCGCCGTATCCATTTTCCATGTTTCGCCGAAAAATCCGCGCTTGGCGGGGGCGATATCAACAGGTTCCAAGCCATACTCCTGCCGGATAAAATCGAGCAAGCCATTTACATACGCCTTGTCGCGCCGGACATTGCCGTAAACACTGCCAACGCTGTCGTCGCTATCGTCTCTGTCGTCGTTGTTATCGTTCTCGTCATGTTCTGCGGATACAAGCCTGGCAGACTCGTCGTGAAATATATATCGGCAAACCGGCTGCAAAGAACCGTGGTATTGGGCGATGCTTTCGGACTCCAGTGCGAACCCGCACTTTTCCAGCACCCTGCGCGACGCGACGTTTTCAGCATGACAGATGCCATACATCTTAGAGACGCCCAGATGGCGCATTATCGGCAGCAAAAATGCCCTGATAGCTTCCGTCGCATACCCGTTGCCCGTAAATGGCTCCGCGATGTGGTACCCGATTTCCCACCCACTTTCAATGGGCACAGCCTGTATGTGCCCAATGTGCCGCCCACCGCGCCCCCCGCCGCACCGCCTACCGCGCCGCCCGTCATTCTCCCTGCCGTGTCGCCCGCCATATTGCTCGCCGCTTTGTCCGCCGTGCCGCCCGCCATTCTCCCCGCTGTGCAGCATAATTGCATAAACAAGCGGCGCGTCCCTTTTTTGATAGCACGACACAAGCCAAGACAGGGTTTCCCTAGCCTTACCCACAGTCTCAAACACCTCGTCAGGCACAAAACGCCGATTATCGCCATCCAACGAACTGATATGGAGGCTCTCAGCCATGCTAAGATCAAACTCATCTATATAAAGGCGCCGAGCCCTGATTGGCAAAATCATATGATATCATCCTCAAAAATAATAAATTAATTCCAAAATAACATTGATAATCTAAGTCAAATAAATATATTTTATCCCGTATTTTACCATAGTGGCAATATTGCAATTGCGGCAAATTTTTGTCGTCACGCCTTGCCCGATAATAACAAAATTAACGTACCTCTTACCATTTTCTTACTATATGACATTATATATGATAACTAGTCAGTGAAGACTTTAAGCCTTTAAAAAAGCATTTTAATCCCCCTGTGACCCATGTTCCTATGACCCGGGACCCGCCCGCCCTTTAAGATCAAGGAAAGACTTCTACGTATATAATTTAAAAAATTTGCAAAACATTAAACAGAGTATGCCCGTTTCGCCCGGCAAACTTTGTCTGTATTAAACGCCAATATCACTTTTTCGATTAATTAATGCGATTACTAAGTCATCCAGCCTCGTATCTCTCAAAATCCAGCATAATATCATCCATTTTGTCATGAATTATTGTACTTATGGTTAAATCCGGCTCATTTGTCAAAAGCCTGAAAATGTTTTTCCGCAAAAAATCGCCTACAGTCGCCTCGGAAGCCAGCGTCCTTGATGGCGTACGCTGATATCGCGGGTTATGCATATCGTTATAGCGCGCATTCCTTAGGGACAGCATCTGCAAAAGGCCGGTGGCGACAACGCCGCAAAAGATATAACCTTCAGTGGCGTCGAGCGATTTGCGGACGCACCTCCTTGCGTGTTCTGTCTTTACAAGTGCGGCCCTGTCCGCTTCGCCGGATTTTGCGTACCTCTTGAGCTTCGGCATATGCTTGGACCAAAAACGGTTCGAAAAGGCGGCCGTGTCGTGCTTCATTGATTTGAATGTCGGCTCGATTGCGTACCGCTTCGCGTAAAGCCGTATAATGTCAAGCGGCCCTATGTCCGTGTCCGTTGACGCTATGATTGCCCGCTTGCCGTTTTCAAACTCTACCAGGACAAAACGCATCATGCGGTACAGACCCTTCCCCCACAAAAGGTCTATGGCCAGGTACCGCAGCGTTTCTTTTTTGCCATATAAAATAACGTCGGCATGCTTGAACCTTTCGGCCTCCGCGACGAACATCTCTGAAAGCTTTACGGGGTCCCCTTTGCTGCGCGGCCTCCCTTTTGTGCCGGGAATGTGCGCCCCCGGCTTTTTGTACGCCACGGCATTGGATTTTGCCATGATGATCGCTCTGAGGCCGCCGCCCCCGGCGTTGAGGTCGTCCAGGCGCTCCAGCGCCGGGACTGACAGATAGTACCTGTCGAGCAGCAGCACCGCCTTTGGGAACGCCTTGGTCATGCGGTGCGCAAGGCTTATCATTTCGACTGTTTGCGAGCCCTGGCGCAATATTTCGTCCCATGACATAATTTCCTTGATGCCGTCCTGAAGCTCGCATGCCAGTGGCAGGCAGTATGTCTTGCCGCTGTGCTCCGCCAGTACGCCTACGCATCCGAATAGCTGCCCGTAGATGTACTCCGGCTTTGACGTATTCTCGGACTCTTGGTGTATGCGCTTCACACCGGCTATGCGCTTTCCTTCCTTGGCAATTTTTATCGAGTCGCCCGCCAAAACGGCTGCGCCGCCTATGTCAATCAAGTCCGGGACGTTCCTCTTGACATAGGCCGCCCAACTGTTTTCCATGTTGCGGAGCTTCCATGCCTCTGACCGGAAATAGTTGATAAGCGGCTCGTAGCTCGGCTTCAGCCCCAGCGCCCTTATCACTGATGTTGCGCCCAGTTTGTCCGTCCTGATCATCATTCCCACAACCATTGCCACGAACCATTGGAACGCCGCGCCCCTGCTGAAACAGCCCCTGAAACTACATAATGCGGAATTGATTAATTTTATCATTTGTATGGTATTCCGCACGCTGTTGTGGTATTGTATTCGTGCAACTCGCCTGCGGGTTTTCCTTTGTATATTTTGCTTGGGCGTAAAACTATCCAAAGGATAACATATTTGCCGGTGAGTTGTATTTAATTATTTCTTCTACCTCCGTTTTTTTAAGGGCGGGTGGGACTTGGGTCACAGGAACATAGGTCGTAGGGGGATCAAAACGTCTTTTTTTGTCAATGTTCAATTAGGAAAACTCTTCACTCATTAGTACTTAACAGTTTGAATAAAGCCGCTCCGTCTACATCATGATAACTATGAGCTAAAACATTTTCGATCATTCTATTGATCGTAATAGCATCTTCGCTAAAACCTGCAAGCAATCCTATGAAAAAAGGTAACATGAGACCTTTCAGGCTGGTACTCCAACCAAGCTCTTTTCTGTCCGATTTAAATGCATCGAATACTAAATCAAAATCACCATTTAAAAAATGGACTAAATAATAATCATAATTTGAATATGATGAATATGATGAATATGATGAATGTCGGCTCTTTGTTGGCATCGATGTTTTATCCATTTTGCTTACTACAGCATTTATAGTTTCTGGATCGTTAAGTTTAAATATGGGGATAAAATTGTCAAATGTCATCTCTGAATAAAACCGTTCTGTTATAGCGTATCTGTATGCATCTGTATCTATATCTTTTGATATGGATGCGAGCAGGTTAGCTAACGCGGCTCTGTTTATTTGATGGACATCTGTATTCGTTAATCCTTTTATAGCAGTAGCAATCACTTTAGTATGTACGTCCAATCTATTTTCAATATATAGTTCACATAGATGCATATACGAATCTGGATCGTTTGATCCATTTGCATTAACATAATCTTCCAAAATCTTAATATTACCAGACATCAAGGCAGCTTCTTTTATATAAACAGAAGCATTTATTGCCGGTTGCATATATAAAAATGAAACCCAGCTATCCAAAGTCGCATTCATGTCTGGAATCGGTTCTGTTCCGGCATGTAAAATATCATTGAACACAATGTGTCCTTTAAATTCGAGAAGTGAAGCAAAGATTTTCTCCCAAACATCATTAATATTTTTTGGCCTGGCCATTAACAAGCTATACCCCTTAAACGCCTGAAGATTAGGCAGGTTGATCTCAATCCAGCCCTCTTCAATTAATGTTTCGAAGTAAAACGCACCACCGTCGTTGTTTTCGTTCCATGAGTCGAATTTTTCTATGGTCTGATCCAATAAATCAAAGGCATCTGATGCTTCTTGATAAAAGCCATGTTCCAAGATAGATACAGCCCCGTTATAACAACGATAATATTCATTAGAAAACCCACCGTCAGATTCTATGTGCCAACCATCGCCCCTGTCATCGTCATACCATTCATAACTCTCATAATAATAAGCCTCAATACTATAATCCTCAACATTTTTATTTAAATCCTCTATTCGCTGCATAATCTTTTTTACGTCGAAGTCGTTAGTGTTGTGTTTGGAAATTATGATTTTTTTGTTTTCAAGGAGTAC
>Ga0099364_10008390_pt1 | contig 14551 bp, 14 predicted proteins | sample TergutTh196P3_FD_73070 | JGI IMG/M metagenome (GOLD analysis project Ga0099364, IMG submission 73070) | Microcerotermes parvus P3 segment gut microbial communities from Pointe-Noire, Republic of the Congo - Th196 P3 | ecosystem: Host-associated > Arthropoda: Insects > Digestive system > Gut ... | reverse complement strand
TTCCATCCGTGTATCCCCATGAAAAACAACTTTTTCCACACCCTCTGCCATTCCGTATGTACGATTTGGTATAAAAAAAATTACTATTTTCGGACGCTATGGCTTGAAACGTAATCATCGGGTTTCAAAACCGGCAATTTTGCAATTTCACCTTTCTTGAAATCTTTGATATTGGCAGTAACAAAAAAAATGCAATTCGCTTGTAAGGCAGTGAATAGTGAATAGTGAATAGTAATACTGAAAAGCATCTTCGATATCGTCAAAAGCGTCATCTGTAAGCGCTAATGACTAACGACTAACGACTAATTTCGTTGCGCACTCCATACAGAATTTTGCATATTCTGGGTTTATCGTACGACAGTGATGGCACATCTTCGTATAATATACGCTTATTTCTGCTGTGTTGAAATTGATTGCCAGTACGGCGCCTTCAAAGAAGTCTAACCCAAGTAGTCCGTATGCACCCGAGCCGCTTGGCATAGGATGCGATATGATCTTGAGGTTACGTTTTGTTACGCCTAACGCCGACATACGTTCTATTATATATCTGTATGCCATCGCTCCGCCGCCGACGGTTTGTATGGGAACGTCTTCAATGCTGTCTACGTGAGTACATCCCATCGCTCTGATTGCCTTTTCGCAAATCAATGTTTCGGGCGAGCCTGTATCCACTATAAATGGGAAATCCTTTACCATGCCATCTACCTCAACATCCGCTGACACTATTATCGCCTTCTGCCTTAAATCAAACTTTTCCTTTGTCATAGCAGATAAACAATATTAGGGTCACGCTCTCCGAAGTATCTGAATGATACAAGTTTTTCCTTACATCTGCTCAACTCATTTAAAGCCTCTTCTTCGTCTTGGCTATGAAAATACAGTTCGCCTTTCAGGATTTTTGAACCCTCCCGTACAGGATTTTTAATAACTGCCCATCCGTTGCCAACGATATCTTTTATCTGCTCAAAGTTGAGCATTCCGTTTTGACATTCTTCCTTTTCAACTGTTGCTGTCATGATTATTTGATTTTTATATTCAAGCCGCAAAGATACGGATAAGATTTCAAATAACAAGCAAAAAAGTTTTATGTTTTATAGTTTCATAGTTCAATAGTTTTATAGCACAAAGCGCTAACGCCTGTCAAACTATTTGATTTTTATATTCAAGCCGCAAAGATACGGATAAGATTTCAAATAACAAGCAAAAAAGTTTTATGTTTTATAGTTTCATAGTTCAATAGTTTTATAGCACAAAGCGCTAACGCCTGTCAAACTATAAACTATCAAACCATAATCTATCAAACTATAAACTATCAAACTATCAAACTAATCCCGCGTGTAAACCAATATGTCAAAGAACCTTTTTTTTTGAAGCCACGCAGCGGCGCAACTTCATCAACCGCAGATGCGCAATCTACGGGTCGCGAACATGCAGTGAACAATGAACAGTGAACAGTGAACAGTGCGCTGGGGCAAAGTCGCTGCGCCACTGCCTCCCTGATATATCAAATGCCGCCGAACGCCGCCACGTAGAGACGCGGCATGCCACGTCTCTACAATTACAACGCCCCGCCTACTTCCCTGATATATCCTTACAAAACTTCATTTTCAACTTTCAACTTTCAACTATACTCTAAACTCTACTAACTATACTCTAAAAAAAAGATATTTTTTTTGAAAAAAGTTTGTATTTGGAAAATAAATAGTATCTTTGCGGCGTTATTTAGTAGAGCGAAAATGTTTGAGGCATTAGTTGGGTTCAAATCCTGAATCGTTCACGGATTTATAGTTACGCTTCGGGCGGCTGTAAAACCACGTTTAGCCGGTGATTTATCATCGGCATTTTTTATTTCAATGCATACAGTTTCCTATCAATAATATAGTACACCTGCTGGATACGTTTACTTTTTGAGTTTCTTAAGTATGACTGATAATCCTCCTGCAACTGCTTTTCAGAAAACATAATCATATCATGGTAATAAAGAACAATAGTTTCTGCTCGTTTTTTGTTTGTATCTTTAAAGTTGTTGATTATATTGTTTTTACCAATACCTTCAACTCCTTTAATATCAAATTTTTTTCCATTTAAAAGTCCTTCAGGCACTCTTATTTTGTAATCAGACCTTTCGGCGCCAAGCACGATAGCGTTTCCGTATTCATATAGCACGTCCAATGAAATGCGCTCATAGTCGCCACGCGGTATTCCAAATATCCCCAATGCATGGTCAAAACGATGTTCCTTGTGAATAGCCGCCAATGCTCCATTTTTCTGATTAAAACGCACATCGGTATAGTTGTCGTCTTTTATAAGACGCTCATACTCTTTTCTATTTGCCTCTATCCTGTCTGATAATACTTTGTCCATTTCGTTTTGAAAAACGCCGCAAATATAATCAAAATATTTTTGAGGGGGGGACATAATTTCAAAATTTTCAGAATTAACATATCTCCCTTTGAATATGTAAATTATGTAAAAATTATGTAATTCTGTGAATTGCGTCACTACGTTTCCGCGCGTCATTGCGGGCTTGACCCGCAATCTCCTCAAAAGAACACGAGACGCGGCATGCCACGTCTGTACAATTACAATGCCGCGCCTGCTTCCCTGATATATCAATACGTAATTTCATTTTCAACTTTCAACTTTCAACTTTCAACTATACTCTAAACTCTACTAACTAAACTCTAAAAATCTAAAAAAAAGATTTTTTTTTGAAAAAAGTTTGTATTTGTAAAATAAATAGTATCTTTGCGGCGTTATTTAGTAGAGCGAAAATGTTTGAGGCATGAGTTGGGTTCAAATCCTGAATCGTTCACGAGCGAAGCGAAGGAGCAATCCCTTGCCTAGTTCACCAGCCCGGCGGGGGGGTGAAGCCACGAATACGCAAAAATAAAGAGAGGGTTATTAGTGATAATAACCCTTTTTATTTTTCCCAGAGCGGAGAAAGCAATCCACTTTTACCAATTACGTGTATATCTGGCAAATACTTGATTTGTTCTTTCTTGTATCTACCAACTTCCCTTTCTATCGCAGAACACAATAAAAGATATTTTTCTTCCTTTGTGAAGTAAAATATTGCATTATCGGCTTTTCTTGCATCTTTTATGTGGTTTCTTATTGTTTGTTCGTTTGAGTTGTCAATGTATTTGATGTCCCAAGTTTGATTGTCAAATCTAATATCGGGGCTTTTGTCATTCCCTTCTGACAAAAACTCAACTTGTTTTCCGTTATACCTGGCAAGTATCTTCCCAACAATTTTTTCAATCTCTCCGCCTCCACCTGTTTTCGTGAAATTATGGTCTCTGTGATAAACAACATATCCGCCGCTAATCTCGTCAAAGTATTCCTTTGTCCAAAATTGCGGGTCGTAGGTGTCGTATTTCGCATGCGCTTCCCTTATATATTCCGCCTTTTCGGTCATGTCCATTTCGTTTTGAAAAACGCCGCAAATATAATCAAAATTTTTTTGAGGGGGGGGACATAATTTCAAAATTTTCAGAATTAACATATCTCCCTTTGAATATGTAAATTATGTAAAAATTATGTAATTCTGTGAACATTATCTGCGCTGGGGGACATCCTCTTTCCTTTTCGACACTTTGAATTGCCCCAAAAAAAATTTTTTTCAAAAAAGTTTGTATTTGTAAAATAAATAGTATCTTTGCGGCGTCATTGGATGTACCGAAAGGAGTCTGGTGAGCCAAGCCACCTTACGTGGCTTTTTTCTTGATATATAGTATTTTATTGCTGTCTATGCAAATTATGTATTGCATCACTACGTTTCCGCTCGTCATTGCGGGCTTGACCCGCAATCTCCTCAAAAGAACACAACGTAGCGTCGAAAAAGGAGATGCTGAAACAAGTTCAGCATGACGCGCTGTGAACATATCTCCCTTTGAATATGTAAATTATGTAAAAATTATGTAATTATGTGAACATTATCTGCGCTACCAATACTTCTCCATAATCCTCAAAAATTCCGCAAATCCAATCGGCACTTCAATTGTATCGCTACATAACTTGTGGCGCAGCAGTTGCATGTACTTTTCATTTTTTGCGGGTATGATAAGCGTTATGGGCATTCCCGGACGGGCGCTGTTGATGCGGCGGATATTGTTGAAATCTTCGTTGGCAAACAGTATTGCATTGACAAAAACCATGTCTATTGGAGTGTTCTTTGAGATGACGTCAAACCATTCTTGCAGGTTTTCGGCGCGGGAAACAGTAGCGCCGGTAGAAGAAATCAACTTTTTGTAATATTTATATTTCAGCAGTACGGGTTCGACTAACAATACTGACTTATCCAAGTACTTTTGAGACATATCAATATCCGAATCATCAGTTTTTTGATTTATTGGATTGATTAATATACTGACGTCGGCGGGCGCAACGGGAAGATACGACACGGTGAAGTAGAACGACGAGCCTGCTCCTTCGGTTGATTGCACCCACATACTGCCGCCCTTCATTTCAACGATGCTGCGCGAAATGGTCAAACCTAATCCGGTGCCGCCGTATTGACGCTTATTGCTCTGCTCGGCTTGACGAAAACGCTCGAAAATTACCTCTTGCTGACTGATATGCAATCCGATACCCGAATCTTCAACAACAAATTCAAGCTGGTCGGGCGCTGATTGACGGTAGCCGAAACGAATGAAACCCTTTTCGGTAAACTTTATTGCGTTGCTTATCAGGTTGGTAAGAATCTGACGCAATCGTACAGTATCAATGTAGATGAAACACTGGTCGAGAAATGCGCTGTCGTCGAGTATCAGTTCGATTCTTTCCTTGTTGTTGGTTTGAAGATACGTTTCAAAGAATACCCACAGTTCGTTCATCAGTTCGTTCAAAAGTACGGGAACGGGGGTGATAGTCATCTGTTTGGCTTCTATTTTGGCAATATCGATTATATCGTCAATCAGTTTTGCCAATTGAGCGCTGTTGTTGTTTATAACTTTAATGTATTCCTGACGGCGTTTGGGCGCAAGGTTTTCGGCGTCTATAAATTGCAGGAAGCCTACTATACCGTTCAAAGGAGTACGTATTTCGTGCGACATGTTGGCTAAAAACGCCGATTTGAGCTTGTCGGATTCTTCGGCTTTCTCTTTGGCAAGCAACAGTTCTTTTGTCCTTTGTTCGACCATCTCTTCCAATTGATTGTGATATTTTTCCAATTCAAGGTCAATCAGTTTCTGACGGGTGATGTCGCGTATTAACTGCCCCATGTAGTATTTGTCTGCTAACCTTATCTGAAAGGAAGTAATCAAGACGTGTCGGTATGTTTCGTCCGACAAAAATAATGAAAATTCTGCTTCTTCTGTTTTTTGCTCGCTTTCGTCAATCGGCTGCACGAATGAAAGCGTATGCAGGCGAAATTTGTTTACCTCTTCCTCTTCGTCCTCCTTCTTTACCACCTTTCTGAAAAGTTCCCAGCAATGTTCGCCTAACGCTTCGCTGCGCAAAATTCCCGTAATACGTTCCTGCTCGGGATTCCATTCTACCACTATTCCGCTGTCGTCTACGATGACAATGCCTTCCAACGACTGCTCGATGAAGTTGCGCATCTTGCTTTCGCTGTCTTCCAATCGTTTCATCATTTCAATACGCGCGGCAATTTCGCCGGCTAATTGAGTGTTTTTAGTGTGAAGTTCTTCGTTTGTGGCATAGAGTTCTTCGTTTGTAGCGGCGAGTTCTTCGTTGGAAACGTTAAGTTCTTCGGTGCGTTCCTGAACCAAAAATTCGAGTTTCAAGCGATAATGGTCTAATTCTATTTCGGTGTTTTTGCGTTCGGTGATGTTTGTCATTATGCCGTCCCAAACGATTAATGCTCCTTCATAGCGCGGACGCGAAATCATATTTAACCATCCGAGTTTGTAACGAATTTCCAATATGAAGTCTGACATTGTTTGCGCGCTATTGTTTATTTCTTTCAGCAGCAGCGGGAAATCGTCGGGCGCAACGCTTGCAAAAACTTTCGTAACGTCGGTTTTTGCGATGTCGGCGGGTATTCCGGTAACTTCTTCCCATAGCGCGCCCGTATACGAAAAGCGCATCTGACGCGTTCGCTGGTCGAGCGTAAATTGATAAAGGGTCGTATTGGGGACGTTGTCGCTTAATGTTTGCAGACGGTTTTTTTCGTCTTTCAGTTCGCGTTCTGTTTCTTTTCGTTCGGAAACGTTTGTGATGATGCCGTCCCAGATGGTATATATGCCTTCGTTTCGCGGACGCGCTATGATATGCACCCATCGTTCGCCGATGCGCGTCTCGAAGATGTGGTCGGTCATTGTTCGGGCGCTGTCTTCGATTGACTGTATCAATGCCGGCAAATCGTCGGGATAGACGGCGTCGAAAACTTTTGATATGTCGTCAAGGGTTATTTCAGACGTTATTCCCGTTACCGATTCCCACGTTCCGCTGACATACGACATACGCATCTGCCCTGTACGATTATCGCGAATAAATTGATACAGCGCGCTTCCGGGAAGATTGTCGCCTAATGTTTCCAAACGTTTTTTTTCTGTTTCCAGATCGTGTTCTGTTTCCTTGCGATGCGTGATGTCTGTGATAATGCCGTCCCATATTATCAGTGATTCTCTGCGGTTTGGACGCGACGATAATTTTATCCATCGCGTTTTGCCATGAACCGTTGCGCGAAATTCAGTATCGAAGTTTGACAGCGTTTTAGCGCTTTCTTCTGTTTTCTGCATCAAAACCGGCAAATCGTCGGGATGTATCATGGCAAACAAAATATTGATATTTGAAATCACAGCATCTACGGAAATTCCCATGATCGTTTCCAACGAGCCGCTTGCATACGACATGTACAAATTATCAGTTTTCGTGTTTATCACAAATTGACACAGCGCGCCATCGGGAATGTTGGCGCCTATTGCTTCCATACGGTCTCTTTCGCGTTCTAATTTTAGTTCGGCTTCTTTTCGCGCGGTAACATCGAAAACAAACCCGTTGGAATAAATGAAATCCCCTTCGCGACGTGGATACGACGATACATTAAACCAACATTCTCTCCTTGCAAGCGGATGAAAATAACGAATGTCAATATTGATATTGCATAATGTAGCGTGTGCTTCTTCGATTTGCTGTTGCAGCAATTGTAAATCGTCGGGAAGGATATGTTTAAAAACATTCCATACGTCGGCAAATGAATCTTCAATTGTAACGCCCATCATCTTTTCCCATGTGCCGCTAACGTAATCAAATTTCATAATGCCTGTTTGCACGTCTCTTACGCTGCAATACAGGGTACCGTCAGGCATATTGCCGAGCCCGCGCAACAAATTTTTTTCAGCGTTTTCTTTTGCCTGCGCCTGCGCCAAGTCCGCTTTCAACTTTTGGATTTTGTTCTCCAATTGTGATATTCGTTCGTCGGTCGTATTCATATTTGATAAAAATATCAATCTTTCTTTTGCTTATCTCCATAATTACTATAGCCATTGCCGCTACGTCTTCGGTCTGCGTTGCCGCTATATCCGCTTCTGGCAGGCTTGTCTTCACGGGTACGTGATTCCGAAACGCTTATGATTTTTCCGTCATACATTGTACGGTTCAACTTATTGATAGCGTTCTGCATTGATTCTCTATCCGCCATATTTACGAAACCAAAACACTTTGAACGTCCTGTCAGGTTGTCGATCATTACTTTTGTTGAAACTATCTCGCCGAATGGTGCGAACAACTCCTTCAAATCGCTATCTTCGATTCTATAACTCAAATTTGCAATATATATATTCATTTTTTTTTAATTATAAATAATCATTTTCATCAATTACCACTCTTTCTTTGCCTGTTATGAAAACGTACATAACGGGAATCACGAAGAGCGACAGCAGCGTTCCAAACAGTACTCCGCCTATAACCGCTATCCCCATCGACATTCTACTTTCGGCTCCTGCGCCAAGCGCCAACGCTATCGGCAAGATACCGAAAACGGACGTTAAACTTGTCATCAGGATTGGGCGCAAGCGCGAAATAGCGGCGTCCTTCACTGCTTTCAGTATCGAATAGCCGGCGTCGCGACGCTGATTGGCAAACTCAACTATAAGAATACCGTTTTTTGTTATCAGCCCGATGAGCATTATCATACCTATTTGGCTGAATATATTGATAGTCTGGTCGAAAAACCAAAGCGCGAGAAGCGCCCCCATAAGCGCAAGCGGCACCGTAAACATGATGATAAGCGGGTCGCGAAAACTTTCAAACTGCGCTGCCAGCACCATATACACCAATATCAACGCCAACGCGAAAGCAAAATAGATACTGTTTGAACTTTCGTAAAATTCGCGCGCCTGTCCTGAAAGATCGGTCTTGTATGTATCATCAAGCACACGTTTTGATATTGCGTTCATTGCAACTATACCATCGCCAAGCGTAAACCCGCTTGCCATTGTAGCCGTCATTGTAGCCGACACATAGCGGTTAAAACGATAAAGCGACGGCGTATTGCTTTTGACTGAATCGGTAAGCAGGTTGTCCAACTGTATCATTGCTCCGACGTTATTGCGAACGTACAGCGCGGGCAGTTTACCCGGTGCGTTACGTTCGGATTTGTCTACTTCGCAGATTATTTGATATTGTTTGCCGCCCATTGTGAAGTAACCGATGCGCGTTCCGGCGTATGCCAGTTGCATGGTTTGGGCTATTGACGTGGTTGATACGTTGAGCAGACGGGCTTTTTCGCGGTCTATATTAACAATAAGTTCAGGCTTGGTAAATTTAAGGTTCACATCGGCAAAGGAAAAGGTGGGGTCATTATTTGCTTCGCCAAGAAAATCGGGAATTATCGCCCTAAGTTTGTCTACCGAGGTTGCCTGTACTATATATTGAACGCCTTGTCCGCCGCGACGGTCTCCAATTGTAGGATCCTGTGTTACCAATACTCTGCCTTTGGTAAGAGTGCGGGTATCTATTGTCAACTTATCGGCTATTTGCTGTTGGGTACGGATACGTTGGTCGGGGTCTACAAGAAATGCCGTAACGAATGCAAAATTACCGCGTACCTGCGCCTGTATTCCTTTCAGTTCGGGTACCGAATCCTGCACCATGTCGGCTATCTCGTCAAGATAAGTAGCAATGCTTTCAAACGATGTGCCTTCGGGAACGCTTACACGAAGCGAAATACGGCTACGGTCTTCGAGCGGAGCCAATTCCGACTTAATATTTGAAAACAATAAATATATACCCCCAAATGCGCTTATGATAAGAATTACCGCAATCCAACGAATACGTATAAAAAAACTTAATCCGTTGCTGTATCCCTCTGTCATGGCAACGAAATATTTTTCGGTTGAGCGATACAACCAGTTTTTCTTTTCAGTACGTTTCAGAATTTTGGAACACATCATCGGTGAAAGCGTTAGCGCCACAAACGATGAAATGACCACAGCGCCCGCTATTGCTATTCCAAACTCGCGAAACAGTTTGCCGGTGATTCCGCTTAAAAAGACTACGGGCAAAAATACGCATATCAATACCACTGTGGTAGAAATGATTGCGAAATAGACCTCTTTCGCGCCCTTAAAGGATGCTTCCAAAGGCGACATCCCGTTTTCAATCTTTACAAAAATATTTTCCATCATAACAATACTGTCGTCTACAACCATCGACACGGCAAGCACAATTGACAGCAACGTCAGCACATTAATAGAAAATCCGAACAGGTACATTATGAAAAACGCGCCGATTAGCGCCACAGGAACGGCAATAACAGGAATAAGCGTTGTGCGCCAGTCGCGCAGAAATACAAAAATGATCACTCCCACGAGCAGAAATGCCAGAAAAATCGTTTCCTGCACTTCGGTAATGGAACGTCGCACAAAGTCGGTCGTATCCATAACTATTTCGGTTTGAATATCTTCGGGAATATCTTTTTCGAGTTCGGCAAGTCGCACTCTAAAACGGTCTGAAATATCTACATGGTTTGCTCCCGATTGCGGCAGTATTGCCAAAATAACGCACGGAACGCCATTATATTTGTTAATCGACCGTTCGTTTTCTGCGGCAAATTCGGCGCGTCCTATATCGCCCAATTTGATGGGATTACCGCTTACTTCTCTGATTATAAGGCTTTCGAACTCTTCGGGCGAACGTATCAGCCCCAGCGTACGAATCGACAGATTAATAACCGTTCCTTCTATCATACCCGACGGCAATTCGACGTTTTCGGCAGTTATTTGCGTGCGTACGTCGGCAGCGGTGAGTCCGTAGGCTGCCATCTTGGCGGGGTCGAGTTTGATGCGGATAGCATAGCGCTTTTCGCCAAAGATGTTTATTTCGCTTATTCCGGGAATAGTTTGCAACTGCTCTTTTAAGAGTATGTCAGACACTCTTGAAAGGTCGAGCGGGTCGCGTCGGTCGCTACGCACGGCAAGCATGATGATAGGGTTAGCGTCGGCGTCTTGCTTGAAGACAGTTGGCGGGTCGCAGTCGCGCGGCAAACGGTTCTGAACTCTCGAAACGCGGTCGCGAACATCGTTAGCCGCCGATTCCATATCAACGCTCAACTCGAACTCCACGTTGATATTACTGCTACCGTCGCTACTGGTAGACGTCAGTGTGCGAATACCTGAAATACCGTTGATAGACGCCTCAAGGATTTCGGTAATCTGCGAATCAATGATTTCGGCATTAGCGCCGGGATACGAAGTACGGACATTGATGATAGGCGGGTCGACGCTCGGATATTCCCGAACGGGCAACGACGTAAAACCTATCAATCCGAAAATAACTATGACTAACGACATTACGATAGCCAGTACCGGACGCCTGATGCTTGTTGATGATAAACTCATTTCTATTCTTTACATTATATTATATATATATTACAATAACATGACGTAACTATACGTCAAAAAAAAACGCCGTAAAATTACAAAAAAAAATTGAAAATGTATTTTTTTTTCAATTTTCTTTCTTGTTTACAAAATTTAGTCTTTTACATACGTAGGTCTACCATTTTACTAAACTTAAAGTTAGGATTATTCCTAATATAGTGATTATTAAGATTAAACTCAATAAAAATACGCGTGAATAATCGCCTCCCATTTTTACGTTTTCATGAACGTAAGGTGTAGATATTACGCAAATAATGTAACTATCTTCAAAATGTACTTTTGTAAAATAAACCAACGTGAATAATAATTGATCCCTACCTTTTCCGGTTATTACTTTAAAATCACATTCAAGTTCACCCGATGCATGTTCTCGCATATGTTTAACTATATCATCGTGTTTTAACGGATCAAACATTATGGTTTTAGTAGGATATAAGTCCGGATGTCTGCTTGTTAAACAGTTTAGATTTTCATCATAAACTGCCGCAAATACATGTTCAATCGAATCTATATGTTCAAAAAACGTACAAATGCTTTCTTTATTACTCCCTACTGTAATTTTTGCGTCAACAACAAATTTGAGTATGTTATATCTTTCCTGTATCTTGAAATCCTTTGATTTTTCTATAAAATTATTCAATATAACAAACGTAGTTATAACTACCAATAAAATAACGCTTATTTTTTTGAACAAATTTTTCATATCTATAATTTGGTTAGTAACATTATGATAATTGTTGTAAAACTGACGATTGAAATTGTAATAATTAACAAAGAATGCCATTTGGGAGTAATTTTATCGTCCAAAGTCTTCACCGAATATTGTAAGGAGTCCAAATATGTTTTTACTCCATGTTCAAATTCAATGTATCTTTTTTCAAATTCACATTGAAATCTAATTTGTGAATTATGCTCGCTATCAATAGTTTGCATGAACTGTGAGGTTACTTTATCTATAACATTAGATTCTACCCTGCTTATGCGTTCATTAAACCTGATTTCTAACTCATCAAGTTTTTTATGACTTTTATCAATATATTCTTCTATCTCTATTCTCATGTTGGTTTTAATTTTTTGCAAAGATAAACATTTTTTTTGGTTCTACCAATTTTTTTTTTGTTGTTTGTAAATAAATAATGTGTATTTTTGCGGTGTTAAAAATTTGTAACTGAAAACGCAAGACGAATTGAAAACAAATTTATTGAATCAGATGACACCAGGAGATATTTTAAAATCGTATCAAAAAGAACTTGTAGCAAGTCAAAAAACCATTGAAGCAAAGGACAAAAAACTTGATACACAAGCCAAAAGAATTGATACACAAGCCAAAAGAATTGCAGAGTTAGAGCGTAGATTAGGTTTAAAAGGCGCTTCCGCTAAGCGCAATACACAAGTACGAGCCCGAAATAGCGCAAAAAAAAGAGAAACCGCTGATAGTTGGTAGATTGTTAGTCGGTAGTCGGTAGTTGATAGGTCAAAATGGCATGGTTTGGTTTTGGGGATACACGGATTAGACAGATTGGACGGATATTTTGGATATTTTTTGTCGTTCTTTGATTTCTCGCTTCGCTCGATATGACAGCCAAGCAAAAGCAAAAGGCGTTTAGCGCCGGCGAAGCCGGCGCTAAACGCCCACCGTCTCTCACTCGCGGTTCGCGTCATTCCGAACGCAGTGAGGAATCTAAACAAAAAAGACAATTTTGAAATATTGCGTTGTAATCCCGTTAGGGATTTAATATTGGTAGAATCAGATGACCATGCGAACTCTGGCGTGCCGTTAGGTACGCAATGTTGAAATTGACATGATATTCTACGCGATTTTGGAAATATTATTTCTACCAATATTCCGTCCCTAACGGGACGGTAAGAGCGTGTGTTGAATATTTCGTTTTCTACCAATATTTTGTCCCTAACGGGACATTTTGCAACGTTATTCATAACTACAGCCAATAAACTTTTAACTCCGATTTCAAAATCGTTTTCCCACACAGAGTCCTAAACGAGGGTAAAAATCAAAACTATTTTCACCGAACATTCGCCCAAAACCTGAAAGTAAATCCAAGGTAACTCCAGACTTAGGGATGTAGAACTTCCAACCAAGTCCAATACCTAAACCGAACGCTGTATATGGATTATCAAATGTTGGTCTAAAACCAATTCTCATTATACGTTCCTCGTTGGATTTTCCCGAAGTTATCCCAAAATTGCCTTCAATAAAAAAGCCCGTCAAAGGCTGTCTGCCGAAATAAAGACGATAAGTTGCCAATAACTGCGTTCTGAACATTATTTCATTTGGGTTACCAAAATTGAAGAAGCCTGCCAGCCCTATCGAACTCCATTCATTGAGAAAATATTCATATTCTACCTTTATGGCAGCGTCCAAAAGATAAGCCACATCCAATTTTCATTCATTTCTTTGGAGGTTAGAAATGTCATCAATGTCTTGTGCTTTTATTTGCCAAGTTAAAGCAATTAACAGTACTGTCAATGTGTTTTTCATTATTATTATTTTTTTCATTATTAAAATCTTTTTCCCACACAAATCCCATAACGTATATAAAATCCTGCAGTATCATGGAACAATCGTCCTACGCCCTGGAAAAGCTCCAAAACAACATTCGCTTTTGGTATGTACCATTTCCAACCTAATGCGATGCCAGCTCCAAACGCTGTGTATTGCCTTAATTCACTTTGAGAAAAAAGCCCGTTACTGGTACCATGTTCATAATTTCCCGCAGATATTCCCAAACTGCCTTCAAAGAAAAATCCCTGCAGGGGATTTCTTCCAAAATACAAACGGTAAAGCCCTAACAGTTGGTGGGTCGGAATTGCCTCATCTGCATCTGAATTGATACCTATAAGCCCTACAGCGCCAAATGAACTCCAATGATTGAGAAAATTTTCGTACTCTATTTTTATCACAGGCATAAAAATATGAACCACATCTAACTTTAATTCGTGTTTTAGCAAAATGCCATCATCACGAATTTTAGCGTGAGGATCAGAAACTTGCGCAGATGTTTGCCAACTCAATACAAACAACACTGCAAATGATGTGATAATTTTTTTCATTGCACCTAATTAAGGGGTTATACTTTCAAAATTTAATTCAACAACTTGGACTAAAGGCTTGTTGCCGAGATATTCGACATGACAACGACTAGTGCCCACACGAACATCCTGTTGATGAACAATTTCACCATTCAGATAGCCTGTGAAGCGCATTGTTTCTCGTTTGTTTCGAAGTTCGTCTATCATTCCGTCGTCTACAATAATATACCAGCCACGCTTACTATATTCATTCCACGAGAAAATATTTTGTTCTAAAAAACGACTTTTACCTACCCATAGAATTTTGCTGCTGTCAAGTTGAACAGGCTGTTCATCAGGGTATTTTAAAGTTAATAAAATCGTTTTATGAATATCATGACAAGGTAGAATTTTGTGGCATTTGGTCAAAAACAGCACAGATGCTAACATAATACACAGCGCTATTGCTGCGACCTTTCGCTTTATCAAAGAATTTTTTAATACTCTATTGTTCATATTTATCAAGTTTTAATGAAAACACAAAAATAATACTTTTTTGTTAAACAACAAAAATTATTGAAATTTCTAAAGAAGCGTCACTCACGTTACTTCTTTTGCGATCGCCCCAATCAATGGCAAAATCTCAGGCTCTTGTCACAACAATCGGCACT
>Ga0099364_10008389_pt1 | contig 14553 bp, 16 predicted proteins | sample TergutTh196P3_FD_73070 | JGI IMG/M metagenome (GOLD analysis project Ga0099364, IMG submission 73070) | Microcerotermes parvus P3 segment gut microbial communities from Pointe-Noire, Republic of the Congo - Th196 P3 | ecosystem: Host-associated > Arthropoda: Insects > Digestive system > Gut ... | reverse complement strand
AATGGAATCAACCTCGTCGAGAGTTATCGGCGAGGCTGAGAGCAGTTCTTCTATTGACCTTTTCCCAAGTTTGGAAAAGGTTGCGGGAGGTTCGCCTGAAACAGCGACGCCGCCCTCGTCGGGCGGCGTTACGGGCTGCGTTTCAGGCGGTGGTTCGGATATTGACTCGGACTGCGGTTCGGGTGGAGGTTCTGATATTGACTCGGACTGCGGTTCGCTTTCGTCTAGCTGTATATCAGTTCGTGCAAGACCATCTCCTCCGCTTGGGCTTTCAGTGCGTTCATCGCCGCCGTCCAGCCCATCTGGTCTGTCGCTTTGTCGGGCAGGCTGTTCCTCTCCGTCAGCGCGTCCATCACCTGCGATAGCCGCGCCGCCGCCGCCTCGTCCACTTCCCTCAGATGCGGGTACAGTTTCTCCGATAGCAACAGGCGGCTGTACGTTATCTTCCTGTGTTCTTTGAGGAACGCTTTCCTCATCCGGGCGTACCTGCCCAGCGGCTCCGCCAGTTCCCTCGGCGGCTCGTCCAGCGTCAGGTCTGGCAGGAGGTAGTCCCCGGCTTGCGTGTAGGTCAGTGTTTCTGTCATGGCGTTGTTCGCTCCTTTCTTGCCTGCCCTGCCTTTCGGCGGTCAGGGCGGCGGTTTTCATGCGTTCGTGTTTTCTTATCGTGATCTCAATGTCCCGCAAGACCTGTTCCGAGAGGTCGCTAGACGCAGCGCCGAGGGCGTTTGCCATGTCCGGCGTGTTGAAGTCGATGATGTCCTGAAAATCCCCGTCGTCGAAGTATTCTTTAGGGTCAAGACCGCAACGCGCCATTATGGTGTAGGCCACGCTGTTGGCGAGGGCTTTCTCGAACGAGGCTCGAAGCGCGGTGTCGTCCACTTCCTCGATTACCGTACCCGAAAAGTCGTAGTCGTGAGACGGTTCAAGCGCGCTGTTTTCGGAACTGTACAAAATCTCGCGGTAGTTATCTTCATAATATTCCCGCGCAAGCTGGATTGCAATGTTGTGGAACGCTTCGGCGAGGGTGTCGCCGTTATCCACGTCCTCGTAGTTCTTCGCAAGCTCCGAAATAACGGGCGCTTTATGCTCCGGTCGCATTTCCCAAAGCTGAACCGGGCGGGCGTGTTGCTGCGACGGCTCCGTGTCGCTAACGTCAAAGACATATTTCAGGCGCGGGTAGCTCCCGCTGTCGTCTATGAGCGCTATGCCTTTTGAGCCGCGCCGCACCCACCTGTCGAATTGCTCATTCCAAAGCTCCAGTTCGGCGCAGGCGGTCACTTCGGGACGCTGCGCGTAAATCATCAACTGGTCTTGGAACGGGTACTTGTACAGCCGCGCCGCCGTGTCTAGGAACTGCGCCCAACTGCCACGCCTTGCGGTCAGTTCGTTCAGCGCCCGCTCGGAAAGCGCGGAGTAGAATTGTAGTTTTGTAGGCATGGTTGTCATTCCTCCTGTTCGTCGTAGTCCTCGTATTCGGGGTGGAGTTCAAGCGCGTCGAAGTCCGCGCCCGTCATCTTGGAGAGCTTGGCGAGTACGCCCTCCGCTATCTCGGTCATTTCCGGCTCGTCAAACTCCGGCACTGCCGCCGATAGTTCGGCGATAAGCCTTTCCCTGCTTCCTGTGTCGAAAATGCACATCAAATTGACTTCTTCCAATGTAAACTGCCCTAACATCATTCATGCCCCCGTTCCTGTTTTATTCCGGCAGCCGGAGACTGCCTGTTTATCTCCACTTGCTGTTTCGCTTCGTCAAGCCTCGCAAGCAGGGATGGCTTTCCCTTTGATACTGGCGGCTTTCGCTCCGCGTGTACCGCCCTTGATAAATCCATCAGCGATATTGACTTGCCCGCATTAACGTCCGCTTCAAGTTCTGCGACGGTGGGCGCGGCGGGAACAGGCGGCGACGACACGGTGAAATCCGCTATGTGGTCGTTTTCAAACCGTTCAGCTTCAGTTGTCGGAGTATGTACTTGGCTTTTGGCTGCTTGTTGGAAACCGGGGCTTGTGCGCTCGGCTTCGCGCTTTTCTGCTTCGCGGTGGCTTTCCTCGCCCAGAAACCCCGTCAGTTCCTTGAACCCTGCGGTATCGACATAATGAGACGTAACATCGCCGTTGCATTTCAGCACGATAACGTCGCTGATCGAAACCGACCGCGCTGCGAAGTCGGCAGGCTGGTTTATGTTGAAGTCCTGATATATCTTGTTCAGCACGGGGTATCGGTCTGACAGGAACTCCACGCTCTCCGAAAACGGCGCGGTGTAGACAAGCTCGTAGTTCGCGCTGTCAACGGGCAGGCCAAGCGCTTCCAGTTCGCGCATGGAAACGAAACGGAAGTCACGCGCTTCGTCTATGCCGTCTCGTATTTGGTAGATGCCGAACCTGTTGCCGTCGCCGTGGAGCAACTCCGCTTCCCTGCGCCCCTGCGCGTTCGCGGCAACCGACAACTGCGCCGCCCTCACTTTCGACACTTCCCAATCGGCATGGGTGATGCCGCAGAACCCATCGCTGCTGAACGTGATGATCTCGTCGCGGTCGATAGCAAGCGCCTCCGTGTTGTCGGGGTAGAGCAGGTATATCGGGTGGCCTGTGTCAAAGAGTTCGACAGCCCTGCCGACTGACAGCGGGTACATGTCCGGCTCGGTGTAGCCGTACTCGAACATTTCCGCAGCCGTCCATAGTGGGTCTGGCAATGACATATCAAGCCCCACCTGTTTGGGGTTCGCGGTTTCGGGGAATGCCCTCTTGACCGTTTCGTATACGCTGGTGGTTGTTTCCGCTCCGTCAATGTGCGGCGGCACGTTTTCAGGAGCGCGCGAGAAGCCGTGCGCCCATGTGTCGGGCGAGTTCGCCACGGTATCAATGCGCTGCCTGACCTCATGGGGCATATCTTTGTCATAGAACGTCACTGTGCGGTCGGTGGCGATATGCGCGACTGTGGCGTAGTCGCCATCCCGTTCCTCCGCACGGTTCCATACGGTGATGCCGTTTCCGAGGAAGCCGAAACCGAGGTCGTATTCCTTTGAGGCTTCGTTTTTATGTGGAGCATTAAAAGTTTCATCGTCTAAAGTACGCGCAGCGTGTTCTATGCCCGACTTAACATCGTCGGGTATATTCTCGTCGTAATACACGATGCTCCGGTCTGGCTTGATAAGGGCTATATCGACGGCTTTTTCCCCCTTTAGTTCCGGTGCGCTGTTCCATACCGTAATGCCGCCGCCGTAAAAACCGTAACCTATGGAATATTCGCTGTCAGGGGTTTCCGGCTCCGGCATAATAACGCTGCCCTTGTCATCGAACGTAACTCGCACGTCAACATCGTCGATGCCGCCGTTGTTCCAGAGCGTAGCCTTGACGGGCATGAAGCCCTGTTCGCTGATGTTCTGGAACCATTGCGCGGAAAACTCGTTTATTTGTGAGCGCAGGTTCCTCTCGACGCGCTCATTGCCGTTGCCGTCAACGCTCCTGCCTATGCCGTCGTCGTCATGGTACTGGTACAGAGGCGGTATGCTCTGCTGAAAGACCGTCGCCGACAGCGTTTTCTCTGTGCTGTTGACGATGAACTCTACCATCGGGTCATAGCACAGGTCGCCGTTGAGGGTGTATGTGTGCATTACCGATATGCGGTCGCCGAATACCCATTCAAGGGAAAGCGGCTCGAACCCGTTTGATTCAAGCCGCAGGTAGCTGTATTTTCTGTCCATGAAGTCGGGGAACAGTTCATTCAGCTTTTCATATAATTCATGTTCCAGTTTGTTTTTCACCTCCGTCTTGGTTGCGGGCTGGCTAGTCAAGCGTTTTTGTTCAATCGGCGTCGCCTGTATCGCTTCGAGCAGTTTTTCCAAATATCCTCCGAACGCCGTCGAATTGCCCTTGTGCTTGCTTTTGTAGTAGCGGTAGCTGCCGTCCGTGATTTCCGCAAGCCCCGTGTTCACCCACCCCTGCGTCCTGAGAGGGAGGTCTATCCCGTACAGCTTGAACAGGTCAAGCACGGGGTTCTTGCCGCCATATGCGTACTCGTCATATCCAACCGATATGGTCTTGCCGTTGCGTATGGCCGTTGCGATCTCGTCAACGCGGCCATCGTATTTCTCTTGAAATTCGATTTCCCGCTCCTGACGCTCTATCTCCGCAGCCGCTTCGCGGGCTTTGCTTTCCTCGTCGCGCAGCTTACGGACTGGTTCGTTGTGTTCGTCGCACTCGCCGATGCGGTTCAGGGCTGCCGCGTGCTGGTACTTCGCCCACTTGGTCGGGTCTGCCATGTCTTTCTCGAAACGCTCGGCTACAAGCGGCAATACCTCGTCAAACTCCGCTTCGGTCGGGCGGTAGTTCACCCACTTGTGCGTCTCGTCGTCCCATACGTCGCGGAAATACTCGCGGGTATGGTCGATCATCCCGCTCGCTGTGAGGAAATATAGCTGCTTGTCGTCGCCCTCGTCGCGGCTGAATATGAGGTACTTGCCGATGGGCTTCTCGACGGTCACTCGGATTCTTTTGCCGTCGCGGTTGAAGTTGCCGCCGTCGAACACGGGCTGGAGCAGCACGGACGCGCCGACGGCGGGGTTCGCGTCCGATACGGGCAGGCTATTGAAAAGGAACGCGCCGTAGTCGGGGATGGGGATTCTTGCGGGCGCGGCGGCTTCCCTTGTCGGTTCCGGTTCTGTCAGCGTGTTCATTCTCCCGGCTATGTAGTCGGCTATTTTCGCTGCGTCGCCTGCGGCGGGGTGCAAGTCAATTTCGTCGATATAGTCGTTCAAGTAGTCCTGAGAGGTATACTCGTCATCGTCTATGGTATACCCGCGTCTGTCGATTTCTTCGTCCAATCTGGCAACCATATCCGCGTATTCCTCAAATGACATTTCCATGTCTTGCTTGATGGTTTCGTATTGATAGGAATCTTGACCGTACCTCTCCCTGACGGCAGCGAGCCTTGCGTCGTTGTTTATCCCGCCACGAACATACGGTTCTGTTTCCTGTATGCTTGAGGGTGATACTGTGTTGTCTGTCTCTAACATAGGCGCTTCTATGCTCAAATCAATGCCGCGCTCTTTGGCGAGGGCGCGGTACTGTTCGTCGATGCCGTCAATTAGCTCTGCGGCTGTCTTGCGAATGGTGTCAAGCGAAGCGTTCAGTTCCTTTAGTTCTCTACCACGGCTCCATTCCGCTATATATCCAAAGGTGTTGGCTCCCGTTTCGATGCCGTAAAACTGGCATACGGAGTAAGATATGCTCTCACTTTCGACTTCCTCCGTCCTGCGGTCTTTCGGGTCGCCTCCGTTTTCCTTTATAATCTGCGCATCGTGGAGCTTTGCGTGGACTATCTCGTGTATCGCCGCCGAAACCGTCTGAATCTCGCTCATGCCGTTCCGTATGGATATCCTGTCACCGAATCGGCAAAGCCCGTCCGTTTCGGGCGGCAAATCCTCAAACTGAATCGGCAGCGGCGAAACTGCGCGGAGGGAGTCCATGAACAGGTCGTACCGCGCCACATCGCCTGTGATGTTCTCGGCGAGAGTCGGGAGTGGCTCGCCCTCGGTCTGCGAAATATCAAAGACCGACACGGTTTTGAACCGCGCAATCCTTATCTCCACTTCCTCGCGGACTGGCTGCCCGTCCTCGCCAATTATCGGGCGCTGCGTTTCGGGGTCGATTTTGTCCAGTTCCTTTGTGATTAGGAAGGGTGTCGGGGCGAGTATCTTTATTCCGCGCTCGCCCTTTTTCACCTGACGCTTAAACTTGTTTTTCCAGTCATTGTAGCCTGCGACTCTGGTTGCTTCGGGATTCTGCATATGGATTAGCAGAGTATTGCGGGTACTGTAGCGGTGGAAACGAGACATCGTTTGCAGGTACGCCGTGTACTTGTCGCTCTCGAACAGGTCGTTTATCCCGCTTTCCAGTTTCGCAGTAATTTCCTTTATCGCCGTTGTGTCAGCCACTTGTCAGCTCACCTCCATATCACCGCGTTTTTTCGTCTTGGGTAAGTCCTTGCGGGCTGCGTTGTGCGCGTCCGCCTCCGCTTTGGCTTCGTCAAGCCTGCCAAGCAGCGAGGGCTTCTTGTCGGGCTTGGGGTTTGCCGCCTTTTGCCTGCCCTGTTTCTCTTGCGCCACAAGCATCTGTTTAGCCCAATGGGGCAGCTTCCCGATGTCGGCTATGCCCTCGATCTCGTGCCGGTAGTACACAGCCGTCATTTTGCTTGCCAATTCCTTGCAGAATATTGACTGCCCTATTGCGTTCGGCCTTGCCCCGTTTCCGTGGGTACACTTCACGATCTGGCTGAGCGAGTCGCGGTATTCGGGTATCAGGGCATCCGCTTTTACAATAAGCAGCTTGCCTGTGAAGTCGTCCCCATTGCTGTTCTCCAAACAGTGTTCCGAGGTCAATACCATGTTTTTGCTGACGGGACGTAGCCTGTCCTTGACCTCGCATTCGATATATTCTATCGCGTCAGCCGTCAATGATTCGTTGTATGACCAGCCCTCGTGATCCGTCGCCATGTTGAACGGGCACATTTCCGCAAGCGCGGAGAGCGGGCGTTCAAGCGTGGCCAGGTAGTCCGTTGCCTCATGCGAGAACCCGCCGACGTTATCCCTGAAGAAGTTGGCGAGCGCGTTGATTTGGCTTGAATCCCTACCGCTAAAGAAGTCGATGAATGATTCAAGATATACCCTGTTGCCAAGCACGGCATAGTAGGCATACGGATAGCTACCATCGGAAAAGTCTTTGCCCGTAAACACCAAGGCGCACGGGTCTTGCTCTTTCGCACCTTCTACCCACTCGAAGGTTTCGCCGTACTGGTTCTGCGTACTGTCGCAATGCCAGCCGCCGCGAGTGTCTCGGTAAATGATAAACGGCTCCGATGAGCCGTCTTTTACGTGTTGCATGATTGAAGTTATCGCGGAGCTAAAGTCCATGCCGCTCACCGTCCCCTCTCGGGCGGCTCATGCCCGTCCGTTGGCGCGGCGTTACGCTCCGCTTCCGCTTTGCATTGCTCCAACTGTTCCAGCAGGGATTTCTTTTTCTCCGTGTCGTCTTTCGGATCGTTATTGCCGATGATGCCGTCTATGTTGTTGTAGTTGCCCTCGGCGCTCATTTCGGCATTGGCAAGGTGGTTCAGAACAGAAAAGTCGCGCCCTTGCCTCTGGCGCGTGTATTCATTCGGCATGGTTTTTCCTCCTTTTGTTTTTGATTGGCACGAGATAGCCGGACGGGGTGAATATTCCACCCTCGGCTTCCGCAAGGATGCGCCCGTACCCGGCGCGGTCGATTCGCTGTTTCGGCGGCACGATTGCCGTGTGCGGGTTGCCAAGATGGGCGATACCCAAGTCCTCCGGGGTTCGGATGCTGCGGTTGATGGTGTGGTTCATTTTTGCCTCCTTGATAATTATTATGAGCGTTCAAGCAAACTTGCCTACGGGTGCGTTTATAGTGTAGAAAAGTGTTGATAAATTGCTTATGTGTATGGTAAAAACTGTTTACGGCTGACATGACAAGTGCTATAATGTATTCAGTTTATTCGCGGAGGGAGCATTATGGAGTTTTCGGAAAAGGTGCGTTTCGTGAGGTCGCAGCTTGGAATGAGCCAAGAGGAGTTGGCGCAGGCACTAAATGTCAGCTACGCCTCTATACACAGATGGGAACACGCCAAGGCGAAACCAATCAAGATAGCGCTCACTGCCTTCAACGCTTTCTGCAAAAAGCGCGGTATCACTTTTGATGATTCTGGCAAGCAATCGGGCAGCAAAGGGGGCGGCGCGTAGTGGCGAGAGCGGGTAATAGTAATCTACACCAATCAAGAGCAGGTAAAACCGACGAGTTTTATACGCAGCTTTCCACTATTGAAGATGAATTGCGCCATTATCGGCATTACTTCAAAGACAAGGTTGTTTTATGTAATGCAGACGATCCATATGAGAGCAATTTTTTCAAGTATTTCGCTATGAGCTTTAACGCGCTCGGACTGAAAAAGCTGATTGCGACCTGTTATACCGGCTCTCCTGTCGCGGGGCGGCAACTATCTCTGTTTGATGTTGAAAACATACGGGAGCAAATCACAGAAGCCAAGCAACCATACAAAATAGAAATCACAGAAGTTTCGGACGAGAACAAAGATGGAGCGTTTGATTTAACTGATGTTGAATACCTGCTTAAAAACAAAAAGAATGCCCTGTCCCTGTTGAACGGCGATGGCGATTTTCGTTCCTCTGAATGTATGGAACTAATGCGGGAATGTGATATTGTCGTGACAAATCCGCCATTTTCGCTCAACAAAGAATATTTGCCAATGCTGATTAACAGCGGTAAACATTTCTTGGTATTGGGTAACATAAACCATGCAAAATTCGTCGATAATTTTGTGTACTTCAAAGAAAATAAGATATGGCTTGGACACAATAGCGGTCACTTTTGGTTTATGGTGCCGGATTATTACGAAGAAAAACAAACTGATTTCAGAATTGATGCAACAGGGCAGAAGTGGCGCCGTATGGGAAACATCTGTTGGTTCACGAACATGGACATTGATAAGCGTCACCAAACGCTTGATTTATTCAGGCGTTATACACCAGAATCATATCCTAAGTATGACGATTATGATGCAATCAACATCGACAAGACCTCTGAAATTCCAGAGGATTACGATGGAGTAATGGGTGTCCCGATAACCTTTCTTGCCAAGCACAATCCTGAACAATTTGAGATATTAGGTGTATTTAATCACGGTTGCGACAGCGAATTTGATTTTGCTGTACCAAAAATAAATGGGAAAGATAAATATACGCGGATAGCAATACGTCATATAAATCCTTAAAAGGCGGGTACAGTAGAATGATTATTGAGCGCAGACAAGTGACCATTGGAGAGTTAATTGACGGATATGAGGAAAGAGGACAGGGCGGCATTGAGGGTGTTGTTGCCTTTGGCGGCAAGCTAGACGTGCGCCCCCCGTATCAACGCGAATACATATACCAACAAAAAGAGCGTGACGAGGTTATCCGCACTGTTATGAAAGGCTTCCCCGTCAACGTCATGTACTGGTCGAAAGCGGGCGATGACCAGTACGAATTGATGGACGGTCAGCAACGCACAATTTCAATTTGCCGATATGCGGCTGAACGTGAGCGGACATTTGCAGTTGATTATCGGTATTTCTACAATCTCGAATCTGACGAGCAGAACGCAATCACCGATTATGTGCTTGATATTTATATATGCGACGGTACTCCGTCAGAAGTGCTTGAATGGTTCAAAATTATTAACATAGCGGGTGTTGAACTCTCCGCGCAGGAACTACGCAACACAGCATATACCGGCTCTTGGCTCGCAGACGCAAAGCGGTATTTCTCCAAGCCAAACTGTGCGGCGCAGAACATGGCAAGCGATTATATGAGCGGCAGACCTATCAGGCAGGAATATCTTGAAACCGCTATCGAATGGATTGCTGCCCGTGACGGTCTTGGAAGCATTGAGGAATATATGGCATTGCACCAGAACGACGAAAACGCCAGTCAAATTTGGATATATTTCCGGCGCGTCATCGAGTGGGTGCAGGCGATATTTATAGAAAAGCGCAAGGAAATGAAAGGCGTGGAATGGGGTATTCTTTATAACGAGTTTAAGGAAGCGGCGCTAGACCCGCATAATCTGGAACAAGAGATCAAAACGCTGATGATGGACGACGACGTATCAAGAAAATCAGGCATATACCCGTATGTCCTGACCCGTGATGAAAAGCATTTGAGCATACGCACCTTTACGGACAACCAAAAACGGGCGGCATACGAAGGACAAAAAGGCATCTGCTCAAAATGTGGGGAGCATTTTGAGCTGAATGAAATGGAAGCCGACCACATTACGCCGTGGAGCGAGGGCGGCAAGACTATCCCGGAAAACTGCCAGATGCTCTGCAAAGACTGCAATCGTCGAAAAAGCAACAAATAGCTGCTCAACCGCCGAATAAGCCACTGGAGGTTATTGTCGAATGACTGACATAATACAAGAACTGCTTGAAGCGGAGGACTTGCTTGAAGCAAGCAACCGCTTGAGAATAATTGATGATATGCTTGAAAAACAAACCGTAAACCGTTCAGCATTTTGCAGGGAACTATCGTTGAGAATAATTGAATGGGCTGTCCGGGGAAAACCTGATCCGGTTTTTGAAACGCCGCATCCATACTATTCCATATATAAGCCGTATAGCTCCGTTTCCGCATATATCGCTTCATTCGGGATTGCGCTTGGCGGGGTTCGGGATACAAGGGCAAATATCAAGAAATTGATAACTGAAATTGATGAAACGATAGTCAAGCCGTCAGGGAACTGTATCACGGTCGAAAATGAGGAAAAAGTGCTGTCCACACTTTCCGAGAAATTCCCCAACTACTGGCAAATTGTATCTGCAAATAGAAAACTCGAAATAATCAATGTCAACAACTCGCATCGGCAATACAACTCCACCTGCGGGACAAATGATGATGCTACAGCGTTTATCGTTTATATGTTCAACATGAAGGACAAATCCCTATTGCCTGAATATGTCTTTTTGCATGAGTTAGGTCATGCGTTGCAAATTGCGGTTACAGGCTCGTATACGCTTGTACCAGACGAGTTTCTCAGCTTCAACAACTCGTTGCCAAACGCAAGCATCGAGCAAGGGGACAGCATAGCGCCTGAGTTGTTTTCAGATACGTTCGCAATCGCGGTAATGCGTGGCTCCTATTTGCACGATTTGATTCCATTTCCATTCTCGGACGCGCTCAACGAGCTATTTGAGAGTTTCCATACCGATTTTCTTGAACAGTTAGTGTAAAAAGAGTAGCCTTATGTAAAAGGATGAAAGTAGGCATTCTGCGCTTATGGCAGCATATATGTGCTTCGCTGTTGCGCGAAATATCTTTGTTTCGAGGTATGTCATGATGATTGAAAAACTAGCTTGTAAACTTGGGCGGAATGACGAAGTGCCGAATATTGAGTTAGCCGAATATCTCTGCCAAAGCCGTGACGTAGGCGGCATTATAGAGATTGTAGATGGGTTCAAAGGCTCGGATAAAGCAGTCGCAAATGACTGTATCAAAGTGCTGTATGAAATTGGCGAGAGAAAACCTGCGTTGATTTGCGATTATGCTGACGAATTCATATCCGGTCTTTACTCCAAAAACAACAGAGTAGTATGGGGTTGTATGATGGCGCTTGTCAAAATCGTACATATGGCATCTCAACCGATATATGAAAAACTTGACGCAATCGTTTCAGCTTATGAAAACGGAAGCACGATAACAGTTGACAACAGTATCAGCGTTTTCGCCGGGTTGTGCAAAGCAAGCGATGAGTATGAGAATAAAGTCCTTCCGATATTGTTGACGCATCTTAAAAAATGCAGACCGAAAGAAGTAGCGCAACACGCCGAAAGATGCTCTGTCTGCTTTAACAGCAATAATGCAGCGGTTTTTATTGAGGTTCTGGAATATAGGAATCCTCACTTGATGGCATCCCAACAGACCAGAGCCAACAAACTGTTGAAAAAACTATACGGTCTACGACAATAGGGGGATTTATGTTTAACGAAATCTGTATTTACGAAGCAAAGATTGACAAGCAAAACGAAATTGAAGCTCTAATGAAGGATGTTGCGGAGTTCTACATGACGCAACCGGGTGTTATTGATGTCAGGTACATCAAGCGCACTCATCGCCAAAAGGATTTCAATGCTGTAAAAGCGGGGGAAGTTCCAATTCGTCTTACCCGTAATGTTGGTAAAGTTACTTATTTGCTCCATATGGCTTTGGAAAATGAACAAGCCCATGCGGACTTGTGTGTCGTTGCATTAGAGAAGTTTTATAAAAGGTGGAATCGGTGTCTGACAACAATGCCTAAAATATACTTGGGTGAAAACATAGTTTAATGATACTATCAGCGACCTGCTCAAACAAGACACACTGTTGTCGTGTTGACTGTGGTAGGCTGAAGCAATGGAGGTATTGCCGAATGAATAAGAAATATATTTGCTATTGCGGATTGTATTGCGAAAACTGCGCTGTCATGGTGAAAGTCGTTCCTGCCGCAAAGACGCTGTATGACGAAATGCTGAAAGCTGGGTTTGAGGATGTTATCAGTTATATACCCGGTGGCGATGGATTCTGGCCATTCTTGAAAAATATGTCTACTGATGGCATCTGCATCTCATGCAAGGACGGCGGCGGTAATCCCGAATGTGCTGTCAGAATCTGTGCCAAGGGAAAAGCCGTTGAGGTATGCGCCCAATGTGATGAGTACCCTTGTGAGAAGCTAAATGCGTTCTTTGAGCAGAGCGTAGGGTATCATACACTCAAACAAGACAACGCCCTGCTTCGGGAGCAAGGGATGGAGGCATGGGCAAAGTTACAAGATGAACGCAGAAAAACCGGGTTTACACATTAGGCAAATAAGCATCAGCCAACGAATTGTGGGAGGACAATCCAATGAGCGAGAAAGTTAATAGGTCAAGCGAAATCATCAAGGGAAGAACGGCATCGGGCGAATACAGAGAAAACAAGAACCAATACTGCGTTCTCGCTCAGGAGGATTTGGACGGACACTTGACCGCCGCTGTCATTACGCCGTCTACATCGGATGGAATAAGGCAGCTTACGTTCTGTTCCAGCATCGGAAGCAACTGGGCAAAACGAGCGGATCGCGACAACCGTGCCGCTGTTTGCTTTTCGTCTGATGAATACAGCATTACACTCCGGGGTAAACTGGAAATTCTGACCGATGCGGCAACCAAACAAGATAATTGGTATGCCGGTTTGGAGAACCACTATTCCGGGGCTGATGATCCGAACTATTGCGTTTTAAGGTTTACTACCGAAAAGTACAAACTGTTCGTCGATTGGGAAGAAACAGAGGGCAGCTTGTAGAAACACGAGGTATCATATGGTATTTGATTTCAAGAAAGAGTACAAAGACCTCTATCAACCCAAAACAGCGCCGAGCGCGATTGACGTTCCCGCAATGATTTTTGTAATGGTGGACGGCACAGGAAACCCGAACACAAGCGAGGAATACCAATCAGCAGTCGAAATCCTCTATGGGCTGTCTTACGCCATCAAAATGAGCAAGAAAGGCGGGAATCAGCCAGTCGGTTATTTTGATTATGTTGTGCCGCCGCTTGAAGGCTTATGGTGGCTGGGTGACGGCTCTGATGCTTGGTACAAAGACAAAGACCGATATTGCTGGACTTCGATGATACGCCAACCTGAGTTTGTTAATGCAGCAGTATTTGAAACCGCCAAGACCGAACTCAGTAAGAAAAAACCGTTTCTTGATACTTCAAGAGCGAGGCTTGAAGCATTTAACGAGGGGCTTTGCATCCAAGCGATGCACATTGGCTCATATGACGATGAACCGGGTACAATCGCTGCCATCGAACAGTTTATGGCCGAGAATGGATACGTCAGCGATATTGGCGATAAACGCCTCCATCACGAGATTTACTTCAACGACCCTCGTAAGACTGCATCGGAGAAACTCAAAACAATTATCCGTCACCCTTGTATTTCAACCAACAGAATAGTGAATCAGGAGGCAGCAACCGATGGCACAAGCGAAAATCAACTTTGAACAGTTTATCGAAGCTGTTGACGTGGAGAATAAGCCGTTTGTTCAGGATTTGCATAAATATCTGCTGGACAACGGATGCAAAGCAGTTTTTGAAGAAAAGAAAAGCGGCTACCTTGCTTCCTATAAATATGGGAAACCGCAAAAGGCAGTTATGAATTTTCTTTTCAGAAAAAAAGGTATGCTGACCCGCATATACGGTGAGAGGATAGGCAACTATCCAGATTTTCTGAGTACTTTGCCAAGCGCGATGGTGGAATCCATCAAAGATGCGAGTATTTGCAAAAGGCTGGTGTTCAACGAATGCAGCCCGAAGTGCGGCGGCTATGACTTTACGATTGGGAACGAGCGTTTTCAAAAATGCCGATACAGTTGTTTTGAGTTTATAATGACAAGCGAGAGCAACCCCTATATCAGAGAATTTGTTGAACATGAAGTCAAGGAAAGGGCGGGAGCATAAGGTAACATTATTGTAGTCACGACCAAGATTGGATGCCGCGAGCAATTGAGATTTCTGCGTAACACAGTAGGTTGATGTTCAGAGGAATACAGACTCAACGGAGCGTTTGTTGTAAAAAACAGTATTGTCAGTTATGATTGTTTGCAGAGGTGAGCAAATCGGATTGTAATAAGGTCGGAAAGCTAATCCATAGTTTACGCAGTGAGGAAACTGATTAGTATAAAGGCAGAAAAGTGATGAGGTAGAGTATGTGGTCGGCGTTTTGACGCACCATGAATCACAAGTCGCGATATTAGGCGTAGAATCGGCCTTGAAGCTCGAAAGCAATCTGCAGCATCTTGACGGAGCAACAGCGCTTTATCCGCTCTACGCAGCCTTTGTGCAGGCGGTTTACCCTGCTCCTGAACCCGCTCTTGACATATGGATTATGTCGGAACAGGGTCAGTACCTTGTTGAAGCGACGGGCTATATACCGAAGAATTAAACGGAGGAACACGAGATGCTGAC
>Ga0099364_10008388_pt1 | contig 14553 bp, 14 predicted proteins | sample TergutTh196P3_FD_73070 | JGI IMG/M metagenome (GOLD analysis project Ga0099364, IMG submission 73070) | Microcerotermes parvus P3 segment gut microbial communities from Pointe-Noire, Republic of the Congo - Th196 P3 | ecosystem: Host-associated > Arthropoda: Insects > Digestive system > Gut ... | reverse complement strand
CCCTATGTTGCCACCACATCCATCGGCTACGCCAACGACATGATTCGAAAGGTTAAGAAAGCCGCCGACACCAAAGGCGCCACCTACGTCCATTGTCACGCCCCCTGTCCGACCGGCTGGGGTTTTGACTCCTCAAAGACCATCGAAATCGCCAAGCTTGCCGTGGACACATGCTTGTGGCCCCTCTACGAAATCGAAAACGGCACCGTCACAAGCGTTAAAAAAGTCAAAGACCCCAAACCCGTCGAAGAATACTTAAAAGCCCAATCCCGCTTCAAACACCTTTTCAAAATGGAAGGCGGCGATAAAGAGATTGAGAAAATTCAGAAGGTTGCGGACAAAAATATTGCCGACTTCGGACTTGACAAATAATTATTTTATTTGTTAAGTTTTTCTTTTTTTTTTGGATTTTTTTGAAGGCAGATAAAGATTTTTCAATTCACATCCTCTTCCTTCTTCTCCTCCCTTTTCCCAATCAACTTCATTTGTTCCTTTTGAAAAAAATAAGAGTTCAACTGCACCATCATGACATATCCGTCTTCGCCGTCCGTATAATATTTCGATTCCATCCAACAAACCACAAATCCCAGTTTTTTGTAAAGATTTAATGCCGGCGTATTACCGATACGAACTTCAAGAGACGCTTTTTGAAGTCCTTTGAAAATAAAATAAGTGCAAATGTGATCCACCAAAAGCTCGGCATAGCCTTTGTTTCGATGGGCGTCGCTGACTGCCAATGAAAAAATGTGTCCTTCATATTCCGAAAGGGCGTAACCGACGACAAAACCAACAATATCTTCTCCAATCGTGCATACGAAAAAACCGTCACGGAAGATCTCATAAAGGGTGAAATACTCATACGGGTTGTGATCATTAAACGCTTCCGCTTCCAACATCAGAATACTGTATTTGTCCTCCGGAACATAACGGCGGATGATCGGAACAGGTTTCATTTTTATCAACTTTGATATATTTTGTTTATTATTTTTATTGTTTTTGGTTTTCAATGCCGTCTTCAAAAACTTGGATAATTCCGTCAATCAGCAATTTTCTTTCCTGTGTCAACTCTTCAACGGACAGATTCCGTATTTTAATATCCTTATGCAGCAAATTTATTTGAAGCCGCATCTCTCTTGATTCAACCAGCCCTGTTGTAAACCATTGAGCGTGCGCCTTAACATTGATATACGGCAAAAGATCGTATTTGCTTAAAAGAGCCGCATACGCTTTGAAATCCGAAAGGCGCTGCTCAAACTCTTCCGTTTCTGTCAAAACAAGAGGCTCTCCCGTTTTTAAAAAATGCTTCATTTTCTTAAAAATAAACGGATTTCCAACAGCACCGCGCCCAACCATGTAGCCGTCGCAATTCGTTTTTTCAATTGCGTTTCCCAAATCTTTGGGCGTGAATACGTTGCCGTTCAAAACAACCGGAATGCTAAGCTCTTCTTTGATTTGGCGGACAACATCCCAATCTGCTTTTCCTGAGTACCCCTGTTCCTTTGTTCTCCCGTGGATTGTTAAAACAGAAGCACCTGCCTTTTCAAGCGACTTTGCCAACGCCAGCGTTTTTTCAGGCGTCCTGTAGATTCGGATTTTTGCAGAAACCGGCGTTTCAATCGTTTTGACAACCTTTTGAACAATCGTTGCCGGGTGCGACTCCGATCCCGTTGCTGCACTTAACAAAGCCGCCCCGCAGCCCGTTCTTATAATCGGCGGCGCCGGGCAGCCCATATTGATATCTATCACCTTTGCCGTCGGTGCAAACAACCGTTCCAGCCCCAAAGCCGCCTTGGAAATAGATGAAGCGTTGCTGCCAACGATTTGAATCCCGTAAGGCATTTCATCAATCGAATATCCGCGGCGCTGCGCATACAAATCGCCGTTTAAAAACCCATCCGAGTGGATCATTTCCGTATATGTAAAGTCCGCTCCGTGTGAAATACAGATGCGGCGAAATGCCGGATTTGTGACATCCGCCATCGGAGCCAAAAGCAAAGCAGGGGAAGATTGAGGCAAAAACATTTCATTAAACAATTCCCGTCATCATATTTATAACGGCTGAAAAAAGACAATTGCAGCATCTGAATTTTTATATAACATTTTTCCCTTGTTTTACACATCATTTACACATCATTTACATTTCCCATTTTGAGGTGAAAAATATGGCAGATCAGACAGCAGCTGCAGATAAATTTGTAACATATTGCGGACTCTATTGTGAAAATTGTATCCAAAGGACAAATGTCGGCCCCGATGCAAAAAAGCTTCAAGAAAGCCTGAAACGTGCCGGATATGAAAAGTTTGGTCATCTGATTCCCGATTTTCCGATCTTTTGGCGTTTTTTATCCGAATTTTCAGAAAACGGCGGCTGTGTCGGCTGTGTATCCGGCGGCGGAAATCCGTATTGCCAAATCCGAAAATGCGCGGTTGAAAAAGGCGTTTTGGCGTGTGTTTTTTGTGACGCATATCCGTGTGAAGAGTCCAAAAGAATGTTTGTCGGGTACCCGATGCTTGAAAAGGACAATCAATTTTTAAAAGAAAAAGGAATCGATGAATGGATTTTTATGCAAAAAAAACGCCGTGCCCAAGGTTATGTTTATTCTGATTTTATTGAAAATCAAGATGAGTGAAGGAATCAACGCATTAAAATAAATGAAAGATGTATTTCAAAAAATAACATTTTTTTATCCTTACACATTCAGGAGAGTTTAAATTGAAAATGATTGCTTTTGTCGGCATGCCTGCGTCCGGTAAATCCGAAGCGTCGAGCGTTGCCAGAGAAATGAACATTCCCGTGGTGACAATGGGCGACGTCATCCGAAAAGAAGTTGAAAAGCGCGGTGCAAATCCGGCAGACGGCGGCAAGATTGCAGACGAAATCCGAAAAATAGAAGGCATGGACGCTATTGCCAAACGATGTATGGATATGATTCATGAAAAAATGAAAACCACCGATTCCAAAGTTTTTGTCATCGACGGCGTCCGCGGTATTGCTGAGGTCGATTATTTCAAAAAATCGCTTGGCACCGGATTTATGCTTGTATCCATTGCGATTGATTCTTCGATTGAAGAGCGTTTTACAAGAATTGTGAATCGAAAGCGTGAGGATGATATGATCACCATTGAAAAGCTTCATGAACGTGACACGCGTGAAATCAGCTGGGGCATGGGCGAAGCCATTGCCGCCTCCGATCGAATCATCGAAAACAAATCTACGCTTGACGCGTATCGGCAAAACATTCGAAGCCTTTTTGAAGAAATGATTGCAGAAGAAGGCAAAAAATAAATTTTACACATTTTTCGGGGGAATAATCACCAAATTTTACACATTTTTCGGGGGAATAATCACCGAATTTTACACATTTTTCGGGGGAGTATCTCCTCCAATTTATATTTTTTTGAAGGAATGATTTTGGATTTTTTTTACATATTTTTGGAACGAATAATTGAATTATTTTACACATTTTTGGAACGAATAATCGGGGTATTTTACACATTTTTGGAATGAATGGCGGAACAGTTTTATATATTTTTGAAAGAATAGTCTAATAATTGTTCATATAAAAAAATATTGAATAAAGAAATATTTTGTAAATCATTATCCAATCGTGTGTTTCTCAATGAAAAACGAACACTAATTTTCGGCGCGTAAGTTTCTCTGAATAATTTTAAACTTTTTGCTTTCACGTTCATTCCGCTTTTGACTTCTATCGGAATGATTTCAGAGCCGTATTGCATCACAAAATCGATTTCACTAATTTTAACGCCCGTCCAATAATAAAGCGTATGTTTTGCCAGCTGCTGCAATACAAATTGTTCCGCCACCAAACCGTTAAATTCGTCAAAAATAGCGGTTTTGCTGTCGATGACTTCAAAAGGAATTTCGGCAAGATGGCGAAACAGTCCGATATCTACAAAATAGAGTTTAAACGCTGACGGCTCAGCGTAAGATTTCAATGGAATTTTGTCGCCGCAGCTCACCTGATTGACGCGGCGTATAATTCCTGCATCAATCAGCCATTCAATAGCCATTTCGTACTCTCTTGCCCTTGCTCCCGACTTTACCGTTCCGTAAAGAAACTTGTCGTTTTTCTTGGCAAATTGAGCAGGCAAACTGTCAAAAACCTGACGAATGCGAATTGCAGTTGTATTGTCGGTATGTTTGCTGAAATCTTTGCGGTAGTTGTCCAAAATTTCTTTTTGAATGGCATTAACATTCTCTATATTTTGATTTTCAATCCAATCGGCAATGGCTTCGGGCATTCCGCCGATATATAAGTATTGTTTGAACAAATCGGACAAAACTTCATTAAAAGTCGTTTCGGTCGGATTTGATTTTAAGAATGCAACAATATTTTCCCGATTGTTTGCCTGCAAAAATTCTTCAAAATCCATCGGCTCTAATTTCAGCGTGTTCACTTTGCCCACGGGAAAAGACGTATCTTTATGCAGAAAAATGCCAAGCAAACTGCCTGCTGCAGCAATATGATATTTTGGTGCATCTTCATAGAAATATTTCAAAGATGTCAAAGCACGCGGTACTTCTTGTGCTTCGTCAAAAATAATCAAAGTTTCGGAAGGGGATATTTTCATATTCAAAAAAAGTTCGAGCATCACAATTATTCGATCGGGTTTGATCGTGCCGTTGAACAAATCGATTAATTCGGCACTCGGATTTTGAAAATTTATGTATGCGACATTTTTGAAATACCGTTTGCCGAAATCTTTGAGCAGGTAGGTTTTTCCGACTTGGCGTGCACCTTCGAGTAAGAGTGGTTTTCTATTGCCCGAATCTTTCCATTTGAGCAATTCCGACATTAATTTTCGTTCCATCTTTAACTCCTTTATTTGGATTATTATTTCAAAAAATTATTATCCATTAATCTTTCAACATTTTGTTTAACAAATAGTTTGCAACGCCAACGATTATTGATAAGCCAAACGATAACCAGATAACATTAATAAAGTCCATTTTATTTTCCAATGGCAGTATTGAATAAAAACCAACAACAACAATCCAGAAATAAAACACCGGTGAAAAAAGCCCGATAATAACATTTTTTTCTTTAATATTTGATTTTGAAATGAGGGAGAAACAAATTATTGAAACAAAAAGAATCATATTTCCGAAAACGGCAAGGTTCATCCCGCTCATCATTTTGTTTTTTAACATCAGAGGATCGTGATAGATATTATAACTCATAAATATGTCAATTAATAAAACTGCAATTAAACTAAAGACAAGAATAATTGTTTGAGTTTTTGTTTTCGTATTCATACTCATGACCTCCATGCAAAATTGACAAAGAAATCAAGTTATTAATAATATTTATAACTCGACGTGGTACCAAATCAATTGTTCATATAAAAACACACGAAGCAAAGAAATATTTTGCAATCCGTTATTCTTTTCATGACCCATATTTACGATTACTCGTTTTTTGTTATTTCAACATTTTCAAATTACGATTATTTACTAATGACTGCATTTGCGTAATTGCCACGCTATTGAGTTGTAATAATCGTTTCTCTTGCGAAAGTCCCTGACGAATAAGCAAGGCGTTTATACTTTCCATATTTGATAGCACAACCAATTGTTCCAAAGTCGCGTAATCGCGGATATTTCCTTTGCTTTCCGGATTTTCATCACGCCACTGGACAGCGGTTTTTCCAAACAATGCGACATTCAGTAAATCAGCTTCGTTGGCATAAATGTGTACTGCTTGTTCTTTTGTCACTATTTTTGGAATTATTTCATCCTTAATAGCGTCAGTGTGGATACGATAATTAATTTTCGACAGCATACGCTGCAAATTCCACTCCGATGATTTATCGCTCAGTTCGTCTTCCTTCAAACGCTGAAACTCTTTTATCAAAAACAGCCTAAAAACCGAACTGATCGCCGAGCCAAATTCAAAAGCAATATCTTTATGAGCGTACGTTCCGCCGTATTTTCCTTGTTTGACATAAATTCCAATTGCATTGGTTTTTTCAATCCATTCGCTTGTACTGAGGACAAAACTTGGCAAACCTGCTTGCATTTTAAAGTGGTCAAATTCGACCACTTTAAAATCGGGATTGTAAAGTTGTTCCCAAGCGCCAAGAAATTCAAGTGTTGTGCGCGTACGAATCCAGTTCTTGATAATATCGGCCGCACGAGATCCTTTTTCTTTAGCGTTTGCCATATCAGTCAAAGAAATGTAATCGTCGTTTTTTGCCGAAATAATAGTTATTTCAGTGCCTTGAACGGTTATTTTTGCCATGTTTCCCCGCTTTATATATTTGCCATTATTTTAAATATTGTACTTTTTGCCCGAGCGGCTTGGAACAATTGCGACTTGCACTAACAATTAACGAGAAAATCCCATAAACAATTATCAATGTGATGCCAAAGCAATATAAGCCAAAAGAATATATATACTTTAAACAGTTTCTCCCGTTATGTATATCCATTTTAAAAACAAGGTGTTTTGATGAGCATTTTCAAACCAAGTCCGCTTCTTGATGTTTCTGTTGAGTTTTGGGCGCCTGTTTATACAACCGAAAATCCTGACAGTGTCAAAAAAGCTGTTTCCCATCTTCTCAATTCAGGTTTCTCGAAATCCGAAGAAATTTTTGTTGAATTGACGCCTGCGGATATGGATCATATCAAAACGGCAGCCTATTTCCACGGCGACCTGACGTCACTTTCCGGCATCCATTATCTCATCCGCAGAGAAAAAATCATTGATACGGCAAAATCCGCATTTTTAGACGGCTTGTCAGAAGATGAATGCAAAACAACTATTTTACTAAACAAGCAAGCGGCTTTTATGAAACATCTCAGCTTTCCGGCAGACGTTGAGCCCCTCGGGTCGGTTGAACTGACAATTGAAACAGAAACATCAGAAGCCCTCCAAAAAGTTTTGGACTGGCTGACGCCGCCGACAAAAGACGGTGTTCCTGTTTTTGAATTGAAGATGACAGATCTTTAACTCTTTCTTATCTCTTTTATGTATGTGCTTCAACATCATCCCAATCGGCACTCTCTCCCCAGCCAACCAGCCAGTTGAAAGCGTAATGCCACTCTGCCACGACTTCACCATCCAGTTCTGCCGGACTCGGCTGTCCGTTCACACGTGCGTCCACACAAGCCCAGTCATAACGAAGGATGAGGTCAGCCATGTCCAATATTTCGGATTTGGTACGCGGGTGTGTCTTTTCAAGAAATTCTGCCAGACTGTTCTGCCGCCAAATGATTGCCCCAAGGTCAGCTGCATTACAAATTTGGCTTGGATAATTCAATTCCATCATTCCAAGTGCCCACAGCAGCACATAACAGCACTCATACCGCCATCCAAATTTGGCAAGGTCGCGCGGCTCCGGCTCCCTAACCACCAAAAACACTTTTTCTTCGGGAGAGAGGGCGCTGCTGAGTCCCCCGCCCAAAATATCATTGATTTTGTTCAAATATTTCTGCGTCTCATCCCACGACTCGCCGCTGCCACGGGTTTCGCAATAGACACACACACCAAACATGGCAAACAGCCGCAAAGCGATTTCCTCAGGCGACCGCAGTTCAGCTTCCGATTCCATCACCGACGTGGGAAGGTGGGAGAGATAGGGGATGCTCTTTTCCTCTAAAATTGCGAAGGAGCGCTCTTTGCGGGCGACGTCGTCGGGCGATTCCTCTGCTCCGCTGTCGATAAAATCGGTGTTGCCGATGGGGGTGTATTCTTCAAAATCACTGTTGCCCTCGGCAGAAAATACCAGTTTTCCCTCGCCTCTAAACAAACGCATGTCCGGCATCAGCACCAGACCGTTAACGTCCTTTGCTGCCGTAAATATGGCGTTGACAATATAGTTGATGCGTTCTTGGTCGCTGCCCAGCTCAAAGGAACAGCCGACAACGCAATTGAACACCCTGATCTGAGCAAGCACGCCCTCATGCAGTTTTTGGTTAGCACATTTCACCTCGGCAAAAAAGTTGTACATATCAAAGATGTGCTGTTTGATGAATGCCGGATTGTGATTGATGTTGATTTGAATATCCGTACCTTCCAGAAGATGAATGGTGAAGCTTTCCACATCGTTTTCATCGGACGAATTGATAATTTCTTTGGTCATTTGAGCGAATTGGTCGGTTAATGCTTTCTTCACCCGATCGAATTCACCGATAAGGGTGTAAAGTGTAATGTGTGCTTGGCTGTTTTCCATAAGAAAATTCCTCCTTTTTTACTTTTTTATTATCAATGTTAAGCGTCTTTATCTTCAAATCTGCCATTTTATTTTAAGGTCACGACGAAAACAAACAAATAATCTATCAGATGTTTAAATATATCCAAAATTTTTTTTATTTTTAGAGGAGATCAGTATGGACAATCACGAAAATATAACAGTACCGGAATGGGCGTCAATCTTGGGAGAAAACGAGTACCGAGCCTTCATTTCCGCAATTGAGGATTATTTCAGGCAAAAAGGCGAACCCTATACGATCGAAGACGCTGTCCTCCGCCTTGGAGAAAAAAAAGAGGGAGAGCCTCCCAATTCAATGCCATCGCCTTTTAGTCTGCCTTCACAATGGGAACAATTTCAAATGGGGCTGGTCAATCTGGCTAAGATGTGTGCTCAAAACAGACCGGACACTTATCCCGCCATCATCGCAAGTCATTTTGATACGATCATGGAAATAATGGCTTTTGAAAAACAGTTCAGTAAAATTGTGGACGATTTTGATCAAGTGAAACAGTATATCGGTACCAAACTTCATGACAAAGAATACATAAATGTGAATGCGGATGCATTCGTTTATCGTCCGTTTGCGGGGGAAATATACGCAAGTCTTGTCTATGACTCTCCTTACGCCACCAAAAACATCCCAAAAAGCGATATGGAGAAATGGGGCAAAACGGAGGATGAGGTTTTCGCCATCGGAATAGAGAACATCCGCCGCAATTATCCTTTGCAAGCTGTGAAGGTCAACTTCGGAGAGGATGAGATTTTCGCTGTCGAACAAAATCATTTTTTCGCACCCAACATCCTGTTTGAACTAGAGCAGCACGAGGAGTTTATCGGCAAGGGCGGGGCAATCGTTGCCGCTCCAACCCGACATATGGCACTGATCTATCCGATAAACAACTTGAAAGTGACGAGTGTGCTGGGAATATTCTTCCACGCTGTTCCCGATATTTTCAGAAACGGACCGGGTTCACTGAGCGATGAGATATACTGGTACCATGACGGACAGTATGAACCGCTTGATTATATATCGGATCAAAATCTGGTATTTAAGCCGTCAGAAGCATTCCTGAAACTGCTAAACGGCGGGCTGGAATAATAACGGAAGAACGGAAAAAAGAGTGAGGGGAATTTAATTTCCTCTTATTTTTTTAATTTCAGCAGCAATCTGGCGTACATATACGTTTTTCGGCTGATTGTTGTCAATTAAAATTCGTCCGCTTTTTTCCCACCAAGAAGCGGGATAAGATTTGTCTTCTTGGACAACCGGTGTTAATCCGAGTTTTTGAGCGGCTTTGGTGATTTCATTAAGTGTCGGCTGATTAACAGCACTCTTTTTTGAAATAATGCGTCCTTCGGCTCGCGTTCTTTCTTTATCCAAGTAAGCCGGCCAAATGACAAGTTTTCCTTCCTCTTTCATCATCATGTTTTCAATCTGCCATTTATTTTAAAATTAAACAGTTTTCATATTTATTAAAATTTTGGATTTTCGATTTTTGTGGTTTGATTTTGTTTTTAATTTTTTCATTTCTCAAATTTCTCAAAAACGCTCTTTAAATATTCTTTTCCTTCATAAAATTCGATTGGCGAAAACACTTCAAGGTTATACGTTTCATCATAATTGCCCAAATGTTTTAAAACAGAATAATCAATGATGCCTTTTCCGGGGCTGAGGTGTTCGTCGCCGCCGTAATGGCCGTTGTCTTTTCCATTATTGTCATGAACATGAACATGGACCACATAGGGTGCAATTTTTTGGACAAATTCATCCAGCTTCTTTTGGTCGCCGCCGCACGTTAAATTGGCATGCCCGATATCAAAGGTGGCGCCGATATAGTCGGAATCTGTCTGGCGAATTGCTGAAATAAGTTCTTCAGCATCGCAGCACAGATTTAGCGGGTCTGTTTTTTCTTTGTTCTCAAGTCCAATCAAAACACCCGAATCTTCGGCGTATTCTGCAATTTTCTTTAAATTGCGGATCATGTGACCAAATGATTTTTTGGCATCACCTGTAATACGCCCCGGGTGAATGACAAGAACATCGCCGCCGGCATATGCAATAATATCAATGGCTTCATAAATGAGGCGAAAGTCCGATTCCGTCATGGCAGCCGTATCAATTGCAAGTTCCATCGGGTGTTCTCCCTCAGGGTCCGGAAAATACGGGGCGTGTGCTGTACAATACATGTCGTATGAAAAAAACTCATCAAAAAAAGCATCCAATCGATCTTTTTGAAGTGTACGGCCCTCATATATTTTCATTTTCGGAATGTACAGCTCAATTGAGTCTGCATGGCCGTCAAATTCCGACAAAGGTCCTGCAAAGGACGAAACGCCAAATCTCATATGGGTAAAAAGGAATTGGAATATATTAAAGTGATTCAAGGGAATGAAAATAAGAAAAATGGAAGTTTGGTTTACTTGACGTGGAAAAGATTAAAACTTTTAATGAAGTAAAGAATGTAAAATAATTTTGGCTTTTAATGAATTCATCTGCGACTGGTACATATAATGAATTCATTGATCAATATGGTTTTTGTGTGAAAATAATGGAGTATAAACGGCTAAAAGCTGTAAAATATTCCATAAACCGTTGGTGGGATGTATAAAATGAGTGAAACAATATCATTGCAGCAATTTAAAACATTGCGGAATGACTTCAAAGAATATTTAAGAGAGAACAATCCAAATTGGAGCGATAGCACTGTTTCCACAACGAGTTCGGACGCTTTCTTTGGGCTAAATAACAACATTGGCATTGATTTTTGGGAATGTCTTGTTAATGAGGAGTCCATGCTTTCCGCCCGCGAAAAAATTCGAGATTTTTTAGTTGATACGGGGCGGTCTTCAAATGATGCAGATGGACGTGCTTCCTTTTATTTAAGTTCTCTACGTCGATTAAAAGAATTTTTGGACAATAAGCATCCAACACTTGCAAAAGATTGGAGCGGCAAAGTCATCAGCGATATTGACATGAAATCAGAATTTCAGACTTGGATGAAACGTCAAAAAAAATCTGATGGCGAACCCTACAATCCAAATACCATAACCGCCTATACAAATGCTTTGAAAAACTCTACCATTAAGCTGGATTTGGGAGATGAAGTGTTTTCTAATTTGTTTTATTATATTACCCTTGATGAATTTGAAAAAGCACATCAAAAGATTTTGAACGCACCCAACTTCGATTCCGTAGATAAAACCGCAGGAAATAAGTCTTATTCAAACGGGATGGTTCTTTACAAGAAGTTTCTCAGTGAATGGGATGAACCATCTTGCTGGATTTTTCAAGGCAATCCGAAATATTATGATGTTGTGGGAGCGGTTGAAGCTGAAGATACTCTAACGTGGACAGTTAATCAATACTCTAAACAAATAAAAAAAGGCGACAAAGCATACATTTGGCTGTCCGGTTCAGATAGCGGTATCGTTGCTTCGGGAACAATCATGCATGACCCTGAACTGAAAACACCCAATTTTCAAGATCCATATACCCGTGGCGAATTTTTGAAAAATGATCCCTATCTCGCAGTAGAAATTCAAGTTAAACGTAAATTCATTCAATTTAGAGTTCCACGAGCTGTTCTTCTGGCTGATGAACGAACAAAACAGCTTGAAATTTTGAAATATCCGGGTGCAACGAATTTCCGTGTGACAAAAGCTCAAGATGAAGTCATTGAGAGCATCATTAACGGTAACTATGAACGTTTTCCAATTGTTGATACGCCACAAGTCGAAGTTGTTGGAAAACAGCGTTATTGGCTTTATGCCCCTGGTACCAATGCTCATATGTGGGATGAATTCTACAAAGAAGGAATTATGGGTATTGGTTGGGATGATGTTGGTGACCTAACTCAATTCAAGTCAAAAGAAGACATAAAAAACGCTCTAAGACAAAAATATGATTCTGATAAACCATATAAGCATCCCGGATTGGAGCTTTGGCAATTTGCGAATGATATTTCAATCGGAGACATTATCTTTGTTAAGAAAGGCATTTCCTTGGTACTGGGATGTGGAGTTGTCGAATCCGATTATTTTTTCGATGCCGAACATGATGAATACAAAAACAGGCGAAAAGTGAATTGGACACACAAAGGTGAATGGGAGCACCCTGGGAATGCAGTTTCCAAGTTGCTCACAGACATAACTCCGTTTACAGAATATGTCGAGGAATTGAAGGTTTTGGTCTTTGAAGAAGAGGAAATTGATGATGAACCTGAAACAAAATATACCGATTACTCAGAAAATGACTTTTTGAACGAGGTGTATGTGGGTGCAGGGCAATATGCGACGCTGAAAAGCCTGCTTCTTCGCAAAAAAAATATCATCCTGCAAGGTGCGCCGGGTGTCGGCAAAACATATATCGCACAAAGACTGGCTTTCTCCATTATGGGCGAGAAAGATACCAGCCGTGTCAAAGTTGTTCAGTTTCACCAAAGCTACAGTTATGAGGATTTTGTTATGGGCTACCGTCCCGATGGCAGCGGATTCAATGTAAAAGATGGACCTTTCTATAATTTCTGCAAAGACGCAAAAAACGATGATGAACGGGAGTATTTTTTTATTATAGATGAAATCAACCGTGGAAATCTCAGTAAAATTTTCGGCGAACTTCTTATGTTGATAGAAGGAGATAAACGCGGAGAAGGAAATGCCATACGATTGTTGTATAAAGATGAGCAATTTTTCGTGCCGCCCAACGTATATATTATTGGAATGATGAATACTGCGGACAGAAGCCTTGCCTTAATTGACTATGCCCTCCGTCGCCGATTTGCGTTTTATGAGATGGAACCTGCATTTTCATCTGAAGGATTCAGAAATTATCAGACAACAATACAAAATTCCAAGTTCGATGTTCTTATTAAAATAGTCGAAGATTTGAACAAAGAGATTTCTGAAGACACCTCTCTTGGAAAAGGTTTCAGAATCGGACATAGCTATTTCTGTACTTCTGATATTGTCAATGATAGCTGGCTTTCTGATGTTGTTGAATATGAACTCCTTCCTCTTCTGAACGAATACTGGTTTGATGAGCCGACAAAAGTTGATTTGTGGTCGAGGCGGCTGAGGGGTGTGATCCGTGGCTGATAAAATCAAAGTCAAAAACATTTATTATATGCTTTCCTACGCCTACCAAACATTACAGGAAACGGGGTTTAATAGCGTAGCAAGCGAGGACTTTGAAAATATTCACGATTTATTCGCATCGATATTGATTCATGGGATAGGAAGCCAAATAAAACGTGGTCTTCATCGAGATTATATCATGCAGGAGGAAGTGCTGTCCGGTTTGCGCGGACAAATTCGAATAACAGAATCCATCAAACAGCAAACCTTGATCCAAAGGAAATTGGTATGCACATTTGACGAGTTTACTGAAAATACATCGCATAACCAAATATTAAAATGCACGATGCTCCTCCTATTAAGAAAAGGCAATGTCAAAATAGAAAATAAAAAATCCCTTCGTAAGCTTCTTCTATATTTCAATAACGTAGACGATATCGAGCCACCATTTATTCATTGGGATTCTCTAAAGTATCATAGGAATAATGCAGCATACCGAATGCTTGTTAATTTTTGCAGTCTTGTCATAAAAGGAATGTTGCTTACCACTGAAAAAGGTGATTATCGACTCTCTGAATGGATTGATGATGAGCAGATGCATAGGCTTTATGAAAAATTTGTGCTTGCATATTATCAGAAAAAAAATCCCGAATATTCTCCAAAGGCAGCATATATTGATTGGGATTTAACAGACGGTGTGGACAAAGAATTCCTGCCTGCAATGAAATCCGACATTATTCTTTCAAAAGGCAACAGGACTTTGATTATTGATACGAAATGGTATAATCGCACAATGCAGACGAACAATCTGTATGACAGCACCACTTTTCATTCTGGTAACTTGTATCAGATTTTTACTTATGTGAAAAACAAGGATAGGGGGGCAACCGGCAATGTTGCCGGTGTTCTGCTTTATGCAAAAACGGATGAACTTATAACACCAAACCATGATTTTTGTATCGGCGGCAATCAAATCAGTCTGAAAACTCTTGATCTTAGCAGTGATTGGAATACTATTACCGCTCAATTGGACAACTTATGTTCGTGGTTGGAAGCTGTCTAAAGCCAAAATGAAGATAAGCAAATAATAGAATTATTTTTCGGAAAAGAAAGGCTTTTAATGGTGAAACGAATAAAACATCATACATTTTTACGATTTCGTTTGCAATCGGGGGCATATAATGGATTTACTGATCGGTATGGGCGTTTTGGCATTTATCAGCGCGGTTGCTGCTGTTGCCGGATATACCGAAGATTTGGAAT
>Ga0099364_10008387_pt1 | contig 14553 bp, 10 predicted proteins | sample TergutTh196P3_FD_73070 | JGI IMG/M metagenome (GOLD analysis project Ga0099364, IMG submission 73070) | Microcerotermes parvus P3 segment gut microbial communities from Pointe-Noire, Republic of the Congo - Th196 P3 | ecosystem: Host-associated > Arthropoda: Insects > Digestive system > Gut ... | reverse complement strand
TGGGTAGCCTAACAGCGCAGCATTCCCCACTGATACGAACCGACAATGGTGAAGAAATGTTTGAGGTGATATTCAATGACGGTAGTACAGAAGAAAAGCAAAAAGTTGAAAGCGGCAAAATCTTAACCGAGCCGACCGACCCGACAAAAGACTGCCATACTTTTGGTGGTTGGTATGCCAACGAAGGATTGACAACCCTTTGGAATTTTGCAACCGGCACAGTTACAAGCGATACAACGCTCTACGCAAAATGGAATATCAATTCTGTTACTGTAACATTCAACAGCAATGGCGGCAGCATTGTAGCAAGTCAAACAATTGATTGCGGCGGAAATGTACGCGAGCCTGACGTCCCGTCAAAAGACTGCCATACTTTTGACGGCTGGTATACCAACGAAAGATTGACAACTCCTTGGAATTTTGCAACCGGTACGGTAACAAGCAATACAACGCTTTATGCAAAATGGAATACTAACACTTTTTCTGTTACATTTAACAGTAACGGCGGTAGCGCTGTAACAAGTCAAACAATTGATTGCGAAGGAAATGCAAGCAAGCCGACTAACCCGACAAGAAACTGTTATACTTTCGATGACTGGTATTCTGACAGCAATTGTACAATCTTATGGGATTTTGAAACCGGCATTATAACAGCCGATATAACGCTTTATGCAAAATGGGATTGTTTAAAATTTGAAACCGAAATTATCAGAAAACAAAGTTCTAATATCCTGATATGCAGAGCAGATAACCCCTCTCTTAAATACGTCTGGGGATTTTATGAAGTAGACAACGGCAAAGTCGAGAATGTAACGATTAATGACATTCCAAGCACAGAACCTAACTTCATTAATGCGCAGTATATTAATTACCCACACCTTGATACGGATAAATATGTATATTTTGTAGAAATAACCTGTGGCAGTTGCCCTTCAACGCGCACATATTACCATCCGCCAGAAGCAAAAAACAATACTTCGGACAAATCCGCAATTATCGTCTTTCCTAACCCTGCAAAACACCGCTTGTCGGTTACTATGGAAAATGATATTGAAGGCGTTTTTACGGTTTCGCTGCTAAACACAGGCGGGCAAACGGTTTTTTCAAGACAATTTTCTGAATATATAAACAACGATGTGTTGGATATTGATTTTAATTTGCCGTCGGGACTGTATTTGTTGAAAATTGAAACAAAAAATGAATTATTAACCAAAAGAATTGTAATAGAATGAGATATATTATTCAAAAAGCGCTTATTTTTGCAGTTATTCTGGGTTTTGTAAACTTGTCTGTGTTTTCGCAATCAATAACTGAAACGCGCCAAATCAAAACTACTGCTTTTCAGGTTTACGAAAACTATAAAGTAGTGATATCCGGTCTTTTCAGCAGGAGCCTCCATACTGAAGACAACTTTTTGGCTCTTTTTCACGAGGGAGCAGTGATTTACAATGACATTCTGCCTGATAATCATCCGCAAAAAATATCGCCGTCAGAGTATTTTAGAAAATTTCAAGAAAATGTAAGGCGAATTTATCCTACATTCAGCGATTTTGAGATGGGCGAGCCTGTTTCAGCGGGCAGCAAATGGCAAATAAAATGTCATTTCACACGAACAACAAGTTTTCGAACACAAGACGAAATGCGATACCCCGAATGGACTTTCAGATATACTATGACAATTGAAATGGACAAATGGTATAACAGAAATACCAAGGTTTTAGAACATGCCGGCATTGTAAGCATCAATGTAGAAAATCCACTCTCTAATTTCTTTATTATTGAAAATGAAGATGATATGATATTCGTAACAAAATCGGGCGAAACACTTGACGATTGGGACGAAGAATTTCAAAGCCGTATATTTTCGGAAGATAAATGGAGGATAGATGATATTATAGCCATACGAAATGACCGGTATTTTGAATTTTCGGAAACATCATTTTCACGAAATCCTGTAGACCCTAATTTCTATAAATTAGACGTTGTGCGAAATATGAAAGATTTTTATGGCGCAGGCATAAGTTTTAGTCCGGGTTCGATGTCATTTGGGAACAAAATGAGCAAGGCGAATGACAGTATTTTCAAAGAAGCCACCGAAAACAATGGTATTCAGCATAGGAGTAATGCCTTGTCGTTGTCGCTTTTCTATGGCAAACAAATAGCAGAGTTTGGCGCTTCAAATTTGTTTGTCAAAGCCGGCTTGGGTTTCAATCGGTATTTTCATCATTTCGAAGGCGCTAATTATTTTACCGAACGCGATACTGTAGATGCAGATGGCGACCGCTATCTGCGAAAAATTAACCTTGAAACATTCGATGAAAAAATCAACATATTTACGCTTTCTGTTCCATTGAGCGTTCAATATTTGTACCAACTCCCTGTAAAAGCCAAAAATCCGTTGTTTGTGTCTGCCGAATTAGGCGTGTTTGCTGATTTTAATTTGAGCGCAAGGAGTAATTACACAATAGGAAGCGCTAATTATCGCGGGTTATACACATTTGAGTTTGGTAATGGTGAAAGTCAAGAAATAGAATTTGAACACTATTACGATTATGGAAAATTTGACGATTTAGGAGGAAAAACGAAGTTGACGAAAAATTTTGATTTCGGGATTTTTTGCGGCATTGGCTTGTGGTATGCGTTGAATAGCAGTATTTTGTTGAAATTAGACGTTTCATACATGCAAAGTTTTAAACCGCCGGTAGAATATTTGGAGGATTTTCCGATTTCATACGACAAGGATACGTTTCATTCATTGCTGCATAGCACAAATAAAGGCATTCAGAATATTGGTATAGGTATTTCGCTGGTAAAAACGTTTAGTGGTTTTCAGTTTTCAGATTTATTGAATTTTCAGAAAAAATAGTTTAATAGTTGATAGTTTGATAGTTTAATAGTTAGTAGAATATGAATTGTAAAAAATTTATCTTTATAACGCTGCTTTGTTTTAGCGGAGCAGCCTACAGTCAGGATTGCGGCGATTTATTGCGAAGGGCAAGCGAATTTGCGTCTGAAGGTCGTTTTTGCGATGCTTTGGACTTCTATCGCCGCTATGCCGCCTGTGATGCAGATGCCGATGTTAGCACTCAAATAGCGATGAATGAGAGGCGATGCCGGCAAGAGAGGGAAAGTGAGGGGGATAGAAACCAGACGTTTATTCAGCCGTCAGAGGACTATAGTTCTTTGACAAGCGCAAGGGAAAAAGTAAGGTTTGGCATTCGCGCTGGTGCAAATTTTACGAATTTTGGCGGCGAGATGACAGAGCACATGAGCGCGTTGATGAATGTTCTGTTTGCCGGCATGAACAACAATTTAAACGCCAAATTGAAGCCCGGATTTCAGGCGGGAATAGCGCTTCACGTGCCTTTAATCAGCAAAAAATTGTCGTTTCAACCGAGCGTTGTCTATTCACAGCAAGGGGCAAAATGGGTAAATTCAGGCTCTCAACGTGTATTTACAGGCGCTGAATTGAGATATGACCTCGATGTAGAAATGACTTTGAACTATATTCAAGCACCCCTTAATCTCATATACAGGCACGATTTGAGCAACAATTTTGCCTTGCTGTTGCAGGCGGGTCCTTATATTGGCTACGGCATAAATGGAAAAATGAACGTAGATATGGACATGACATTAAGTATAAATGGCGTCTCACGAAGCGATAGCGATAGCGATGAAGAAGACATAACCTTTGGTAGCGATGAAATGTTTGATTTTTTGGACGTTGGCATTGGATTTGGCGCCGGATTGCTTATCAGTGAAAAACTATATCTCAATATGGGATATAATCTCGGTACAATCGACATTGCAGAAGACATGTCGGTGAAAAACAGAGGTTTTGCGGTCACGCTTACTTATTTATTCGGGAAAAGGTAATTAAATAATAAATTAAAACAAAATCAATTATGTATCAGTACTTATCAAAAATCAATGTAATGGAAGCAGATACCATTTTAAAAAAACACGGGCGGAGTTCGAAAAGCCACACGAGTAGAGCAAAATTTTCTATAGTAGCGTACTTTATTATATTTTCAGCGCTTTTTATTTCTTGCGGAAAAGATAAAGACGACGTGAAGGTTAATGATGATGTGGAGCCCGCAATATATGTTGTAGACGTCAGCGAAGTTACTGAATGGGATTATGCCATTCTGGGCTCCGACAAGTCAAAACTCTTCTTCACGGTGAACGAGGAAACCGATGTGCCAACGCGTATGTTTTTGATGCCAGACGAAAACTCCGAAGATGGTTTTACGTTTTTGTTCAAAGCAAACGGACTGTTGGATAAGATGATTTTTCAAAATCATATTTTTTACTTCGGCAACTTTAGAGGGAATAAATTTGATTTGGCTATAATTTATCCCGACAACAAAATCGAGTATTTTACAGATATAGAGACGGATATAGACTGGGACGAATACTATGGCATTTCTATACAGCGGTTATTTTGGGACTTTTCAAAGGCGAGCAAAACATTAAAGATAATAGGTCATGCAGCCGGTGTCGGCACTTGTGTTACAACGTTATTTTTTCCTCCTGCCGCTATTGGATGCAAAGCATACGCTACAGCGCTTGTACCTACACTTACCGATGTTGCAAGTATCGTGGTTGATAAATTTGTTCCGGATGGAATAATTAGCGACGTTGCCCACGTATTGTTAGATGTGGTAGGTTGTGCCGGCGGTGGCTGGTTTGGTCCTATTGATTGCGTTTCGGCGATGGGAAATACCATTGGCTTGCTTTCACATTTAGACCTTGAATTTATCGACAGCAAAAGCAGATTTATTAACGAAGCAATTCTAAACGTTGAGTTTACCAGTGATATTAGAGATATTGTATCGCTTGATATTTTTGAAAATTTATTGGAACTCGGCATAGAAATAAATGTCGGTAGCAATCCGCCAAATGTAGAAGGAACGTTTATAATTACTCCGCTAATGCTGTTAGAAAGCAACTTTGATGATTCCCTTCGCCCCGGTTATATGTTTGCCGACATGAGATTAACTTTTTCTAATCAAAACAATGTAAATCAGACTGTTGTTGTAGAATATATTTACCAAGACTCCGCAACAGGAAGCGGATTAGGCTCTTTTATAATAGGAAATGGGAACAAATTTTCCGTTTTCACGGAAATTACAGGTACATTCGAAGGTTATCCATTTAAATCTGTTGAAATATATTCAGGCGAAATTACCCTTGACGGTATCAGAAATTATAGTTCTGCCTTAATGATAACTGCGCAATCCCCTGCTACAATCAGAAATGGACAAGGGCGTTTGGCTATTGATGCCGATGGTTTTTCGCCAAGAGTTTCGTCAGTTCCGTTTGAGGTGAAGTCGGTTGGTAATACTGAACTTAAGTCAGTAATAGCAAAATGAATATTAATAAATTAAAAATAAATAATAAATTGTAAATAAAAAAAGATGAACAACATTAATAAAAATTTTATCGTTTTAGCCCTGTTGTGTTGTGGCGCAACAGCGGCATTTAGCCAGGATTGCAACAGTCTTTTGCGTCGGGCTACCGAGTTGGTATCGCAGGGGAATTACTGCGACGCCTTACAGTATTTTCGCCGTTACTCAAATTGCGATGCCGATGCCGATGTGAGCACTCAAATTGCGATGTGCGAAAGACGTTGTAGATTGCCGGAAGGCAACGAGGGAGGTGAAAACCAGCCTATTCCGGATAATCGATATTCAACAAACGAAGCGACAAATAACCAAACGGTCTCCTATCCAAGAGACCACATCGCCCAAAACAGCGTTTATGACGCCACACCATTGAATTATTACTGGTTTTTGGGCACTATACGTCAAAATGGAGTAGTGTTGAATCCAAAACAAGTGAGAGAAATTATGTCTACGAATGAACATGCGTTACGAAAGTACAACACAGGCTTGGTATTTGGCTACATACAGGGGGGAATCGGCATAGCATGTTTAGGTCTTATCGTGGGTGGTATTTTTGAACCATCGTTGATGTATTTTGCTGGAATTGGTGCATTGGGCATCCAGTTTCCTATAGCCATGATAGGTTGGACAATAATCAGCAATTCAATAAAAACCTACAATTCAGGTTTGAGAAACATTGCTTCATATCAAATAGATTTTGGATTTACTCCTACGGGAATAGGGTTAAGTATGCGATTTTAAATCATAAATAAATAATAATTAAAAAAGATGAACAACATTAATAAAAATTTTATCGTTTTAGCCCTGCTTTGCGTTAGCGCAACAGCGGCATTTAGCCAGGATTGCAACAGTCTTTTGCATCGGGCTACCGAGTTGGTATCGCAGGGGAATTACTGCGACGCCTTACAGTATTTTCGCCGCTACTCTAATTGCGATGCCACCGCCGATGTGAGTACGGAAATTGCTATGTGTGAGCGGCGGTGCAGGTTACCGGATGGAGATGGGGGCGGTGAAAATCAGCCTGTAAATCAGCCTGTAAATCAGCCTGTAAATCAGGGTAATCAACCTGTGCAGAGCAATCGCGCGGCGACAGGTACAACATCTACAAGCCACTCTGTTACGCCCGCTGCTACTTCTACAGTAAGCGCCCGCACACAAAGTTCGAGCAAGATGGCATTAGGCGGTCACATGATGTTTGCATTAGATCCAGTCCTTCCTACTGCGGGTATTGGCGCTTTTTTCCAAGCAAAAATAGTAGAAACGGTTAGATCGGAGGTAGCATTTACTTATTTCTTACCAAAAAATACGGGTATATTTGGCATATCAGTTGATATGTGGGTTTTAAGCGTTAACGGACACTACTTGTTCCCCATTTCAAATGTTGTTGTGTTTTATCCGCTTGTAGGTGTAAGTTTAGTAGGTGTAAGCGCATCGTTGGGACCTTATTCAAGTAGCGGCAGCGATGTTTTTTTCAATATAGGCGGTGGCATGGAGATAAATTTTGGCAGAAACATAAAGATAAATTTCGAACCAAAGTATCTTGGCGGTGCATTTATGATTTCATCGGGAATAGGTTTTAAGTTTTAATCAAAATAAAAAAAACAGCCATGAAAAAAGAATTTTTCATAATAATTGAAGATCACGAACAGGTTGGACCTTATGATTTAGATTACTTGGCGTATCTTTACCAAAAGGGACAGTTAACTTCTGATGCGTTGGTATGGGCAGACGGTATGAGCGATTGGATTAGAGCGGGCGATTGCCCCGACTTGTACTCAATTTTTTGCAAAGCGAACGAGGATGAAGACTATAATGATGATGGTTTGAACGAAAAAAAGAATTTCAAAACACCTGCAATCATCGCCGGTGGAATTATAGTAGCCGCATTATTGTTATTTTTTGTCTTCGCAAAAATAGTAAAAACATCCGATTTTTCGCTAATCCCCGTAAGCAATGATGGCGAGCGTTGGGGCTATATCAATCGTAAAGGCGTATTTGTAATTAACCCACAGTTTGAAGAAGCCGATTTTTTTAGCGACGGCTTAGCAAAAATTCGAGCGAGCGGCGGCAAAGTTGGCTATATAAACAAAAAAGGAGAATACGTTATTCCGGCTATTTACAAAGGCGGTACTGCATTTGACGGTGGTTTGGCTTTTGTTGTGCACGAAGGCGGATTTTTAACTTGCATCGACAAGCGTGGCGATACAAAATTTGTTTTGAACTTGGATAGAGCCCAATATGTTTCCGCCTTTAGCGATGGTTTAGCGTTGTTTATCACCGAAAAAGGTGAACACGGCTTTGTTGATAAAACCGGAACAACAGTCATTAATGCACAATTTCAAATGGCATTGCCTTTTGAGGGTGGTTTTGCACGTGTTTGGCACGAAAATGTTGCTGGATTTATTGATAAAAATGGACGAATTGTAATAAATCCTCAATTTACATCTGTTGGTAATTTTAACGAAGGTAATGCGGCTTTTTCCGATGGCAATAACAAATGGGGCTACATAAATACAAAAGGTAGTTATGTCATTAATCCTCAATTTGATGATGCCGGCATATTTAGTAGTAAATTAGCTGCCGTGAGACAGGGTAGAACTTATGGATATATCAATAAAGATGGTAGATTGATTATTAATCCTCAATTCGATGCAGCTTCAATATTTTCAGAAGGCTTAGCCGCTGTAAGAAGTGGAAATAAGTTTGGATATATCAAAAAAGATGGAAAGTATGAAATAAATACGCAATTTGACTTTGCTGGAGATTTTTATAAAGGCGCTGCACTTGTGCTAAACGCAAACAAATGGGGAATTATCAATAAAAAAGGTCAATATATAGCTAATCCTCAATACAATCATGCCAAAATTGCTTCATCTTCCGATACCGCACCGTTCTTTTTGGAAAGTGATTATTATGATACATCCGAATTTATAAGACTATTTTTCTCACGAGAATCTGGTAACAGTTTCGATGGCGTGAGGGCAACTACTACTCTGGTGGAATTGTCAGAACACGCTGTATATGCAGAGAATTTGAATACCCGTGAAGAAAACCGCGCGGAATATAGCCGACCAATAGCAATTACAAATGATATTTCCATAAGAAACGTCGCATTTGTGTTTGCTACTACGCCTATTTTTTCATGGCTGAATAATGAATGGGGGCGCAGGATACGTCAAGTCTATGATAATGCAACGCCGGATGCAGCCGTATATCAATTTGCATTGAACGGCAAGGCGTGGGAAAAACGTAGCGTTGTATTTAGCGCTTTGCGTGCAGAAATAGAACGAAGACAAGGACAGGCGATGATAAATTTGAACGTCGACAGGAGAGAGGTTTTTTATTTGTTTCAAGATGGCGGAAAACTCAATTTTGTCATCGTTTATCAAGGAGATGCAATAACATTATATGTTGGGTTTAACGCACAGTATTTACGAAGAGAATTTGGTATATTATGATTTGTAGTAGTTGTAATTTTAAGAACAAAGACAGTTCAACATTTTGTGTGAATTGTGGGTCAAGTTTACCTTGCCCCAAGTGTAATTTTAAGGTAGAGAAAGGTTCGCGTTTTTGTAGCAATTGCGGTTCAACTTTGGTTTTTGAGCCTGTTCGTCCGCCTTTGCCAACATCATCAAAACCGCCGCCACCACCGTTACCGCATACGCGACCGTCTTCGCCATCATCGGCAAAGCCACCTCCGCCGCCATCGTCAAAACCGCCGCCACCGCCATCAATGACAATGCACACGCAGTTGTCTGTACCACAATCGTTGCCTACAGTAATTCGTCCATCGCTAAATCAAATGATTATTACGTTGCAACATGCAGGCAAAGCAAAGATTTGTCTTGCCGGAACAGGATTTGCAACAATCGACTGGGGTGATGGGGCTACTATTGAAACACATGAGATGGCTGTTTGGGCGGAAGATGCAGCCGGATTAAATTATATGTATTCACATGTATATTCTGCAAACGCAGTGTACACAATTACCATAACCGGCAATAACATCACAATGCTTATTTGCCACGGACTTGGACTGATGAGTATAGATGTTAGCCGAAATACCGCTATAACAGAGTTAGTGTGTTTTAACAATAGGTTGACATCTTTGGATGTGAGCCAAAATACTGCATTGACAGGGTTGCGTTGCGGAAACAATTTGTTGACAAGTTTGGATATTAGCAGGAATACCGCTCTGAAAACCCTGAATTGCATGGATAATCAATTGACAGAATTGGATTTAAAACAAAATACCGCGCTTACGAGTTTGAGTTGCAGTTACAATCAATTGTCAATATTGGATATAAACGCCAATACATCTCTCACCGAATTGCGTTGCGAAAGCAATTGTTTGACCGCTTTAGATTTGCGAAAAAATAAAGTGTTGGCGGAGATTAATTGCAGTAATAATCAATTGACTGTCTTGGATTTAAACAATAACACAGTGTTGGCATGGTTAGATTGCCATGATAATCAAATTACAAACTTGGACGCAAGTTTGAATATCGCATTATCGGCGTTGAACTGTCGCCATAATCAACTGTCAACCATCGCGTTAAATTATTTATTTGGTACACTGCATGGTAATGCTTTTGACGGCGAAAAAGTTGTTTTCATACAGGACAATCCAGGAACAAAAACTTGTGATTCGCGGATAGCATGGAACAGAGGATGGAATGTGAATATTTTATAGATAGTTTTTATTTTTAATATCAGATAATAAAATTAAAATGAGTACATACTTTTATTTAGACGACAATAATCAACAACAAGGACCTTTGACCGTAAGTCAACTTGCTTCTACCGGCTTAAAGCCTGAAACGTTGGTTTGGACGGAAGGAATGGGCGATTGGGCACCTGCAGAAAAAGTAGAAGAGTTAGGAAATTTGATGAGAAAATCATCAGTTTCGATTAATTCCCTTGCACCCCCAACAACACCTCCAACACCGTCAAATATTGATTTTCCGGTGTGTCCTGTTTGCAGAAAAACGTTTGCTGCCGGAAAAAAGTTTTGCACCGAAGATGGCGCTCAATTAGTAACGCCCGAAGATTTGATACCACGCTGCAGCAGATGCAGAAAAAAATACGCCGACGGCACAAAATTCTGCTCCGACTGCGGCGGCAGCGTCAGGGTGGCAGGCGCCTACCAAAGCCAGTCTGCAAATGAAATTATGCAGACAGTGACACACGCCGCTTCAAACTTAACCGGAAACATGCAATTCAATTCTTCGTTTTCGGTGGGCGTGCTTGCCGGCGCAATAGGCGTAGTTTTATTTTCTATGCTGAATTGGATAAAAATTTCGGTTTTTGGATTTAATATCCAGTCTACCCTTTTTGGCATTGTAGGAAAACTAAACCACCGCGAATTAAGATATTATTTAGACGCCTCCGAAGCGTTTACAATAATAAGAATTGTTTCCGTATTGCTTATTATAGCGATGCTGTTATCGTACGCACTGTTAGCAATATCATTGTTTATGAAGCCCCAATCACAGATGAAACCAACACTGGCATACAGTGGATTTGGACTGTCTGCGATTGTCGCATCAATATTTATTTTGGCGATGATGTACATTTCAGCAGAACTCGACTACTGGGTACTGACCCCTTTTCCATTTTTAACTTTGGCAGTCGCCATCGCGTCAATGATATTTGCTGTAAAGCGCCCTACAAAAGAGGATTTTTTGAGCGCTGCGAGAGGAATTCAACAAAGGGGACATGCTGCGGCGGCATACAACGCAAATTTTCACTCGCAAAACAGCGGAAATTTAGCAAACATGGATGGTCTGAAAGAAAGACACGGATGCGTTACAGCATGGCTGATATTTGGAATTATTGTTTATTCTTTTGTTGCTCTGTTTTTTATGTTTTCAAGTGATTTTGTCAGGGCTATTTATCCTCAAAGTATTTCTAATTCTATGTTAGTATTACTTGTTATTCTCAACGTTTGTAGTGTTGTTTTTTACGTCATGCTTTTGCAATGGAAGAAAATTGGATTTTGGTGCATGATAGCAATAGCAATAATTAGTTGCATTATTAACATGAATACCGGAATGGGAATAGGGATGTCGTTGTTAGGCGTAATAATTAGTGTTGGTATTTTTTATGGTATCTTACAAATCAAAAAGAATAATAAATCGGCTTGGGATAATTTAGAATAAAATAATAAAAATAATTTAATATGAAAATAGTAAAAACAATTTTAATGATGATTATTGCGCTTGCTTTAATATGCAACACAGCGCAGGCGCAAGCGAACCGGCGGCTGCAAGATGCAGCAAGACGGTTAAACGAAAGTAGTACAAATACCGTGCCAAACTCACAACAAACTGGCAACACCACCACAGAACTTTCCGGAATATGGGAAAGTCACGCGTGGACATGCTGTGATAGAAATGAAGGACAACACGGCGGCTGGGTTGGTCCCGGCAAACTTGAACTTTCCGGCAATTCATTCACGCTAACGTATTCTTCCGGCTATCCTCCGGACGACCGTTACGTGCCGGAAAGAATAAGAAAGGGAAAGTTTTCAATATCAGACGGCAAGATAGAATTTGTGCTGGATAATGGAAATACACTTGTTTATCCTTTTTCGCGTAATGAAAATGTGATAATGATAGATAATAGACAACGTTTCACTAAAAAACAGTAAAAAGAAGATGAAAAGAGTAATAAAAAAATTAAACATTAGCAAAATTAATAATAAGAATAATATGACAAATAAGTTGAATACATTATTGGTTAGCTGTCTACTTTGCGCTGTAATGACCACGGCAAATGCGCAAAGCGGAAGAGACGGCAATATTTCGTGGAGGATTTCAGGTGGGGTACTTACGATAAGCGGGAATGGGGCGATGCCGGATTATAATTGGGATGGTTACAATGAACAAGCCAACACTCCATGGAACAACGGAAGTTTTACTTCTGTTGTTATAGAAAATGGGATTACATCCATTGGAGGTCGTGCTTTTATGGGTTGCATTAATATAACATCAATAAATATTCCAAATTCGGTAACGATTATTGGACCTGGTGCTTTTAGTCATTGCAGCAGTTTAACGTCAATAAATATTCCAAATTCAGTAACGTCAATTGAACATGGAGTTTTTTGGGGTTGTACTAGTTTAACGTCAATAAATATTCCAAGTTCAGTAACTGCAATTGGAGAAGGTGCCTTTTCTGGACACGATATGAATTTGATGGCAATTAATGTTGATAATAATAACACAGTTTATTCTTCTGAAAACGGTGTATTGTTTGATAAAACAAAACAAACATTAATGTTATATCCTGCAAGAAAGTCAGATGCAAATTATACTATTCCAAGTTCAGTGACAACTATCGGTAATTCGGCTTTTGCACATTGCTCTATATTAACTTCAATTACAATTCCTAATTCAGTGACGACTATTGGCGTGCACGCTTTTAATTTTTGTACTGGATTGACGTCAATAACTATTCCGAACTCGGTAACGACTATCGAAGCTGGCGCTTTTGGCGATTGCAGCAGTTTAACGTCAATAAATATTTCGAACTCGATAACGGTTATTAATCGTGGTACTTTTTCTGGTTGCAGTAGTTTAAGGTCGATTATTATCCCAAATTCGGTAACGATTATCGGAGATGATGCATTTTCTGGTTGTAGCAGTTTAACATCAATATTAATCCCAAATTCGGTAACAACAATTGGTATTAGAGCTTTTGGCAATTGCAGTAGTTTAACGTCAATTGATATCCCTTATTCGGTAATTGCAATTGGCAGAGAAAGGGCAGATGGAGTTTTCAATCGTTGTACAAGTTTAAGGTCAATAAATGTAGATAACAACAATACTGCATATTCCTCTGAAAATGGCATTTTATTTAACAAGACAAAAACAACATTAATATTATATCCGGGTGGAAAAACAGATGCAAATTATACCATTCCCAATTCGGTAACTATTATTAGTAATTTTGCTTTTTCTGATAGCAGGGTAACATCAGTAATTATACCAAATTCGGTAAGAAATTTTGGGTCAGCGGCTTTTAGTAGCCGAAACTTAAGAGAAGTTACTAATCTTGCAACAACTCCGCAAATTATTGATACAAGCGTTTTTCCAAGATTTTTGTCGAATGTATCTAATGCCACTCTTCGTGTTCCTACCGCTTCTATAGAAGCCTACCGCAGAGCCGAAGGCTGGAGAGATTTTGGAAATATAGTAGCAATACAACAGCAGGCTCACGTTGGAGGGACTGGTGTGTATTTAGTGGGTACAACAAATTCAAGTGACATCCCTGTCGTCACGTTGTGGAAAAATGGAGTTCAACAAATCATTACCGATGCGACAAATGCCGCGATTGCTAATTCAGTTTTCGCAACGAATACTGATGTGTATGTTGCAGGATATGAAGAAAACAGCTCAAAAATTGATGAATCTGGAAATTATAATATGGTTGCCAGGCTTTGGAAAAACGGGGTTTCACAAAATCTGATTACGAATAATAGCAATCAATCATCAAGAGCACTTTCTGTTTTCGTAGATAACAATGATGTTTATGCCGTTGGCGATAATAATTCTAGAGTTGCGTTCTGGAAAAATGGCGTTTTACAAGACTTAACTAACGTAAATGACCAATCTTGTGCTACTTCAGTTTTCGTTTCGGGAAGAGATGTATATATAGCGGGAACTAATAATGACATTGCTACATTGTGGAAAAACGGTGTTGCACAAAATTTTTCAAACGGAATAATCCTTACATCCGTTTATGTGTCAGGTAATGACGTGTATGTTGTGGGAGTCGGAGTAGAAGATGAACTCTATGTTTCCAAACTTTGGAAAAATGGGGTTGCTCATAATCTTACCCGTGCTAATTATTTCGGTGAAGCCCATTCTGTTTTCGTATCTGGAAATGACGTGTATGTGGCGGGCTGTGAATGTGAAATAATTCCAGAAAAAGAAAGCATGATATGCAAAGCCGCACTTTGGAAAAACGGAATAATACAATACCTTACAGATGGCTCTTACGATGCCAAGGCTAATTCTGTATTTGTATCAGACAATGACGTTTATGTGCTCGGTTATGAGCAGTTCGAAGCATATACTGTAAAGCTTTGGAAAAACGGAGTAGAACAAAACCTTGGCAGTAGTGTTTATGACTCGTATGC
>Ga0099364_10008386_pt1 | contig 14555 bp, 17 predicted proteins | sample TergutTh196P3_FD_73070 | JGI IMG/M metagenome (GOLD analysis project Ga0099364, IMG submission 73070) | Microcerotermes parvus P3 segment gut microbial communities from Pointe-Noire, Republic of the Congo - Th196 P3 | ecosystem: Host-associated > Arthropoda: Insects > Digestive system > Gut ... | reverse complement strand
CGGGAGCAAATCGCTGACGTTGCCACCGTTGTCGCCGTCCAACTCGTCGCCCAATTGAGGGAGGCGGGTCTCGTCGTTCAGACCGAGACCAAACAAGCCAAGACCGGCACAGTCTATTTGGCGGTACGTGTTTTCACCGCAGACGGACGCCGTCTGAAACACCTCGGAGCGGCGATCCGGATTGCCGATCACCGGGCGAGGCCGTCCGACCGTTGGGTGAATTTCAGTCGTCCGGCTTGCCGGTTTTACGGTATCTGGATTTTCTCGTCCCCGTGGCGGATCGTTCGCAAAGTCGACCGGATCAGCCGCAACATCCTCCAAGGCATCCACCGGAAAGGAGGTGACGTATGAAACGAGTATTTGCTCCCTACACTTGGTGCGAAGATTATCCCACGTCTATCCTCCACAAGCCCGGTTGCTTTGCAGAGGGAGAGGATTTCATTGTGGATCAAGCCGCCGAACTTGGCGTTGACCTGAAACCGACAGACAGCGTTTTTCGCACGTCGGTACGAGTCGGTGACGTATTCGGGTTTCATGCAATCCCACTACTGAATCCCGTGACCCGGCAATACGCCTACCTCGTTGGCATCTTCGATCAAAACAATAGCAGGATCGAAAAGGCCGTTTTCATCGAAGAAGGCCGTGTCGGTTGGGAATTGGTCAAGTTTTTGCAAGATAAAAGAATCAGCCTGGACGAACAAAAGCAAGTGCAGGCCGTTTTGAATACGGTTGTCGATCAGATCGGCGTTAAGCCGTAACAACTTCACCCCGTCCCGGTGGGTGTTGATTACGCCGTGTGAATTGGTTAGATTACGTACCATCTTGGGTAGGGAGTTATAAACCCGTTGCCTGATCCGTTCCAACGACTCCAAGCGTCGGACGGATCAGGCGGCCCTTCTCGAAACTTGGAGGTCTAAAATGAAAGAATACAGATTCATCGACGCAGATTTTTACCGCATTCTTTTGAAGTCGGAAACACCGCCAGTCACTCTTTTGGAAGGATACGATCCGCAAACGGCAAGAGTCCCCCAAACGAACGAATTGTCATTGCAAAGTAAGGTTCAATTATCCATTGCAAAAAACATCGTCAGCACCGCTCCCTTAAATGTCAATGATTGTTGCAACTACCTATTGCGGTTGCTCTGGATGCGGCAAAATTGGTTACTTCCTAAAAAGTCAATGGAGCGACATGTTTATCGCGACAAAAACAACGACCTCGTGGAATCGTGGAGAACAAAAAACGAGTACGTCGACATCGACAGCACAGAGATAACACCGCTGTTATGCGAAGCCCTTTTGTTTTTCTGCGACATTAACATTGCCTCGAATTATCCGAAACAGGTTATCGACCTTATTATCGAACGAAAATATATTTTGTGTGATGTAAAAATTTGGCCGTTTTCCGGCGTAAAGGAATTTTACTCGCTGACACAATCTGGAATGCGTGTTGCCGAACGCTCCGAGCCTCGTTTGAAGCAACTCGTTGCTTTTTCTGCTGGGCTTACTACTCCCGACGATTCTGTTTCCGCCGATCTGCCGACGATTTACACGGTAGCAACCGACAAGGAAAATCGGCAAGCCCACCCGCTTGAAGTCGTCGAACCGACGGGGGTCTACGTTCAAAATGACGATGGCAAAGTAATAGAAAATGCTGTTTATTGTGGAACGCTACAGGCTAATTTTGCAATGAGTGGGAAAGGTCTCACCGAACAAGAGCGGAATAGATTGTTGCATAAAGCTCTGGGAATCGGAGCGGCGGAGATCGTTGACCGGAACGGCACTTCAAAGACCGACCGAAAGAGTGAAGTGGAACGAGTCAAAAAACAGTTGCAACGATCCCATTAGCCGATTGCATTCCGCTCCGTTTTCACGGGGACATTTTGGGGACAATCCCCAAAAATCTTTTTGTCCGTTTTGTCCCACGAATCGCAATGCGCCCTGTAAATGACGGGGTTTTCTTCACGGGGACATTTTGGGGACACATCTTATTTTCGCCCTTACATTGTCGGGAATTGGCGTTAAAGTAACGAATTGTCAAAGACAATTCGTTACATTAACTATTTAGGAGACTATCCGATGACAAGGCAGACCACAGTTTATTCCCATATTCCCGAATACGCCGAACTGACAGGCGAGACGCTTGTCTCGTTGCAGGACGCTTGCCAACAATTTCCCATAAAGATTTCACGACCATGTATCGAACGTTACTGGCGTCATGGACAGCGGGGCGTATTGCTCCGAACTTGCTTCCTAGCTGGAAGGCGGTACACGTCCGTTGAAGAGATTGAACGGTTCATCAAGGCAACGCAACGAACCGGCAACGATCACGCAGCCATCCCGGTTGCGTCCTTGCCGAAACGCGACATCAACGCCGCTCGTCGAAAGTACAACCTTCCCGCCGCCGGACGCAATGGGCAACCGGCGGAATAGAAACAGCAACGGCGGCCAAGTTGTCCTGACCGCCGTTACTGCGCTTCTGTGTATTTGGAGTTGCAACGACCCCAACGCGCAAGATTCTACATGAGCAAAACAAAAAATCAAGCACCCCGTTCCGATATTTTTTCAGACGTCCGCGAAGCGATTCCCCGCGATCCGTTCCGTTGGCACCAAAGCGTCGGGATCGACACCGAGACACTTTCCAAGGGGCAGGGAACACCATGTCCCCTCGGTTGCGGTGGTGAAGGCAACGACCGCTTGCATGGTACTCCATCATTCAAAAGCGACGGCTCCGTGCGTTGCCGCCAAGAAGACAAGGTATTTGACGCCTTCAACGCCTACATTGCCGCCGGGAAAGCGGCGACCCTGTTGGAGGCCGCGAAGCAACTCGCCGATCTCTACGGCGTTGCGTTGCCGCCGCCTAAAAAGGAAAAACCGGCTGATTATTATGTCGTGGAGCCACAGTTGTACAATTTTGCTCTTGCGTCTCCGTGGTTCACGGCCAAGAGGATCACCGAAAAGGCGTTCTTTGCCGCTGGAGGTTCGCTCGTTAAGTACATGGAGGATACATTTATCGGAATTCCGGCGTATGCCGCCGATTCGGATTTTACGCAACCCGTCCGTTGGATTCTCTATGATCGTCTGGGGCAACAGGTCAAGGTTTCGGGCGGAACCGCTCCGAACAAGTGTATCAAAGTTGCCAAAGACTCGCCGAAAGGTCTTATCGGTCTTTCCGGCCTACGCAACCTTTCCGATGCCGAAATCGTCGTCAAGGTCGAAGGTTCGACCGATCTACTGCGAACATGGGACGCAATCCCCCCAACGGAGCGCAATCGCTACAGCGTCATTACGAACGCCAACGGCTGTAACGAAAATCCGTCGCCGGAGGCCGTTGAACTGGTAAGAGACAAAACGGTTTATGTCGTCGGCGATGCGGACACCCCCGGTCAAGCCGGGGCGTTGAAATGGGCCACGGCGTTCGCAACGACGGCCAAAGAGGTTTTCAGCGTAAAACTCCCCTATCCCGTTGAAGAATCGCACGGGAAAGACATTCGCGATTATTTCGACGAGGGGAAAACGTTCGATGATTTTTTGAAACTCGAAAAGGAAATCGTTACGCGACAATCGCAAGGAAGTGTCGGCAGCGAGAAGGTCGATACGTCGCCGACATTCGTATCCGGACGCGATCTTTTTCCGGCGTTTTGCGACGACGTTTTGCACGGTGATCCACCTCCGGTTTGGCTAGCCACCGCCGATCCCCAAGACCCGATCAATCGGTTCTCCCTTTGTCCCGGAAAGATCATCGTTCTTGGCGGTGCACCGGGAGCCGGGAAAACTGCCTTCATCATGCAAACCGCCTTCGATATTTTGATACATAATCCGGAAATCAAGACGCTGTTTTGCAACGTCGAGATGGAGCCGCAAGACCTGCTGGAAAGGTTGCTTTCACGTTACAGCGGCGTCCCGCTCCGTGACATTATTGAGCGGAAACGTTACGAATCGACACCGAGAAAACTTCAGGAAGGTCTGGACGAAATCGCCAAGGTCATTGACCGAACGGCGTTTGTCACGTCCGCCTATACTATCGAACGCATTAAAAAAGCCGCTACTCAATTCGAGAGTGAGATTGTCGTTATCGACTATTGCCAGCGTATCCGTTTGGCAACCGAGCGTCCTGGAGCACAACCGAGAGAACGGACCAATGACATCATGGACGCCTCGCGGCGTATTGCCAAGTCCGGAAAATGCGTTGTCGTCGTTTCGGCTCTATCCCGTCAGAGCGGTAAGGGAAAAAGTTATAACGACGCCGGACTCGATTCGTTCCGCGAATCGTCGGAACTTGAGTACGGAGCGGATGCTGCGTACATCCTTACACACGTCTCCCAAGACGTACCGGACCACGAGAAAAAGCGGCTTCTTCGCTGTGTTAAAAAACGAAATGGAGCCAAGGAGGATACTTTACTCTGGTTCGATGGACAGTATCAGCATTTTGGGCCGTATCAAGAAATGCCTGATTCGGCGTTCGTAATGACGCCGCCTGACGACCAAGCAACGGAAACGACGAAATCCAACGGGGAGGAGGTGACATCCGATGAATTCTGATACAAAAAAGACAGAGCAAAAAAGTCTGATCGATTGGCGGAACACGCTCTATCGGTTCTGCGGGGAAGCCGTATCAAAATATAAGTTGAAACCACAAGAGATAGCAATTTATGCCGCGATGCTCTCGTCGGTTAAAAAGACCGGCTTTATTCAGATTGGCAATGCCGAACTTATGAAAAAAAGTGGCATCGTAAACAATGTGGCTTTCAGAAAATCCAGAGACAAGCTCATTGAATGCGGCATTATCTCGATTGTTAAAAAGGGCAATATAAAGAAAGTATGTACGACCTACAAATTGAAATTACTGGGCAGACCGAAGAAAAATAGAACGAAGGAACTGGGTACAAATCCGAACGATACGGCAAGAAATAGGGGTGCGAATTTGCACCCAGTACTGGGTACAAATCCGAACGGTACACTGGGTACAAATCCGAACGCTATCACGTAAACCCCCTAAAGGGGGGTTACGATAACAGGAAAAACCGATTTTTCCCGCTGGTGCGGAAATCGGTTTTTCCCGGCGGAGTGAAGTAGCCCCCCTGCCCCCCGGCAATTATCACAAAGAAACTGACCATTAACCCGCAATCCCATGTCCCAAAATCGAACCAAGGCCCACCGCGAACTGTTGGATCGAATCCGCAAAGGAGCCGCTCACGCTACCGGAATGCTTAGTCAAGACGATCCACTCTTTGGACCGTGCGAGGCTGCCTTCCGTCGCGGTGTTATGCACGGAGTTGTCATGGTCGAGCGTCATTTCGACCTACCCGACGACATCCGCAAAAAGATTTACGATTACGCTTACAGAGAAATCTACCGTTGGCGGTTTTCGTTTACCGATCAATGCAAACCGGAACCGCCGCCGTATCCAAAATGAAAATTATTGAAACAAAAATTTTGTTTTTCCGTTACGGGTCCTACCGGCGGCTTGCCGCTCCTAACCAACAGCGAAGGAGTCAGGAGATAGCACAATCTTTCTTTCTTGGTGAACATTATGCCGAAACAAACCAAAAAACAAAAATACACGCCGCAACAATACGAAAAGAAGAAAAACGCCGCTCTGATTCGCTCGCGTCAAGAGGTTGCCAAGGGACGCGAAATCGGGCCGTTGCCTTCCGTCGTCGATCCGAAACGCCGAGCGAAGGCGTCGGAGTCGCTACGGTATTTTTGCGAAGCCTACTTTCCGCATATTTTTTCATTGGCGTGGAGCCGCGATCACCTGACGGCCATCGAACGGATTGAAACGGCGATCTTGACCGGCGGCAAGTTCGCTCTTGCAATGCCACGGGGACAAGGCAAAACATCGTTGCTCACCGCCGCAATGCTCTGGGGTCTCGTTACGGGAAAGATCAAGCACGGCGTTATCGTTTCAGCAACCGCCGAAGCCGCTACTCAATTGCTCGACGACATCAAGACCGAACTTGAAGGCAACGACGAAGGCCCCGATCATATCGGAGCGGACTTTCCGGAGGTCTGTTTTCCGATCCGGCAACTCGACGCGATTCACGCCCGCTGCCGTGGGCAACTACTCGACGGAAAACGAACGAAAATTCAGTTCGTCAAGAACGGTATCATCCTGCCGACCGTCGACGGTTCGTTGTTATCCGGTTCGATTATCGTAACGCGCGGTCTCTTGGCAGGAATTCGGGGATTGAAGAAAAAGAACAACCGCCCTGACTGCGTGTTGCTCGACGATCCGCAAACCGATCTTTCCGCACGGAGTCCCGCACAGACGACGACGCGATTGAAGATCATCGGACGCGGCATCAAGGGTCTTGCTGGGCCGGGAAAGAAGCTCGCCATTCTTGCCGCCGTCACGGTAATCGAACCCGCCGACCTTGCGTCGGCGTTGCTCGACCGCAAACGGTTCCCCTCTTGGCACGGTGAACGGTTCGCTATGCTCGAATCGTTTCCGGCGAACATGGAACGTTGGCAGGAATATGCCGACGTTCGGCGTGAGGCACTTATCGATACGAATTCAGATGAAGCCGCGGCGAAAGCTGCCGCCGAGTTTTATACGCAACACCGCACGGAAATGGACGCCGGGGCCGTCGCCGCGTGGCCGGAGCGTTTTGAGCCGGGGGAAGTGTCCGCAATTCAAAACGCCATGAACCTTTATCTGGACGATAAGTCCGCATTTTTTGCCGAGTACCAGAATCAGCCATTTACCGAAACGGAAAATACGAACGAAATCACCGACGAGACAATCCGTTCGAAAACGATTGCAACGGCTCCACGCTTGATCGTTCCACTCGAATGCCAACATGTTACCGCTGCCGTTGACGTTCACAAGGGTTGCCTGTTTTACATGGTCGCGGCGTGGACGGACAAATTTTCGGGACACATTCTCGATTACGGTACGTTCCCCGATCAGCGAACGGCGTACCCGTTTCCGATAGCGGATTGTCGTTACACACTCGAAGAGGCGTTTCCGTCACAGGGACTTGAAGGCGCAATTTATTCCGGTCTCGAAAATCTTGTTGGGCGACTGGCCACGAATCGTTACACACGAACGGACGGCATCGAACTTGCCGTCAAGCAAATGCTCATCGATGCCCGATGGGGTGAAATGACGCCAACCGTTACGAAATTTTGCCGTGAGTCGAAACACGCCGCCATCGTGTTGCCGTCGTATGGACAATACTACGGCCCTGCTGATTCGTTTTTCAGCGGCAAGGCAAAGGGGGCCGAACGACGCGGCATTCGTTGGAAGGTTCCGGCGGTCAGAGTCGGAGAGTCGCGGCATGTCATTTTTGATTCAAATTTCTGGAAGTCGTTTCTTGCGGCTCGATTGCTTGCGGGGATCGGCGACAAGGCAACGCTCACGCTGTTCAACGAAACACATGACATCGTTGCGGATCACTTTACGGCGGAATACGCAACACCGATCACGTCGCGAGGGCGGTCAATGGACATTTGGAAGATGCGGCCCGGTCGTCACGAAAATCACTTGTTCGACGTTGCGGTGCTGAATCTTGTCGCTGCGTCGATACAAGGCGTCGCCTTGGAATCGCATGAGGTTGCAAAACCGAAACAAAAATCGGAGCCGATCAGGTTTTCGGAAATCCAAAAAGCAAAGGGGCGATAGTCGATGAAATGTCCACAATGCGGCAATCCGATGCGAACGACGAATACTTGGGAACCTGACACGGTTCGCAAGCGTCGACAGGTCTGCAGTCAATGCAAAATCGTGTACACCACGTCAGAGCGGATTGTCGATAAAAACATTTTGGAAAAATCCGAGGTTGTTGCTACATATAGCAACGAACCGCCAAAACAGGATTGACAACAACTTCTTGTCGTGTAGGATTTTTGAAACATCAATCGAAAGCGAGGCTGTTCATGTCGAACGAAAACACCGCTGAAACTTCAGGTAACGAAACCATCGAACGGTTGTTACGCGATCACCAAAGCGAAAACATCAGCGTATCGCCGAGCGGAACATCGACGGGGGTGACGAACATTTCCGTCGATCAAGCGATCAAGGGTATCGAGTTTCTCCGTAACGAAAACGCAACCCCTGCCGCAATCAAAACGTTTCGCGTCGTCGGAAACACGATGAGGTAAACCGTGGTCAAAAAGAAATCCAAAAAACAAAGAAGCAAACCGGACGACAGGTCGTCGTCGTCAAGGCCGGTGCATTGGATTCCGCCGCCGGTTCCCACGAGACCGCCGCGTATTGGTCCTTTGCGTCAAACGCTTCCGCCGATGAAATCGCCAACGCCGAGGCGAGAAAGGTGCTACGGGCAAGATGCCGTTACGAATATCTGAACGATTCCTATGCAATGAACGCCGCCCGGAATCTTGCGATTGCCGTTACAGGAACCGGGCCGCGTCTGCAATTGCACATCGACCGCATTATTGCCGAACCGATTGAAAAAGCGTTTCAGCGTTGGAGCAAAGCCGCGAGATTGAACGAAAAACTTGATCTTGCCGTTCGGTCGCTGGTGTTCGACGGCGAAATCTTTTTCCGGTTCGTTCGGGACAATCGCATTCCGGAGGGATTCAATATCGAGTTGGTCGACGCCGGTCGCGTCACGTCGGAAACGTTCGGTATCGCTCTTGACGAAAACGAGCTGGACGGCGTCCGCTATGATCGTTACGGTAATCCAAAATCGTACACAATCGCTCGTCAGCCGGTCAATCCGCTCTACACCGGCCTCCCCGTCGAATTCGAGCGGGTTCCCGCCGACGAAGTGTTGCATCTTTTCATTCCCGACTTGCCGGGACAACATCGTGGATTGCCGTTACTGCAATCGTCGCTACAAACCTTGGCGTCGTTACGGCGATACTGTGCTGCCGTCATTGAATCCGCCGAGACTGCCGCTTCTTTATCGTTACTGATTCAAACGCAACATCTTCCCGACGGAGCTGAACCCGACAACGCCGCTCCGATGGACGAAGTGTCCGTTCCCCGTCGCGGCGGCATGTTTTTGCCCAAAGGCTGGGTTGCGAACCAGATGAAGCCGGAACAACCGACGGCTCAACACGGCGAGTTTATTTCCGCAACACTTACCGGAATCGGAGCCGGTGTCGGACAACCTCGCAACATCATATCGAACGATTCCAGTGACTACAATTACGCATCCGGTCGACTCGATCATCAAACCTTTTTCCGTTACGTCGAAACGATTCAACAGCGATTAACGTACATCCTTGACGAAATTTTCGATTACTTCATCGAAACAAACGACGATCCGAACATCGATCAGGAATTTATCGAAACGATTGAAAAGGAATGGTACTTTGCCGAACTGGTACACGTCGATCCGCTCAAGGAAGCGGATGCATCAATCAAACTTCTTAACGCTCGATTGTTGACACGAAAAGAATACTTTGCAAAGTACGGGCAGGATTCCGAACAACAGGCCATCCAAATGAGGAAAGAGGATCAATTGTTTCCACTGCCGCTAAATCCGAACCCGTCGCCCTCCGACGATCAAGAGGTTGCCGCATGAAATCGAAACGAAAAATCAAACCGGATCACTTTGTTATCACGGCAGGCAGCCTTGGCCGGATTCCGTCCGTTAATATGACCCCGGCGTACAGCGGCGGTCTCTTGTTGCTGCCGGGATTCGAATATCCCGTCGTCATCGACTTGGAGCCGCTTGCCGAAGCACATCACGAACAGAATATACCGATCCTTCGCAATCTCGATCCGAACCGCGAAATCGGACACACGGAAAGAATCGTCGTCGACGGTAACACTGTGAACATCGATGGAAAATTATCGTTCGATAATGACGATGTTACGGAAATCGTTCAAACGAACAAGGCGGGAAAGCGTTGGCAAGTCTCAGTCGGTTCCGGATCGGTTCCGGCATCGATGCAGAAGTTCGTTGTCGACGGAGAAAAAGTAACAATAAACGGGCCGGAACAAACAGGACCGATCATCATAGTACGGACGCCGATTCGTGAGGTCTCTTTCGTGCCCGCCGGGGCCGATCTTCATAACTCGGTCGAAATTAACGCAAGCACTCTGAAAGGAGAAAATACCATGACTTTTGAACAATGGGCGGAAGAACGGGGATTCGACTTGTTGAATCTCGACGACGCAAACAAAGCCGCGTTACAGAAAATTTTCGAGGCGGAAACAGCCGAACCGGTTGAAGCCGAAGGCACGGAAGACGACAAAGACAAACCGGAGGAAAAGCCGGTACAGGCGTCGGCAATGCGAACTCGCCGTAATCCGTCGTCGTTGGGAAGTGCCTCGGTCGGTACGCCGTACCGGGTCGGAGCGGTTCCGGTCATCGAGGCGTCGTTGCTTATGAGCGGCGGTATTTCCGATACCGAAATCGAAAAACTCGGTTACGATCAGCGTACCGTCGATCAAGCTGTGAGCTGCGAGAATCGCGGAATGGGTTTGCAATCGCTGTTTCACGCTTGCATTGCGGCGGCGGGAATGCACTACCCCGGTGGGCGTGCAGACAACGGCTTGATCGAAACGGCGTTTGAAGCGTCGAATCAATTGCGGCGCCGTGGAATCCAAGCCGCCGGGATGTCAACGTTTTCGAGCGTTAATCTGCCCGGCATTCTTTCGAACGTCGCAAACAAGACGCTGCTCAATGCGTACCGACGTATTGAATCCGTTGCGATTCAAATTTCCCATATTGCAACGGCAAGCGACTTCAAGGAAATGGCCCACTATCAATTCGAGATGGACGGCACTTTGCAAGTTGTCGATGAAGGTGAAGATATTCCGCATGTCTCGCTGAAGGAAACCGAGTACAAAAATCGGATTCACACTCGCGGTGCCTTGGTCGCATTGACGCGGCAAATGATTATCAATGACGATCTTGAAGCGTTTCTCCGTATTCCACAGGAATTTGGACGAAAAGCGGCCCAGACATTGGAACAAGTCGCGTTTCAAAAATTGCTTTCCAATATCGACGAATTGTTTACGGTAAACAAAAACCGCCTGACACAACAATTTACGTACAAAAGCCTCGACGATGCGGTAAAACTGTTTGCCGAGCAGAAAGACACCAATGGCGGTTTCATCCTGCATCAGCCGGCATTGGTTCTTATTCCGCCTGCTCTCGGTTCGTTGGCAAAGGTGCTGTATACGTCGATGACCGTCAATGAGACAACGGCGGCAGGTAAACCAAGCCCTGTCGACAACCATTGGGCGGGAATGTTCAAACCGTTGGTCTCGCCGTTTATGGGCAGTGCGTTTTCGTTCACTAATGAAGGCGATCCGCCGAAAACGATTACCGGCAAAGATTCCGCATGGATGCTCCTTACCGATCCGCTGGATCTTGCAGTGTTGGAGATTGCATTTTTGAACGGACAACGGAATCCGATCATTGAAAGCGGCGAAATGGACTTCAACAAACTCGGCATGGCATGGCGTTGTTACTTCGATTTCGGCGTCGGCTTGCTTGATCCGCGAGCGGCTGTCTACAGCGACGGCACGACATCGTGATTTTCAGCCTGTTGTTTTTTCTTTTTTGCAACAGGCAATCTTTGGAGTCGTTGGAGGCAGGGCCGACGATTCCTTTTCTGTTTTTTGCCGACGACGCTTCCGGAATCGCACAGGATTGCGCAGGACCAACGATCAGAGATCGGTCGGTATCTTTGTCGACCCGTCGTCAAAACGCCTTAAATCGCCGTTTTTCGGTCTCTGTACGAAAATAGGTTTTACTACACGATTTCTACACACTAAAATATCGTTACTACACGCAAACGCTGAAAAACAAAGTGTGTAGTTGACAAAGAAAAACAACACTTGACAAAGGAGCAAAAATGCGTTAGAGTCTGGAAATCACGGCGTTTTGTAATTATCGAACGAAAATTTTATTTTCGTTCACACGGCAGAGGTCACTGGTTCGAATCCAGTGTCGCCCAATTTTACGTAAATCATTGCTATTTCTAGTGGTTGCGTCGATAAATTCAGACGATTCTTTCTGTAACAGGCAAGATTCTAGGCAAGATTCTGGGCTTGCCTAGCCCTAAAAGCCCATAAAACGGCGTTTAGAGCATTCCTGCCGTTTGTGTACGGTGTATCCGTTATGTTTGAAGTAGGCTTGACATTCCTTTTTGTCGAACAATCTTCCGGATTCCAACAGGAACTTTTGTAACGCCGGAACGTCACGAATCTTCAATTTGCGCAACACCGACTTCAATTTCGAAAACGATCATTCAATCGGATTCAAGTCCGGACTGTAACCAGGAAGATACAACACCTTCACCCCCTTCGACTCGATCAACGGAACCACTCGACCGTCAAGATGAGCCGGTAAATTGTCCATTACAACAATGTCACCCTTCCGCAATGTCGGTAATAATATCGTTTCAATATAGTGCAAAAACCTCGCCGAGTTCATCGCTCCGACGAAAACGTGCGGAGCCACAATCCTATTGTAACGCAAACCGCAAACATACGTGTTGTTCACCCAATGACCATGCGGTGTGCGATCCACCAACCGCTGTCCAATCGGCGCCCGACCGTACAAGCGAGTCATGTTCGTTTTTGCTCCCGTTTCATCCAAAAACACTAGTTTTTTCGGGTCCAAACCGAGTTGCATCACTTTCCACTCCGCTCGTTTTTGAGCAATGTCCGGTCGGTGTTGTTCGGAGGCTTTCAGTTGTTTTTTTTATAAACGAGCTTCAGTTGGATCAGTGCGTTGGCAACGGTTTGCGGACAGACTTTGACGGGAAGTTGCTCTCGGATTTCCTCAATGGTGGCGTCTGGAGTTTCTGCAACGATTTGTCTGAGGAGTTCGTGATGTGGCAGGAGTTTTGGTTTTGGTCCGGTTTTTGGTTTGATGGGTTCGATGTTTCCTGTTTCTCGAACACGTCGTTTAAGTTTGGTGATGAAGGAAGGGGAAACCTTCCATTTTTCGGCGGCGGCAACTTCGGTCATTCCGTTGTTGCAGTCGTCGAGGATACGTTTTCTCATTTCGGTCGGGATCGGTTTCATGGCAGGCCTCCGTGCAGGGAAACGACAAACTTCCGGTCAGGGACGCCAGTATAACAAATCAAACGATTTTGGGGTATAGCAATTATAGGAATGCTCTAAATTAACACGCTCTCTGCCGGACGGCACTCATCGGCAAACTCACGGATTGCCGACTTTGCGCAACTAAAACACCACCTCGCGAGAGTATTCGTGGCGCAAATTGAGGAACTGACGACAATATTGCCGCCCCACTTTCAGGCGTTAAAAACCGCGATAGTTGTGGCATATATTATTGAGTATCTGAATAGATTCTTGACCTTGCCATTGCCCTGGCGTCGAATCGTTGCACCGTGCGATCATTCGATACCGGGGTCTTTTCATTTCTTGAAAGAGACCGATTTATGAGTCACATCGTAACAATCCAAGTCGAAGTCCGTGACTTGGAAGCCGTCAAGTCGGCGGCACGCCGACTGAATCTCAAAAAACCCATTCACGGAAAAGCCGTCGTTTTCGAGACGGAAATCGAAGGTGTCCTCGTCGAACTGCCGGAGTGGATTTATCCCGTCGTCTGTATTCTCGATTCCGGCGAATTGAAGTACGACAACTTCAACGAGCAGTGGGGCGACCAGAAGTACCTCGACCAATTCGTGCAGACTTATTGCATCGAAAAGGCAACCCTCGAAGCTCGACGCAAAGGTTACAGTGTCATCGAACACCCGCTCGCCGATGGTTCCGTTCAACTCACCGTCAATATGGGAGGTGTCGCATGAACAAGACCATTACAATTATCGTTGCGCTCGACGGCAAAACGAAAATTGAGACGCACGGTTACACCGGGACCACTTGTCGGGAAGCCTCTCGCTTTCTGGAAGACACCCTCGGCGTCGGAACCGTCGAGCGACTCAAAACCGAGTATTTTCTTGATGAAAACCACAACCTTCAGCAGGAGGAACGTATCCAATGTTGACTAATAATTTGCGCAACTACATTGATGCCGCCTTCGCCGGAATCTGGATCGAAACCTTCGAGCCGGAGGAAGCAATCAAGGAAATCGGTACGTTGTGCCGTAACGAAAACTGGAACTATGTCGTCTGGGATTGCGAACAAGGCTTGCAACACAACGGCGAAGTCAAACAGATGGGCCCGCTGACCGTTATTGGTTGGTTCTTCAAATTGTGAAGCGGAGTGACGATCAAAAGGGTTTTGTGTTATTGCCTCGGCGTTGGGTGGTGGAGCGGACATTTGGTTGGTTGATGAACTATCGTCGTTTGTGTCGCAACGACGAATTTTGGCCGGAAACAAGTGAAACGGTCGTCGAAGCAGCCATGATCCATATCATGCTTCGCCGACTCGCCTAAATTACCACACCCGCTCTGAACGACGAGACCCGCCTCCCTCAATTGGGCGACGAGTTGGACGGCGACAACGGTGGCAACGTCAGCGATTTGCTCACGTCGAACCTGTCGCTTGAAATGCGAAAGGGTCATAGGAAACCTCATCTTGTCGGGCAGGGTGAAGGTTGTTGACCGTAAGGCTTGCGTTGGCCGATCCCCGACGTATAATCAGAACTCGGCCCTACGGGGTTCTTCGGGGGTGTTCCAACGTTTTGCAGGCTGCG